>Ga0316224_1001689_pt1 | contig 23038 bp, 22 predicted proteins | sample TBH18013metaG_FD_206254 | JGI IMG/M metagenome (GOLD analysis project Ga0316224, IMG submission 206254) | Freshwater microbial communities from Trout Bog Lake, Wisconsin, USA - TBH18013 | ecosystem: Environmental > Aquatic > Freshwater > Lake > Hypolimnion/Profundal zone | place: USA: Wisconsin... | reverse complement strand
ATTGCCCTTGTCGCCGTCATGCGCAAGCTCCTAATCCTTGCCAACGCATTGATCAGAGATGATCGAATGTGGGCTGAAACGAGGGCTTGCGCATAACGGATACTCTAGCTTCTGACGCCTCTGCCGGTCATCTGCGAATCGACGGCGGCAAGGGCGGTGACATTGACGATGTTCCGCACCGAAGCCGACGGAGTCAGGATGTGCACGGGGCGATTCGGCCCCATCAGGACCGGACCGACCGACAAACCGTCGCACAGCATTTTCAGCAGATTGAACGAAATGTTCGCCGCATCCAGATTGGGGAATATCAAAAGGTTGGCTTTGCCTTTTAATTTGGAATTGGGGAAAAGCTTAAGACGGATCACTTCCGACAAAGCGGCATCGCCGTGCATCTCGCCGTCCACTTCCAGATAGGGCGCGCGTTCATGCAGCATGGCGACGGCGGCCGACATGCGCATCGCCGACTCGGTCGCGCGACCGCCAAAACTGGAATGAGAGAGAAGCGCGACCTTCGGTTCGATGCCGAAGCGCCGCACTTCGTCGGCGGCCATCAACGTGTTGGCGACGATCTGTTCGGGTTCGGGTTTGGGGGTCACATAGGTATCGCACAGGAAAATCGGCCCCGAAGGCAGAATCAGCAGAGTCATGGCGGCGGGAGTTTTCACTCCGTCGCGCATGCCGATGACATCGGAAACATCAAGCAAGTGATCCGCATAGGAACCGATGGTGCCGCAGATCAATCCGTCGGCCTGCCCCAAACGCACCATCAGCGAGGCGATGACCGTCTGCTTGGTTCTTGCCACTTGCCGGGCGGTCGCCGGACTGACGCCCTTGCGTTCTATCAGCGAATGATACAGCGACCAATATTCGTTGAACCGCGGATCGCTGTTGGGATCGCACAGTTCGAAATCCTCGTCGATCTTAAGGCGCAGATCCAGTTCGCGGATACGGCGCTGGATTACATCGCGGCGACCGACCAGAATGGGAAACGCCAGTCTTTCCCCCACCACGGTGCGGACTGCGTGCAGGACCGAACGGTTTTCGCCTTCGGCATAGACGATACGGCGGCGTTGCTCGCGGGCGCGTTCGAACACGGGTTTCATGACCAGTCCCGAACGATAGACGAACTGGCTCAACCGTTCCATATAGGCGTCGAAATCGATGATCGGACGGCGCGCAACCCCGGATTTCATGGCCGCCCTGGCCACGGCCGGAGCGATTTTCAAAACCAGCCGGGAATCGAACGGTTTGGGTATCAGGTAATCGGGACCGAAGCTAAGGCCCTGATCGCTGTAGGCTGTGCGCACGCGCTCGTCCGATTCGGCATGGGCCAGTTCAGCCAAGGCGTAGGTGGCGGCCAGTTTCATTTCTTCGTTGATGCAGGTGGCGCCGACGTCCAAAGCGCCGCGGAAGATATACGGGAAGACAAGGACGTTGTTGACTTGGTTGGCATAGTCGGACCTGCCGGTGGCGATGATCGCTTCCGGCCGGACCAGACGGACGTCTTCGGGCAGAATCTCGGGTTGTGGATTGGCCAAAGCGAAAACGATCGGCCGCTCCCCCATTTTTCCGACCATTTCGGGGGAAAGGACGTTGGGTGCGGAAAGGCCCAAAAAGATGTCGGCGCCTTCGATGGCTTCGTCCATGGTGCGCATATTGGTTTTCTGGGCGAACGAGCCTTTGAATTCGTCCATCAATTCGGCGCGCCCCTCATAGACAAGGCCGACGATGTCGCACACCCAGATGTTCTCGCGTTTCATCCCCAGGGAAATCAGAAGATTGAGACAGGCCAGCGCGGCCGCTCCGGCGCCCGAGGCGACCAACTTGACGGTGGCGATATCCTTGCCGACGACTTTCAGGGCGTTGACCATGGCAGCGCCAACGACGATGGCCGTGCCGTGCTGGTCGTCATGCATCACCGGTATCTTAAGCCGCTCTTTTAGCTTGCGTTCCACATGGAAACATTCCGGGGCCTTGATGTCTTCCAGATTGACGGCGCCGAAGGTCGGTTCCAGCGACGCGATGATTTCAACCAAGCGATCGGGATCTGCTTCGCTGATCTCCAAATCGAACACGTCGATGTCGGCGAATTTCTTGAACAGGACGCCTTTGCCCTCCATTACCGGCTTCGCCGCCAGCGGCCCGATCGAGCCCAGTCCCAGGACGGCGGTGCCGTTGGTGATGACAGCGACCAGATTGCCCCTGGCGGTAAGATCGTTTACCGCGTCCGGGTCGTTGACGATGGCTTCGCACGGGGCCGCGACTCCGGGAGAATAGGCCAATGCCAGATCAAGCTGGGTGGAAAGCGACTTGGTCGGGGTGACACTGATTTTACCCGGCGTCGGGTGGCGATGATACTCGAGCGCGGCTTGCGCGAAATCGTGTGAGTTTGACATCCGTTTCCCCGGGGAACTGTTCTATCGTGTCGTTAGACCATACCCCAACGAGTAGGGCCAGTTCAATGGCACCATGGAAATAAAACAAACAAAAGTTTGGCCCGCCGGATACGCATCCGACGGGCCATAAACTTGGTGCGGCCGGGGAGACTCGAACTCCCACGACTTTCGCCACACGCACCTCAAGCGTGCGCGTCTACCAGTTCCGCCACGGCCGCATCTGGTAGCCCCGATCGGTCGACGAAAAAACCGCCTTGCCAATGGGGAGACAGGGGAATACCAAATCGGCGACATCTAATCAAGTTGGGTTTCCAATGAAATGTGAATGGATTATCGCCGAGACGCCGGTTTCCTATCCGGAAGCCTTGGCCTTCATGGAAAACCGGGTGCTCGCAATTCGTGAAGGAACCGCTTCCGAATGCGTATGGCTGCTGGAACATCCCTCGCTTTACACGGCGGGAACCAGCGCCAGCCCCCAAGACCTGCTGGACCCGAACCGCTTTCCGGTCTTCAACGCCGGACGGGGCGGCCAGTACACCTACCATGGACCGGGACAACGGATCGCCTATGTGATGCTGGACCTGAAAAAACGCGGCGGCGATATCGGCGCCTATATTCAAAATCTCGAAGATTGGGTCGTCGACGCGCTGGAAAATTTCGGCGTGAACGCCTTGAAGCGCAAAGAGCGGGTCGGGTTATGGGTGGATCGAGGCCACGGTCGGGAAGACAAAATCGCCGCCATCGGCGTAAGGGTCAGAAAGTGGGTGACCTTTCATGGCATCGCCATCAACGTCGATCCGGATCTTGACCATTACCGGGGCATCGTGCCGTGCGGAATTCACGAGCACGGGGTAACCTCGCTGTGGGACTTGGGGCACACGCCGACCATGGAAGAGGTCGATCAAGCGCTGATGTCCAGTTGGTCGACAATCTTCGCGGACGCTCAGTAAAAACCGGCGGGGACAGTTCCCCGCCGGTTTCGAACGTCACTTAAAAATTAGTGCGACGAGTATTCGTCGGCCACCGCATCGTGCGACATATGGTGCTTTTCATGCACCGGCTTGACCAGCAGGTTGCTGACGAACCCCACCAGCAACAACGCCGCCATGGCATACATGGTCGTGTTGTACAGGCTGGGGGTGGGATCGATCGTACCGGCGGGCGCCAACTCAAGCAATTTGCCGATGGTGACCGTTTTAGCCGCCGTCAACTGATCCAATTGGTCCAGACCGGCGCCAAAGGCTTCCTTGAACTTTTCCGGATCGACGACCGCCGCCAACGAATGAATGGCGGATATCTGGGTGTTTTCCCGCAGACTGGTGATGGCCAGAGGCCCCAGCACCCCGGCGGTGCTCCAAGCGGTCAGCAACCGTCCATGGATGCCGCCAACGTACTTGGTGCCGAAAATATCGGCCAAATATGCCGGTATGGTCGAAAAGCCTCCGCCATACATGGTGAAAATGGTCATGGTCGCGCCGTAAAACAGGATCAGCCATGTCACCGACGGATCGACCGAAACCTGTTGGGCCGCGAACGGAACCGACAGATAAAGCAAGGTCCCCAAGGTAAAGAACACGAAGTAGGTGTTCTTGCGGCCGATATAGTCCGAGATACTGGCCCAGATGAACCGCCCGGACATGTTGAAGACGCTGATCATCGTCACGTAAGTCGCGGCGAAGGTGCCGGTCACGATCAGCTTCAACGAGCCTCCGAAAATTTCGGTGACCATGGTCTTGGCGACCGACAACACGCCGATGCCCGCGGTGACGTTGGTGCACAGGATCAGCCACAGCAAATAGAATTGCGGGGTCTTCAATGCCTGATCGATATGCACATGGTTCTGGGAGATCATACGCTTGGCCGCCTTTTCCGGGGCCGGACCGTCCCAACCGGCGGGCTTCCAGCCCGGTTTCGGGACACGATAGGCAAGCGAGGCCAGCACCATCACGATGAAGTAGACGACTCCCAAAGTGACGAAGGTTTGAAAGACGCCGATCGAGCCGGTCCCAACCGCATAGACGCCGTCGGACAAACCCGACACGGGCAACTTGGCGGCCTCCTTGGCGGTAATGACCACCACTTCCCGCATCTGATCGCCGCTCTGAACGAAACGCTTGCCGCCTTCGGTGACCAGCGAGAGGTCCGCCGCCTTGCCCAGGAATTCCGGGGCCTGGAAATAGAGTTTCAGCAAGAACTCTTTCAGCGGCGCGCCGATCATGGCGCCGCCGCCGAATCCCATGATGGCCATGCCGGTCGCCATGCCGCGCCGATCCGGAAACCAGCGGATCAGCGTACTGACCGGCGAGACGTATCCCAGACCCAATCCGCACCCGCCGATAACGCCGTACCCCAGGTAAATGATCCATAATTGATGGAGCAAAATACCGACCGATCCGATCATGAAACCGCCGCCCCAACAGCAGGCGGCCACCAAACCGACCATGCGGGGACCGACTTTTTCCAGCCATTTACCGGCGAAGGCCGCGCTCAACCCCAGAAATGCGATGGCGGTCGAGAACACCCAAACCACCGATGGCAACGTCCAGTCGGCGGAAGACGGCGCCACCACGCCCAAAATTCGGGTCAACGGCGGATTGAAAATGCTCCACGCATAGGCGGAGCCGATACAGAGATGGATGGAAATGGATGCCGGCGGCACCAGCCAACGATTAAAATTGTCGTCGGCGACGATCGATTCCTTGCTCAGCTTGATCATGTTCGCTCCCCTGTCAGTGCGTTTCTTTACGTGTTGCTGACTTATCCGTTATGAGCGTTTACCCGCTCATGGTTGGGGGTAGTATAGCCAATTCGTCGGGCATCTGTCGCGGTTAAATCGCGCAGTCGTGGAATTATATTATTCTATTTCGAAGCGGTCAGATCGAAGGTCACGCCCACCAGAATGCCGATATCCGGTTCGGTTTCCATCACCCCGCCAATGCCGAAGTCGGTTCTGATCAGGGATAACGTTCCTTTGGCGCGGGCGGTGCCGCCGGTCATGTCGACGGTGAACGGCAGCGAAACGGACTGCCGAATGCCGCGCACGGTGACGGTCCCATCGGCTTCATAAGCGTTGCCCCCCTTGAAATGGATATCGGTGGATTCGAACGTCGCCAAGGGAAAAGCCTTTGCCGCCAACCACTTCGGCCCGGGCAACACCGTGTCCCATTGTTTGTCGTCGATGCGAATGCTGCCCACGTCGATCGAAACGCTCACACGCGAAGTATCCAAATGTTCGGGGTCGAAAATGATTTTGCCGTCCCATTTATCGACGGCCCCGGTCAGAGGACCGGTCGGCTTTTTACCGACGATTCTGACCGAGCTTTTCTTTTTGTCCACCGTCCAATCCTGGGCGGAAACCGGACACGCCCCCGCGAACACGGCAAAGGCGGCGCATAGCAGGATCAGGGAACGGCGCATGGGTTCAAATCTTTCCGGCATGAATGTTTGGGCATTATAGCGATTCCCGCGAAGAAAGTCCCCCGGCATTCGCCATTGCGTCATCCAGTAGCGCCGTGGCAGTGCTTGAACTTGCGGCCCGATCCGCAGGGACACGGCGAATTGCGAGGCGTGTCGCTCCACTCGGAAGGGGTCGGCAGCGCCGCGGGTTGCGCGCGTGGTTCCGGCGGGGGGTCGCCCACCTTTATTTCCACATGCGACAACAGACTTGTCACCCGTTCGCGCAACTCGTTGAGCATTGTTTCGAACAGGTTGAACGCTTCGCGTTTGTATTCGTTCAGCGGATCGCGCTGGGCATAGGCGCGCAGCCCGATGCCCTGACGCAAATGATCCAGTTGCAGCAGGTGTTCCTTCCATGCGCCGTCCAAAATTTGCAACAGCAGGCTACGTTCCACCATGCGCATGGTCTCGGGACCGATATCGGCAGCCTTGGCCGCCATCTTGCGGTTGGACGCGTCGATGATGCGGGCCAGAATTTCCTGATCGGCGATCCCGTCTTCCTTGGCCCAATCGAACAAGGGCAAATCCAGACCCAGAACGCGCAAGACCTCCTCATGCAACCCGTGGATATTCCATTCCTCGGCATAAGCCTTCTCGGGAATGGCAAGGCGCACCATTTCCTCGATCACGTCGAGGCGCATGCCCGCCACATCCTCGGACACGTCGTCGGCTTTCATCAAATCGCGACGCTGTTCGTAAATCACCTTGCGCTGATCGTTCATCACGTCGTCGAATTTCAGCAGATTCTTGCGGACGTCGAAATTGCGGGCTTCGACCTTCTGCTGAGCCTTTTCCAAGGCCTTGTTGATCCAGGGGTGGACGATCGCCTCGCCGTCCTTTAGGCCCAAGCGCTGCAACATGCTGTCCATCCGCTCGGAGCCGAAAATCCGCATGAGATCGTCTTCCAGGGACAGGAAGAACTTGGACGCGCCGGGATCGCCCTGACGGCCGGAACGGCCGCGCAACTGGTTGTCGATGCGGCGGCTTTCATGACGTTCCGTGCCGATCACGTATAACCCGCCCGATTCCAGCACCTTAACCTTGTCGGCGGCGACCTGCTCGCGGATACCCTGCTCGCGCTTGTCCCGTTCGGGACCGGCGGCAACCGCGCCCAATTGCTCGGCGATCAGCATGTCGGCGTTGCCGCCCAGTTGAATGTCGGTGCCGCGTCCCGCCATATTGGTGGCGATGGTGACCGCGTCGGGACGTCCGGCCTGGGCGACGATGGTGGCCTCCTGCTCGTGATAGCGGGCATTGAGAACCTGATGGACGATCTTGTTGCGTTTCAGCAATTCCGACAGGAGTTCGGATTTTTCAATCGAGGTGGTGCCGACCAGAACCGGTTGGCGGCGTTCCCGACATTCCTTGACCAGAGTAACGATAGCTTCGTATTTCTCGGCAGCGGTCCGATAGACCTCGTCGTCGTGGTCGATGCGGCACACCGGAATGTTGGTGGGCATTTCCACCACTTCCAGATTGTAGATTTCCTGGAACTCTCCGGCTTCGGTCATGGCTGTTCCGGTCATGCCCGCCAACTTGGGGTAAAGCCTGAACAGATTCTGGAAGGTAATCGAGGCCAAGGTCTGGTTCTCGTTCTGAATGGTCACCCCTTCCTTGGCTTCCAATGCTTGGTGAAGGCCGTCCGAGAAGCGGCGGCCCTCCATCATGCGCCCGGTGAATTCGTCGACCAGAACCACCTTGTCGTCCTTGACCAGATAATCGACGTCGCGGGTGAACAGTTTATGTGCCCGCAAGGCCTGATTGACGTGATGAACCAAGCTGATGTTGCCCACGTCGTACAGGCCTCCCTTCATCAGGTTGGACTGCGTCAGCATCGCTTCCACATGCTCGACCCCGGCTTCGGTCAAGGTCACCGAACGGACCTTTTCGTCCTTCTCGTAATCCTCGGCGACCAGACCGGGCAGGATGCGGTCCACAAGGCGGTAAAGTTCGGAATTGTCGTCGGTGGGACCGGAAATGATCAGCGGCGTCCTGGCCTCGTCGATCAAAATGGAATCCACTTCGTCGACAATGGCGAAGTTGAAGGGACGATGCACCATCTCGTTCAGATGGAATTTCATGTTGTCGCGCAGATAGTCGAAACCCAACTCGTTGTTGGTGCCATAGGTGACGTCGCAGGCGTAGGCGTCGGCCCGCTGGACGTCATCCATGCCGTGAACGATCACGCCCACGCTTAGGCCAAGGAATCGATAGACGCGGCCCATCCATTCGGAATCGCGTTTGGCCAAGTAATCGTTGACGGTCACCACGTGAACGCCCAGTCCGGTCAAGGCGTTCAGATAGACCGCCAAAGTCGCGACCAGGGTCTTGCCTTCGCCGGTCTTCATTTCGGCGATGCGTCCTTGGTGCAGGACGATGCCGCCCATCAGCTGAACGTCGAAATGCCGTTGCCCCAAGGTGCGCTTGGCTGCCTCGCGCACCGTTGCGAACGCTTCGACCAAAAGATCGTCCAGGGTTTCTCCCGCGGCCAAGCGGTCTTTGAACAGGCGCGTCCGATCCGCCAGTTCCTGGTCGCCAAGAGCGGATACTTCGGGCTCGAGGGCGTTGATGGCGGCCACACGAGCCGTAAGTCCCTTGATGAGACGATCATTGGCGGTGCCAAACAGCCGCCGGGCAATAGCGCCGAACATGGAAATTAAAGACCTTCGCAACAACAACGATGAACAACCTCTGATTCGAGGCCGCTCACAGATAGAGCGCTCCGGTCAATCTGTCAATGAAAGGGGGCGTTTCCACCGCATCGGCCCGCGAAAAAAAAGCCGCGGAAGAACGCGTCGATAAATCGGCTTGTTCTTCTGCTGCGGTTGTGGTTCAACCCTTGCCATGAAATCGCCGTAGTCTTCTTATCTAACCCAAGGCGGTTTGTCGCAATTTGTTCAAGGATTCACCCGCAATGACGTTTTCTATTGCCCGTTTGGGCGCTATCGCTTTGGGGATCGGCGTGATGATCTCGTCGGCTTACGCCGCGGATAAGGACCCGGTCGTCGCCGTCGTCAACGGTTCGGAAATACACCAATCCCAACTTCAAGAAATGATGACGACCATACCGCCCGAACAAAGAGGCAAAGTGACGATGCGGCAATTGGCGGAAGGCGCGGTAAACCGCAAGCTGGTCGCCGACGACGCCCGCAAGGAAGGCCTTGGCAAAGATCCGGAATTGCAAAAAGCCTTGAAGCAGGTCGAAGAGGAATTCTTGCGCCAAGCCTGGATCAAAAAGCGTAGCGGCGTGACGATCACCGACGATCAAATGAAGAAGCGCTATGATGAGTTGGCCGCTGGCTTCAAGCCGCAAGAAGAGGCGCACGCTCACCACATTCTGGTGGAGACCGAGGACCAAGCCAAGGCGATCATTTCCGACCTGCGCAACGGTGGCAATTTCGAGGAACTGGCCAAAGCCAAGTCCAAGGATCCCAGCGCGCAAAACAATTCCGGCGATTTGGGTTTCTTTGGTCACAACCAAATGGTCCCGGAATTCGCCGATGCCACCTTTGCCCTTAAGGTGGGCGAAGTGACGCAACAGCCGGTGAAGTCAAAATACGGCTGGCACATCATCCGTCTGGACGAAAAGCGGATGTCGACGGTTCCCCCGCTTGCCGACGTCAAGGACGAGATTCACCACCAACTGTCGCAAGAGGCTGTTCAGGAAGCCTTCAAGTCCCTGCGCGATAAAGCGAAAGTGGACATCAAGGTATCCGATAGCGATCCGCTCCCGGCTTCACCCGCGAAATAAAGGAATGCTCGATCATGACCGCCCCCGTTTCTCCGCTCGCTCCTAAAGGATTTCCCGGATTAGAGCCTTTGGCGGGCGTGCGGCTGGCGGATCATGAATGCGGCATACGCTATAAACAAAGGACCGATTTGTTGTTGGTGGAAATGGCTCCCGGCACGACCGTGGCGGGGGTCTTCACCAAATCGCTGACCTGTTCCGCACCGGTATTGTGGTGCAAGGACGCCGCCGCCAAGGGGTCGGCGCGGCTGGTGGTGGTCAATTCGGGAAACGCCAACGCCTTTACCGGCGCAGCCGGAATAGCCTCGGTCAAACGCACGGCGGAAAAAGCGGCCAAGGTCGCCGGATGCAAGCCGTCGGAAGTGTTCATCGCTTCGACGGGAACCATCGGCGTAGTGCTGCCCGACGAAAAAATCACCGAGAATCTGGATGCCGCTTACGCCAAGCTTAGCGCCGGCTCGTGGGAACGGGCGGCCAAGGCGATCATGACCACCGACACCTATCCCAAGGGCGCCACCCGCAAGGCGCTGATCGACGGCGTCGAGGTGACCATCACCGGCATCGCCAAGGGAGCGGGAATGATCGCCCCCGACATGGCGACCATGCTGTCTTTCGTGTTTACCGATGCGGCCCTGCCCCATGAGGTTTTGCAAACCCTGCTGTCCAAGGGCGTGGGGAAATCCTTCAACAGCATTACCGTGGATAGCGACACGTCGACCAGCGATACGCTGCTGCTGTTCGCAACCGGCAAAGCCTGCTCGCCCAAAATCAAGGACGCCTCGGACAAGCGCCTGAAAGATTTCAAGGCGAAACTGAACGAAATTCTGCTTGATCTGGCTCATCAGGTGGTCAAGGACGGCGAAGGGGCGACCAAGTTCGTCGCAATCACCGTCAATGGCGCAGCCAGCAACCGCGCCGCCAAGCGGATCGGCATGTCCATCGCCAATTCGCCTTTGGTGAAAACCGCCATCGCCGGTGAAGACGCCAATTGGGGCCGCATCGTCATGGCGGTGGGCAAGGCGGGCGAGAAAGCCGATCGCGACCGGTTGGGAATCAGCATCGGCGGCATCGCCGTCGCCCGCAACGGCCAAGGCGTGGACGGCTATGACGAAGCCCCGGTCACCGCCCATATGAAGGGGCAATGCATCGATATCGACGTCGATATCGGGTTGGGCGCGGGCAAAGCCACCGTTTGGACGTGCGATTTGACTCACGCCTATATCGACATCAACGGATCCTATCGGACGTGACCCTATCCGAGGAATGCGGAAAAGGCGTTGTTCATCCTTTTTATTCCGCTCGCCTCAAGCTTCGGCCGCTGACCGAGTCGGATGCCCCGGCGCTGACCGCCATAACCGACGACTGGCATGTCACCCGGTACACCGCTCTCCCCCACCCCTATCGCCTTGAAGACGCCCATGCCCTGATCAAAAGCACGCAACCGCCCGGACGGCGGGGAGTGGCGTTGGGGTTGGAACGTCTGTTGGATAAAGCCCTGATCGGGTGTATCGGCGCGTTTCCCGACCCGACCGGCGATTATGAAATGGGCTATTGGTTCGGACGGCGCTATTGGGGACAGGGCTATGCCGGCGAAACCGTCCGGCGCTTCGTGCGGCATCTGTTCCAAGATCTTGGTCTGCCATCCGTATGGTCGTCGGTCAACCGCGACAACGCCGCCTCGATCCATGTCATCGAGCACATGGGCATGAGATTCGACGGTTACGTGGATGTCCGCTTTCCCAACCGAACCGGTCCCGTACCATTGCCAAGGTATCGTCTCGACGCCGAAGATTGGGCGGTCAGACACGCTGCGCGTCCGAAAATACACGTGGCGGCGGCAGCCCTGATCGACGGCGACGGGCGGGTACTGATGGCGACCCGTCCCAAAGGCAAAAGCATGGCCGGTCTGTGGGAGTTTCCCGGCGGCAAAATCCTCGATGACGAAACCCCGGAACAGGCGCTGAAACGGGAATTGGCGGAAGAATTGGGAATCGATGTCGGCGAAGGTTGCATGGCGCCGATCGCTTTCGCCTCCCACGACTACGACGTTTTCCATTTGGTGATGCCGCTTTTCGCCATCCGCGTGTGGAACGGCCGACCGGTCCCTCTCGAAGGACAGGAATTTAGGTGGGTCGATCCTAAAAAGACCATGGACATTCCCATGCCTCCCGCCGATATTCCTTTGATGGCGATGCTGAGAGAATGGGTCTGATCGGTCATGGCTCGCGATACCAAGATCATGCTGAAGTTTCTGGGGCTGCACTTGGCGTGCGGCATTGCCGCGGCGCTGATCTTCGGCTCGGCCATCTTGGTCAGCGATCTTAGCCATATCAGGACCCTTGCCCTTGAATCGTCTCATCCGGTCTTAGTTCTGGTCTTGATGTTTTTCGGGTTGATGGTGACATTCGGCAGCCTCGCCATGGGCGTGGGCATCATGGGATTGGGGGATTTTTCGGAATCCAACCGGCATTACAAGGAGGAAGAATGACCATCGAACTTCCCGAAGACAATAAAGTCGCGGCCAGACTGGTAACGCGGGCCTGCCGCAAGGCGGCGTTGTCGACGCTGGACAAAAGCGGCGCTCCGTATGTGTCGATGGTGACCGTGGCCTTCGATCATGATTTGTCGCCCATTCTAATCGTTTCCGATCTGTCCGCGCACACCCGCAATATGAAGAACGAATCCCGCGTTTGTTTCCTGTTCGACGGCACCGAAGGACACCCCAACCCGCAAACGGGGCCGAGATTTTCGATGCAGGGACACGCTTCCAGACTAGAAGCCTCGGACGAAGAGGCGCGGTTGCGCGCCCGCTTTCTCGCGCGCAACCCCGGAGCCGTGGCCGTGGGATACACGACCTTCGCGGATTTTTCGCTATGGCGGATTGTTCCCAGCCGGGGGCAATTCGTCGGCGGGTTCGGCCGCGCCATATGGATCGACGCGCCGTTCGGCTTGACGCCCGATACCATCAGGGATTTTCAAGCCGGCGCGACGGAACTGCTGGAACGCATTAGGGCCAATGTCTGCCCGGATGCGGTGTCAGTCGACCCCGACGGGTACGACGTCGTAACGGGTGAAATATGGAACCGGGTCGCTTTCGCCAACCCGGTTCAAGCGTGCAAAGACGCACTAACCCAGCTTAGTGCGTGCTGAACGGCTCCAGATCGTGCTGGCGGACCGAAGCGAAGGCAATGTCGCGGTCGGGCGCCATTCCCAGTTGGGTGCCGTCGGCGGCATGGATGGACCAGCCCACGTCGTTGTTGACAACCACCTGCTTGACATAGGCGATTTGCGGAACGCCCCAATGGGCGAAAGCGGCGGCGCTAGTGGCGCGCGTCAGTTCAAACGATGAATGCGCTTCAGTCATGGCCGCTCCTTCTGGATTTGGCTGAATCCTGTTCAAGGGTGATGGTGGGCTTGGCATCGGCCTCGCCGGTAATAGGAATGGTCCGCACCTTCGGTTCCGGAATGGGACGAGTCAAATCCACATGAAGCAACCCGTTGGTGATGGAAGCCCCCACCACCTCGATTCCTTCGGCCAAAACGAAAGCGCGCTGGAACTGACGGGCGGCGATGCCGCGATGCAGAAACACCCGGTTTCCGTCGTCCTCGACTTGGCGCCCGCGAATGATCAACTGATTGTCCTCGATGGAAACCGACAGGTCGTTCATGGAAAACCCGGCCACCGCCAAGGTGATGCGCAAGCCGTTTTCACTGGTTTGTTCGATGTTGTACGGGGGATATCCTTCGGGCGATGTCTTCGAAATGCGGTCAAGCACACGTTCGAAATGATCAAACCCCAACAACAGGGGAGAATTGAAACTGGAAATCCTGGTCATTTTGCGTTCTCCTCAAGTGAGCGAGTCGATGTACAGGCCCTGCGATAGGCGCCTGTCCTATATTTTGGGGCGGATTCGCCGTTCGTCAAGCAACCAAAGCTTTTTTGGCCCTGGGATGGGCATTTTCATGGACTCTCAGCATGGCGGCGGCATCGACGCTGGTATAGCGCTGGGTTGTCGATAGCGATGCGTGGCCCAGCAATTCCTGGATGGTGCGCAAATCGCCGCCGCCCGCCAGCAGATGAGTGGCGAAGGAATGGCGAAGCGCATGGGGCGTGGCGCTGTCAGGCAAACCCAGCAGCGGCCGCATCCGGCGCATCTGCCGTTGAACCACGCCGGGATTGAGCCGGTCGCCGCGCGCGCCGACGAACAACGGATCGTCGGCATCGGCCAGATACGGACATTGCTCAACATAATCGGCGATGGTGGCGCGGACCACCGGCAGCACGGGAACAAGGCGTTGCTTGCGCCCCTTGCCGGTGATCACCATTGTTTCGGCTCGCGGGGCGTCCTTGACGTTAAGCGCCAACGCCTCGCCCAGGCGCAGGCCGCACCCGTACAGCAAGGTGAACAAGGCTACGTCGCGGGCGGCCAGCCATGGCTCGTCGTACATTTGAGCCGCCACCGTCAGCGTTCCCAAAGCCTCGTCCTGTCCCAATGCCTTCGGTACGGTTCGCGGCGGACGCGGCCCCTTGATCGTGGTCGCGACGGGATTGTGGACCAAGTCGTTGCGATCCAGATAGCGGAAGAAATTGCGCAGCGAAGACATCGACCGAGCCAGCGAGGTCCGCATCAAACCGTGGTTGCCACGGGCGGCCAACCACGACCGCACGTCGGACGCGCCGATTTGCGCAAGACCGTCAAGATCGGGCAACCGCCCCAGATGGATGGAAAGAAAACCCAGAAAATCGGCCAGATCGCGGCCATAGGCGTCGAGCGTATGGGGCGAGCATCTCCGCTCGGCTCCCAACCATCGCCGCCAATCCTCGACCACCTTGAGCAGATCGGCTTGGGCAGTGAAGACGATCGGCTGTGCGTTCATGGCTCAGTCTTTAAGGAAGCGGCTCAGACAGGCCCCGATCACATGAGCCAGGAAACTTAGCAATTCGGTTCCCTGTCCGGTATGAAAGGTTCGCCCGTGCCGGGACCCCAGGGCGATGACGCCCACCGGGCAAACGTCGTCGGTCATCAGCCGGACGATAGCCGAGGACTGGATCAGGCTGGCGGCATCTCCGAACAGCAGAGGTTCCCCGGGCATCTCGTCGTTCAGCGCGCAATCGCGATCTGTGCCGCCCAACAGACGGGTAACGTCGCCTACGGCCAGTCGGCGGATGCCCAACGGCAATTCGTTGCCGGTCAGGTGGGGGGGCTCGAAACAGAGATTGGCGACATCGACATCCAAATGTTGAGGCAAATCCTCGGCCACGGCCCTGGCCAAAGTGACCACGTCGGTGGCCTCGAGCAAGGCGACCACCGCTTGATGGGTTCGGGCTTGGGTCGACAGGTTGGACCGGCTGGTATGGATGATATGTTCGGCCGCCCCTTTCACCTGTTCCAGTTCATCGCGCAGACGATCGATGATGAACACTTGCATGTCGATCACGCCGTCGGCGGACGTCCATCGCGACGGCGGCGACAGGACCAGAAGCAATTCCGGGTGGCTGTAAAGAAAATCGGCGTTCCGGCGCAGATAGGCAACCACCTGATCTTCGCTGGGCAACGTGTCGACTATGACCGCATCGTCGCGCTTGCGCGCCATGACTGAAAACCCCTGAAAAAACATACATAGCGCACTTCACTACCGAAGTGATGAAGATTTGCTAAATCCGATCCAAATATTCCTTCTTTCGCAGTGGCGGTTTATAACCGACATCGTGATGAACGCAAACACTTCCCGAAAATTCGCCGCGGGTTCCGTCGTCGCGGTGGCGGTGCCGGTGGCGATTGCCGAGCCCTACGATTATCTGGTCGGGACCGATTCCGTCGGCGAAGGCTCGATCGTTCGCGTGCCCTTGGGCGGTCGGACGGTTTGGGGCGTGGTGTGGGGCGAGGCGACTTCGGGCCTGGAACGATCGCGGCTCAAAGCCATTCTGGAGGTCAGCGATGCTCCGCCGCTTTCGCCGGAAACCCGCGCCTTCATCGATTGGGTGGCGGCCTATACGCTCAGTCCGCGCGGCATGGTGATGAAAATGACCATTCCGCTGGCGGACGCCCTGGACGTTCAAAAAGAGCAATCGGTGGTCAAACCGGTCGAATCAGCTCAAGCGTCCGCGCGGATGACCGACGGCAGACGGCGGGTGCTTTCGACCGCATCGACCCTGCCGCCCTTGACCGTTGCCGATTTGGCGCGCGAAGCCGGGGTCGGATCGGCTGTGGTCAGGCAGATGATCGATCTGGGAATGCTGGCGCAGGAACAAACGAAGCGACCCGCCCGATTTCACCCCCCCCGATTCGATGGCCCAAGCCCGCTGCTGTCCAACGACCAATCCGTTGCGGCGGAAGACTTGTGCCAAGCGCTAGAAACCGGGTTTTCCGTCACCGTGGTGGATGGCGTGACCGGATCGGGAAAAACCGAAGTGTATTTGGAAGCGGTGGCCCAATGCGTCAAAAACCACCGTCAAGCCTTGGTCCTGCTGCCGGAGATTTCCCTGTCGAGCCAATGGCTTGACCGCTTTCAGAATCGTTTCGGCGTCGCTCCCGCGGTGTGGCATTCCGACCTTACCCCGGCGCAACGACGGGACGCGTGGCGCGGGATCGTCCATGGCGACGCCTCGGTGGTGGTGGGGGCGCGATCGGCCCTGTTCCTGCCCTTCCCGGATTTGGGCCTGATCGTGGTCGACGAAGAACACGACGGATCGTACAAACAGGAAGAAGGCGTGTGCTATCACGCCCGCGACATGGCGGTGGTCCGGGGTAAGATCGAAAACATTCCGGTGGTATTGGCGTCGGCCACTCCCTCGCTGGAAACCCTGGTCAACGTTCAATCGGGAAAATATCGCGTGCGGCACCTGCCCGATCGTCACGGCGATGCGCAAATGCCGGACATCGCGGTGATCGATTTGCGCAGCCAGCCCCCCGCGCGCGGACGCTGGCTGTCGCCGCCCCTGGTGGAAGCCCTGACCGGAACCTTGGCCGCGGGCGAGCAGGCGATGCTGTTTCTCAACCGCCGGGGTTACGCGCCGCTAACGTTGTGCCGGTCGTGCGGACACCGCCTGCAATGTCCCGATTGCCAAGCGTGGCTGGTTGAACATCGCGCCCGACGGCAGATGGTCTGTCATCATTGCGGCTTCTGGATTCCGCCGCCTTCGGTATGTCCGCAATGCGGCCAGACCGACTGTTTCGCGGCCTGCGGACCCGGCATAGAACGCATCGCCGAGGAGATGGCGCTGTTGTTTCCCGATGCGAGACTGGGGGTGATGGCCTCGGACATGATCGCCTCTCCGCTGCAAGCGGACCGCTTGGTCAAAGACATGACCGAACGGCGGATCGACGTGCTGATCGGCACCCAGATCGTCGCAAAGGGACATCATTTTCCGCTGTTGACCCTGGTCGGGGTGGTCGATGCCGATATGGGCATGGAAGGCGGGGACCTGCGCGCGGGCGAAAGGACTTGGCAATTGCTGTCTCAGGTTGCGGGCAGGGCCGGACGCGCTCGACATCCGGGCCGGGTCATGCTGCAAACTTGGTATCCCGAGCACCCGGTGATTCAGGCGTTGGCCCGTTCGGACCGCGACGGTTTTCTGACCTCCGAACGACAAAGCAGACTGGCGGCCGGCATGCCCCCGTTCGGACGGCTGGCCGCGGTAATCGTATCGGGAAAGGACGCCGAAGCCGTCGACCGGTTTTGCCGGGCCATGGCGCAATCGTCTCCGATACATCAAAAGGTCGACGTTTGGGGGCCGACCCCGGCTCCGATGGCTTATTTAAGGGGACGGCATAGGCGGCGCTTCCTGGTCAAGGCACCTCGGTCATTCGCCATACAGGCCTTTCTAAAAGAGTGGCTTGTGCGTATTAGACCAAAGAATGATATCCGGCTTCAGATCGACGTCGACCCATACTCATTTTCCTGACTTGATTGTTATTGGCCCAGCAACATTTAGAAACATATAGTCATAATTAATCAATATTCTGTCATTGGACTGAATTGTGAATTATGACCTTGACCATTATCCTAAAGACCGATATCTCTGTCGCAAATTATCGAGTCTTGGGGTGGCGAAAGATAGGGCCTAAGCGCATTACCAACGCGATATGGTGGCTGGGACTTTGACCGTCAGTCGAAGCACTAAGTAAGCTGGCGGTTTAATGCAGAATTTATTTAATTATTTAGATCTGCCTAATATATTATAGTCATTGTCGATTATGTTAATACACACACAATGTGCGCAATTACAAGCGGAGAGATCGCTTTTTAATGCGATTCTAAGGCAATAACCCTATTTTTATTGGCTGGATTAGCCTTTAAAAAATCAACGGGCGCGTGTTAAAATTGGGGGAAATCGTGACGAAAGGAATTGTGGTTCCATCGGGAAAAGAGCGGTCTTTTTCGAAGGACGAATTGATCGTCAGCAAGACTGACACCAGGGGCCGCATCGTGTACGCCAACGATGTCTTCATCAAGGTGAGCGGCTATACCGAAGAGGAACTGCTCGATCAGCCTCATTCCATCATCCGGCACCCCGATATGCCCCGGTGCGTCTTCAAGTTTCTCTGGGACCAGATCGAGACCGGGCAAGAGGTGTTCGCCTACGTCAACAACATGGCCGCCACCGGCGACAATTACTGGGTATTTGCCCATGTCACGCCCAACTACGACGCCAATGGAACGATTATCGGCTATCACTCCAGCCGCCGCGTTCCCGATCCGGCGGCGGTTGCCGTGGTCAAGCCGCTTTACGCGAAGCGGCTGGAAGAAGAGAAGCGACATTCCGACCCCAAGGCCGGGCTGGATGCGTCTTACAAGATGATGATACAGGCGGTGGTCGACAGCGGTTTGGGCAGCTATGACCGACTGATTTTCGGCATTACTCCCGCTTAAGAAATCAAGGCCCCTAGGAGATAGCTTATGATACGGTTTATCAATTCACAGGCTGCTCGGATGACCCCGGTTCCGGTCGTCGCGTCACTTGCCACCATGATCTTGGCGGGATGCGGTATCGCCACGGCCCTTGGCGGTGCGGCGGCAAGCACCGTCGTCACGATTTTCTCGATATCCTTAATCGTTTCCATCATCGGGATGGTTTCCAGTTTTCTGGCCGGATCTTATATTCGCGGCGTCGCCGCCAGCATCCGCAAAGCCGTGGCCGTACTGGAGCTGTCGGTTAAGGGCGACCAGAACGCCCGGATCGTCCGCATCGGCCGCGCCGACGATGTCGGCAATCTTCTGCAATACGTCAATCGGGTGCTCGACCTTTCCGAAGCTTTCGGCAAAGAGGCTTTCGCAGCCGTTCAGGCGGCCAATAAGGGCTGCTACTACCGAAGGATCGTTTTGACCGGTCTAAGGGGCGATTTCTTGGCGTTCGCGAAAACCATCAACGAAGCCCTTGTCCATATGGAGGAAAGCGAGACGAATTTCATTTCCTTCGCCAATAACAACGTCAAAAAGGTAATCGACACCGTCGCCGCGGCGACCAACAAAATGAAACTGTCGTCGGTAACCATGTCCGAGCAGGCCACGGACACGACCGAGCAGGCGATAACCGTCGCGGCGGCGGCGGAACAGGCCTCGGTCAATGTGCAATCCGTGGCTTCCGCCATCGAAGAATTTTCGGCGTCCATCAACGAGATCAGATCGCAGGTTGACACCGCGTCGAAGATCGCTCTGGACGCATCCTCGACCGCGACGCGGACCCAATCGACGGTGAACCAGTTGAACGAAGCCGCGCAGCGTGTTGGCGATATCGTCAATTTGATCAGCGACATCGCGTCCCAAACCAATCTGCTGGCGCTGAACGCCACCATCGAGGCCGCCCGCGCCGGGGAAGCCGGAAAAGGATTCGCGGTTGTCGCCAATGAAGTGAAGAATCTGGCGAACCAAACGTCGCGCGCGACCGATGAGATCACCACCCAGGTCGCCCAGATTCGTTCAGTGGCCAAGGAAGCCACCGTCGCCATTGAAAATATCGCCAATACGGTTCACCAGATTGAAGAGGCGACCACGGCTGTATCCTGCACGGTTGATCAGCAGCACGCGGTCACTTTGGAAATTGCCCGGAACATCTCCGAAGCGGCGACCGGGGCCGCATCGGTGTCGCATGCGATCAGCGTGGTCCGCGCAGCCGCCGAGGGAGCCAAGGGCAGTTCCTCCGACGTGTCCGTCGCCGCGGCCCACCTGTCCGAACAGTCCGAGATTCTCGAACAGGAAATCGGCACATTCATCGATAAGCTGTCGGCGAAAGGATAAGGCCGAGGTCGTTGGACCTAAAGCCCCTTCACCAGAATTGCCGCGATCCGTTCTCCGGCCCTGCCGTCCCATAGCTCGGGAACCCGCCCGGCCTTGCCGCCGGTAGCAAGCGTTTCCCGAAATGCGGAAAGGATCGCGCCGGGATCGATACCGACCAGGGTATTGGTTCCCTCGTCGATGGTGATCGGGCGTTCGGTATTTTCGCGAACGGTCAGGCAGGGAACCCCCAGGGCGGTGGTTTCCTCTTGAATGCCGCCGGAATCGGTAACGACAACCGTGGCCGCTTTCATCAACCCCAGCATCTCCAGATAGCCTTGCGGCGGCAGCAGCACGACGCCCGCTTGGACCAAGCGCTGTGTCAAGCCCGCCGCATCGAGTTTCGATTGCGTTCTGGGGTGAACCGGAAAAACCACCGGACGTTCTTGCGCCATTTCTTCCAAACATCCGACCAAGCGCGCCAACGTGTTTGGATCGTCAACATTCGAGGGCCGGTGCAAAGTCACCAAAACGTGCCCGCCGTCCAGACCCAAGGGCAAGGGTTTGGCGCGGTCGCGATTGGCGAGCAGGGTATCGATCATGACGTTGCCGACAAAGAATATCTTTTCCGGGGCAATGCCCTCCCTGACTAAGTTGGCTTTCGCGTCCCGTTCGGTGGTAAACAGAAAATCGGACAACTGATCGGTTAAGATGCGGTTGATCTCTTCCGGCATGGTTCGATCATAGGATCGAAGTCCGGCTTCCACATGCGCAACTGGAATTCCTTTCTTGGCGGCGACCAACGCGCACGCAATCGTCGAATTGACGTCACCCACCACCAGAACGGCCGACGGAGCAAGACGATCCGCCACCGGTTCGAATCTGACCATGATCTCGGCGGTTTGTTGGGCATGAGATCCCGACCCGACTTCCAAATTCACTTCGGGACGCGGCAAACCGAGATCGGCAAAAAACCGATCGTTCATGGCTTCATCGTAATGTTGACCGGTATGAATCAGGCGGGTATCGACTCCCGCCCGCTCAAGTGCGCCGACCACCGGTCCAATTTTCATAAAATTGGGGCGCGCCCCGACGATACAAAGAATGCGCAAAGGTTTTGTCATTCCCGATCTTTATCAGAACGCGCCGTAATGCCAAACCAAATTCTTAGGCGGCGACGGAATGCTCGGCGTTGATCCGCGAATGAATTTGCTTCATGGTCTGGTGGATTCCGGGGAACCTATTTCCCAAGTGCGCCGCAAGCTCCAAAGCGGCCTTGCGATCATAGGGGCGCCCGTCAAGCTCCGCCTCCAAAACATCGCATAAGTCCCAGATTGCTTTCTGATCACTGCTCATTGCAAGTCTCCTAGGTCACTGCTGACAGAAAGAATCTAACACCCTTTAGATGCGTTGCAACATTTTTTTGGTTAAAGTTAGGTTAATTAGCTTTATGGACAATTGAAATTTTCATGCCCGGGGTCGGAATGTGCGCAATAAACCTTGATTCCGAGAGAGCTGTCTGAGCGCGAGTCAGTTTAAGTTGCGACGCAATAAGAATGACAAGATTTACGGCCGCGGCTGCGACCGCCAGGTGAGTTGCATTGGCGACAAGACCATCCACAACGGGCACCATGAACAACACCGGAAGCAGGGCGTACAGACTAACGTCGCGCCAGCTTTTCGCCTTATAGACGGCAACCGCTTTCGGCGCGGCCGGGGACTCCATGACCAGGGGCGCGCCCTTTTCCAGAATCAAATACTCGGCATACCGCTTATGATCGGCCGATAGGTGTTCGAATTCGGCCACCAGCCCCATTCCGTTGGGCAAAGGCTGAAACAATCCCATTATGGGCTGGCCGACAGGCCATCCGTGCTGGGGAATGCCGGGACGGATAAGCTTGAAGATTTCTTGGGAAAAACGGGAATTGGGCGGCAAAATAACGCCGTCATGCCAAAGCGGGACGGTTTCTTCCGATGGTGGAGGCGTCGTATCCATTTCCAAGCCTTCAAGTGACGGGTGCAGGCTACAATGTTTGCATGCAGTCCGGTAATCTAATACACTAAGTCCGTGGAGCGAAGGCTCGATTTTTCATGATGGGTGTGCAAGAAGTGCGTGCCGATAAAGATAGAATTCTACGAGCGTTGCAGCAAAGAATGGCGCGGTATGAACTTTTACTGTGCGCCCTTACCATGTCGTGGATTTTGGTCGTCGGCCTGACGTTGATCGCTCAGATGACGCCCGAGGATATGGCAAACCACCGGTCTCAAGTCATCCAGGGCCAAGTTCACGGCTGCAACGGAACCTTTTCGCAACGCTTCGACTGTACCCAGAAGATCCTTCTTGCCGGTGAGAAAAGAGGAATTTTAGAGGTTGTGAAACGGATCGGCTTGACCTTGCTGCTGCCTTCGATAGCTTGGGGGGTCTGGTGGGTCGTGCTGAAGCGCATCCGTCAGATTTACTGGTTGCCGTCGCCGGTCAACCGATTTCGGTCTTTCGCTTTGAATTAGGGTGTTTCATGTCCTTGCTGCAAGCCCTGTTTATGTCATATCTAAAATATATTAATAAAATCAATTAGATGGCAATATGTTTTCTGAGTGCATAATGGCTGCCTAATAAACCTCTGCTGTTTTCATCCTTGCCAAGGGCAGATTAAATGAGTGCAGAGGCGGAGAGTTTTATCACCCTTTATAATCCCGCCCAGCTTCAAATGCCGCCTTCAAGGCGTCCCGGATATTCCAGACCGCACAATCATGGAAATCAAGGCTGTCGGAATGACGAGTTTCAAGGGTTTCAATCTTCAGCTTGGTTTTGGCGATTTCGCACAGGATAGCCAATTGCTGTTCGTTCATGCTGACCTCCAAATCCATCACATCGCCATCTGATCATCATCAACAAAATCCAACAATTCATCGACGGTCATTCTACCCCACGGCACATTGCCGGAACTGATGGGCAGGTCTTCAGGATTCAATGACGGTGGGACTGCCAGAAAGTATCCTGCCTCTTGGGTTGGTGATCCATACGCCCTCCAACCTTGTTCCCTTGCGATGTAGGCAATGAATCCTGCCCACCCGGCATAACCGACAACCTTGCCAGAGAAGGCATTCTTAAAGGTGATCGTCTGGTCGTATGCGGTGTGGCTGATAATTGGTTGGGTCATGATGTGCCCCTTTCCTTCAAATGAAGGAAGATTCCCAAAATGATGATTCCGGGAATCTTCGA
>Ga0316224_1001673_pt1 | contig 23201 bp, 18 predicted proteins | sample TBH18013metaG_FD_206254 | JGI IMG/M metagenome (GOLD analysis project Ga0316224, IMG submission 206254) | Freshwater microbial communities from Trout Bog Lake, Wisconsin, USA - TBH18013 | ecosystem: Environmental > Aquatic > Freshwater > Lake > Hypolimnion/Profundal zone | place: USA: Wisconsin... | reverse complement strand
AGCGTCAAACAAATGGGACTGGTAAGTACGATGTGTCATATTATCAATGCAGAACAGAGGAGTAATGAATAATGAGTACATTTTTTGCATATCACATTGAGAAATTATTTGGGAAATTTGGGGGGGCAGAGTTCTTCACAGATAAAAAAATTAAGGCTGTGAAAGGTGATGAATGCTTCGTTGTTTTATCGATTGGAACGAATCCGGTTGTCTATAAATTAGATGGGAAATATCGTATCGTAGACCTGCTTCCGAATAAATCAGGGAGACAACCGGAGAAGGTTTTTCAAATCATATTAGAACCATTGGCTAGGCCTTCTGCGCCAATTGTACTTGATGGCGATGGTTTTGATAGAGAACTATTCCATAATAAATTCACATCAGGTGCAGGTTTAAAGGAAATGAATGATGCAAATGGATCGTTCCATAAATATTTCGATAAACTTCTTAATGTGGATGATGACTTGCATGAAATGGAGCTACTGAATGATCTGAATCAGATAGAAAAGGATGATGATCCTACCGAGCGTGAAGAGAGTCGAAAAGCCAGAATTGGTCAGGGGAAATTTCGCCGAAACACAATTGACACTTGGGATGGCAATGAAAAGTGTGCTGTTACCGGGATAGCCATTCCAGCACTATTGAATGCTTCACACATTATTCCGTGGAATGAAGATATCTCCCAGCGAAGAAGCGGAAGCAATGGGATTCTGCTTGCAGTGCACATTGATCGGTTATTCGATCGGTTTTTAATAGGTTTCGAAAAAACTTTCAACCCAGATATTTATAGGATCGTTGTTTCACCTCGTATTAGGAAAGATTTTTCAGCGTTGGCTGCTATCGGCATTACAGCTCGAACTGAACTGAACTTGAGCAAGGTGAAATTTTGTGACCAAGTTAAACTTGAATCCAATTTGCGCTGGCACTTGGAGCGAGTTATAGCAACGACCTAATATGTCACAATCCTCCCGTATTCGCGATCTTATTGCTATTCTTGAAAATAGTCGTCAGCCTGTTTCTCGTGAACGTTTGCTGGAAGAACTCGGCAGTTCGCTATCAACTTTTAAGCGCGACCTGGCAATACTTCGAAATGAAATGCAGGCCCCGATTGTATGGAAGCGGGGCGAAAACGGTACTCAGCGTGGCTACATGCTGGAAGACAAGGGCTGGAGCAGCGGCAAGCTTGGCTTGCCCAATGCCTGGTTTTCGGCTTCGGAAATCTATGCCCTGCTGATGATTCATGAATTGGCCAGCCATATCGGCCCCGGCCTGCTTACTGAACATCTGCAACCGCTCATTACCCGTGTCACCCTGATGCTCAGTGCCGCCGACGATGCGCCGGAAGCTGTTCGCGCTCGCGTTCGTCTGCTGAGTTCTGCCAGTCGGCGCACTGCTAGTCCACATTTTGAAACGGTCGCACGCGCTGCGGTTAAAAGTCGTCGTCTGAAAATTATGTATTTCACGCGCAGTCGGAACGAGCGTTCAGAGCGCACGGTTTCGCCTCAGATCATCGTTCATTATAAGGAAAACTGGTATCTCGTCGCCTGGTGTCACAAAGCCAACGGGCTGCGCATGTTGGCACTTGATTGCATAAAGGATGCCACAATTTTGAATGAGGACGCACAAATAGCCGCGAAAAACGAAGTGGATGCGATGCTGGGTCGTGACTTCGGCATTTACTCAGGCGGCGAGCGTCAGTGGGCTAAGCTGTTGTTCACCAAAAGACAAGCACCCTGGGTGCAATCCGAGACTTGGCATCCCGAGCAAATCGGCGAATTGAGGGACGACGGCAGTTATCTGCTAACCATACCCTACAGTAATCCGAAAGAGTTGATCCTCGACATACAGCGCTACGGGCCGGATGTTTGCGTTCTCTCCCCGCCTGAACTGCGCCTGGCAGTCGCTCAGCGTCTGCGTGATGCTGCTGCGCAATACGAATAAATTTTACAGGCTCACTTGGCGGGCTACTAGTCGCCGCATAATGCATTTCGTTACAGGAAATCTGGATTTTTTTCAGGAAATATAAACCTGCTCCAGACCGACGGAATTGATGCTGTTTGAGCATAAAAAATCGTCATTAAATTGGGCACTAGAAAATTATAGTTATTCGCAATCTAAATTAAGCTATAAAATCATATTGTTACGATGAAAAAATAGTTGCAAATAACGCTTGTTCGGCCCACGTGCGCTTAGTAACATGGTTTATGTGGTCAGCGGTCAGTAGTCAGTTGCTGTTCGTTGTGTTGTTGTACTGTGCCCCGACTTCGGTCAAGGGGTTTTTTAGGAGAGAAAATGAACAATACAAAGGTGTTATATGTACCAAGGAAATGAAACGCCATACAGTAAGATGCCTGCCTCAAAAACCTTGAAAATAATTGATGAAGAATTAATCAAGAGAGGCACATTTGAAAGAATTGATGAAGCTGATAGAACAAAAGCACAGTTTTTCCGTATCATTTCAAACGGTAAACAATTTGCTATCACTGTGGATAAAATTGACGAAAATACTGGTGAACCTTCGGCTCAACAAACTCGTTTTCTCTTTGAGGAATATCCACCAGAAATTGAAGGTGTTATACGAATCCCTAGAGATGATCAACTCATGGGGGGCGTTTATAAACGATCATTTTCTCACTTAGCTCCTCCTGATCAATTTTCTGTTTTGATTGGTTCTGATTCAGCTCTACGACAGGTGTTAGATTGGTGCACAGGTATCCATATCAAATTGGATCATAAATCTACTCTTAAAATTGAAACGTCATTGGAACTATCGCAACTTACAATGAAAAAAACTAAGAACATTATTCTTTACGGCCCGCCTGGAACTGGTAAGACTTTCAAAACTGCCCAGCTAGCTGTTGAAATCTGCGGCGGTGATGGCGATGTGACTAGAGAAGAACTGATGGAAAGTTACGAACAACTGCGGCAGGATGGGCGAATCAGCTTTGTGACATTTCACCAGTCTTACGGATATGAAGATTTTGTCGAAGGACTACGCCCTGAATCGAAGGATGGACAGGTTACTTACAGTGTACGACCCGGCATATTTTTGCAGGCATGTGCTGCCGCTAAGCTCAGCACCGAGAATCATGTTCTGATCATTGATGAAATTAACCGCGCCAACATCTCAAAAGTCTTTGGTGAGCTAATCACTCTACTGGAACCAGACAAACGCGCAGGAGAAACCAACGCCATTACGGTCAAGCTTCCTTACTCCCAGCTTCCGTTCAGTGTGCCGAAGAATCTATATGTGATCGGCACGATGAATACCGCTGACCGTTCAATTGCCTTGCTGGATACGGCATTGCGTCGGCGCTTCGACTTCGAGGAATTGCAACCAGACTATAAGGTTCTGCCCGAAAAATTAATCGAAGGGGTTGATTTGCGTGCGATGTTGCAGGCTATAAATGACCGCATCGAGTTTTTGTATGACCGGGATCACACTATTGGTCACGCCTACTTTATGCATGTGAATTCGCTTGCTGACCTTGATGTCGTATTTCGCCGCAAGGTGATTCCTCTGTTGCAGGAATATTTCTATGAGGATTTAACCAAGGTGCGTTCGGTACTTAATGATGATAGTGGTGGTTTTTTCAGCAAGAAAGAACTGGCTACACCAAAAGGACTGGATGGGTACGAGCTGAAGTATCGGTACATAACCAGGAGCGTATTTTCTCCTGAAGCCTTCCTGAATATTTACCGCTAACCATCATGGCACTGATTTCTGTTCGTGAGTACAAGTCGCTGAAAATCGGCGAGTTTAATCCCTTCGCCGAAGGAGGTCCGTCGGTGACGGAGCAGCAGGCTGACCTCCTGACTAATGCCAGGGTTACAAATGGACTCGATATATTCAAGTACGCCAATAAAACCTCGCTGACAGCACAGCAATATGTGGGCGTTTTTCAGCTCGGGCCGCACACAGTGGAAGTGCTGCCCAAGATTGACGGGGATGAGCAGAGTGTCAGGCGTAATCTGGTCGCCATGCTGGCAGTCACGCTTGACCTTGATATCAGCGAAGGTGAGGCGGCGCGTGTTGCTACCCAAAATCACGGCATCCTTGAAATTTTGATCAGGCTGTTTTGCGACAAACTTTTTATTCAGGTGCACAAGGGTTTGGTCAGGCGATATGAAGGCCGCGAAGAAAATCTTTCCGTGCTGCGTGGAAAACTGGGAATAGCGGAGCAGGTTCGCCTTAATGCGGCAAATCCTGAACGCCTGTTTTGTCGGTTTGATGAGTTTTTGGAAGATAACCCGCTCAATCAAATATTGAGAGCCGCCATTCGTCAGCTTTTGAAGGTTTCTCGTGAACCGGGGAATCAACGGAAGTTGGCTGAATTGATGCTGGTTTTTGAGGGTGCATCTGACTATCCAAGGCAGTCACTGCCGTGGACTCGCGTCATATTTGACCGGATGAGCGAACGCTATCGGTCTTGTTTCAAGCTGGCCGAACTTTTTCTGAAAAGCATACCGCCCGATGTAACGGGTGGCGCGGTGCATGGCTTCTCGTTGTTTTTTGATATGAACGTCCTGTTCGAGGAATATATAGGCCGAATGGCTGAACGTATTTTTCGACCTTTGGGCTATCAGGTAACTCGGCAAGGCCCGAAGAAACATCTTGCTTTTGATGAAATTAAAAATTGCGCTGCCTTCGCCATGCTGCCGGATGTCGTTGGACAACTGAACGGGCAGTACGCGTGGATCATCGACACCAAGTGGAAAGCGCTTGCCAAAAAAGATTACTGGAAGCGGCAATCAACTGAGCAGAAAGATGTTGTCTCGCAGGCTGATTTTTACCAGATGTATGCCTATGCCAACAGCTACGACTGCCCTGATGTCATCTTGCTTTATCCTCACTACAAGGATGATATGGGACTGAGCGCCGGTGTAAGGGGAAGCTACTTGCTGAACCCGTGGATACAGGAAGCGAATGATAAACAACGCAAGCGCATCAAAGTGGCGACCATCGCTTTATCTGACCTTAAAACAGTACCTGAGCAGTTGAGAAAAATTATTCTGCAAACAAATGAGATTGATATGGATAATTTCAAGATTGCGGACTAGTTTGGCATACCTTAATTCCGCTTCATCGGCGGTCGCTAAATTATTTATACCTGATTTTCCAAATTGATTGAGAGAGGATGTGTTATGAGTTCACTAGTGTGTATCATTATTTTTGTTATGTGTGTCGTGCAATGCAAAAGAAGATATGGACGCAGATACCAGTGTTGCACCAGATGCACCAGCGTTGCTGGCGCCACCCTGAAGGAGCTGGCGCTACCCCGGAGATGCTGGCGCTACCCCGGCGGAGCTGGCGCTACTCCGGCAAAGTTTTGGTTCCCCCTGATAAAGTTTGTGTCGCAATATTGACCTTAATGTTTTTCATCATGGTGATCCTCAAAACCGCTGTTCAAGCCATATCAACCTTGCAAAAGCTTTTTATCCACGAATTGAATCTGGCAGGAATGATATCCCGCCCTACTATTTAGCCGGGTTAAAGCAACCCTGCCTGCTACCTATCAGATAATAACTGCTTACATTAAAAGACACTGATTGACTTACTTAGATGTTAGTGATTAAATTGCCGTGGTTTTTAGCAAGCTAACCATAATCTAATAACAGAGACTAGTTGAAGTCCATTTAGTCGCAGCAAGATAAAACTAACAGGAAATAAAATGAATAAAGATATTCAAGAACGTATCCGTTTACCCGCCTTGCGGGAACTTGTCACTAGTGCAGAAGCTGCGGCAGAATGGATTCAGGACGGCATGACAGTCGGCATGAGCGGCTTCACCCGCGCCGGAGATGCCAAGGTAGTGCCCATGGCGCTGGCTGAACGTGCGCGCAAAGAAAAGTTGCAAATCACACTGATGACCGGTGCATCACTGGGTAGCGATGTGGACAGAACGCTGACGGAAGCGGGCGTTTTGGCCAGACGCTTGCCGTTTCAGGCCGATCCGGTGCTGCGCGCGGCCATCAATCGCGGCGAAGTCATGTTTGTCGATCAGCATTTATCTGAAACGGTTGAGTTGCTGCGCACCCGTCAGATCGCGCCGATCGACATTGCCATTATCGAAGCGATTGCAATCACCGAAACGGGCGCCCTCATCCCCACCACCTCGGTCGGTAATAGCGCCAGTTTTGCGATTCTGGCCGACAAGGTGATCGTTGAAATCAACCTGACCCAGTCGCTTGAACTGGAAGGTCTGCACGACATCTTCATTCCCAAGCACCGCCCGCAACGCGAACCGATGCCACTAATGACGGTACACGACCGGATCGGCAGCACGGCGATTGAGATTCCGTTCGATAAAATTGTCGCCATCGTTATCACCGAAAAACTCGACAGCGCATCCACCATTCTGCCGGCTGATGCAGAAACCGCAGCTATCGCAGCTCATCTGGTCGGATTCTTCAAGGAAGAAGTCAAGCAAGGCCGCCTGACCGATAGTTTGCTTCCCATGCAGGCGGGCATCGGCACTATCGCCAATGCGGTGATGGAGGGATTCATCGACAGCCCCTTCCAGCACCTGACGATGTATTCAGAAGTGCTGCAAGACTCAACTTTTGACTTGTTCGATGCAGGAAAACTTGATTTTGCTTCCGGCTCTTCGATCACCTTATCGACGCAAAAAAGCAAAGAAGTGTTCGGCGACATCGGCAAATATAAAGATCGTTTGATCTTGCGCCCCCAAGAAGTCAGCAACCATCCTGAAATCATCCGGCGTCTCGGCATCATTGCGATCAACACCGCGCTGGAAGCCGATATTTATGGCAACGTCAATTCGACCCATGTCATGGGGACACATATGATGAATGGCATCGGCGGCTCGGGTGATTTTGCCCGCAACGCCTATCTGTCTATTTTTGCAACCAAGGCAGTGGCCAAAGGCGGAAAAATATCCAGCATCGTACCGATGGTGTCGCATGTAGATCATACTGAACACGACGTGGACATCATCGTCACCGAAATTGGCCTGGCTGATTTGCGCGGTCTGGCGCCGAGAGAGCGTGCAGAAATCATCATCAACAATTGTGTCGCCGAACCCTACCGGCAAATGCTGCACGATTATGTGACTGAAGCCAGGCTACGCGGCGGACATACGCCTCACGTGATGGAAAAGGCATTTTCCTGGCATACCCGCTACCGCGAAACGGGCACCATGCTGCCTTGATCTGAGCACTATTTCCGGCAGAGTTTAATATAAAACGCTGCCGGAATCGGCGCAAAGCATTGTCGGGCAACGTGTAGACACTAAATCTATATGCTTTTGAAATCGGCTTAAGCTAAAGGCGCAATTCAGCGTCTGGGCGCACGTCCTCCGGGACGCGTGTTACCGGTACGACTGTCGTTACGATTACCCGTAGGGCGACTGCCATCAGGACGCGCCCCCTTGTGAGCACGGTCGGATCGGACTGAGTTGCGACGTACTTCAGGGAGTTTAGCAGGCTCAGGTGCTTCAGGTACGCTGGTATCTATCCCGACCCAATCTAAAATCTGCGCGACTTCCCCCTCACCCAACTCGGCACTCATACCGCGTTTTAATCTTGGCGGCAAATTGATCAGGCCGAAACGCACCCGCATCAATCGGCTTACCGGCAAACCCAACGCCTCAAAAGTACGCCGCACAATACGGTTGCGCCCTTCTTTCAGCATCACTTTATACCAGTGATTAAATCCTTCGCCACCCTGGTCTTCCAGTCTGTCAAACACAATCGGTCCGTCTTCCAGTTCGACACCGGTCTTGAGCACCTGCTCGATCTGTTCATCGGTCATGCGCCCCTGCACGCGCACTGCATATTCACGCTCGACTGCAAAACGAGGGTGCATCAGGCGATTCGCCAGCTCGCCGGAAGTAGTAAAAATCAACAGTCCGCTGGTATTAAAATCCAGCCGTCCTATCGCAATCCATTTCTGACCGCGCAGCTTGGGAAGTTTGTCGAACACACTGGTGCGCTTCTCGGGATCATCCCGGCTGACAATTTCACCTTCAGGCTTATGATATAAAAGTACCCGTGCGGCATGATCGCGCTCGCCCACACGGATGGTGCGACGTTCGGTTTTTACCAGATCACCCGGCACCACGCGCATTCCCAGTGTGGCAGGTTCCCCATTTACACTGACACGCCCCGCAGCTATCCATTCTTCCATGGCACGGCGAGAGCCGAAGCCTGCCTGAGCCAGTACTTTTTGTAATTTATCGCCTTGCGCGACCTCATGTTCCGCTTCAACATCCAGGTCACTACCCAGTTCAATATTTTGCTCGTTCATACAATTAACTCACGTCTTTCCAGCACAGCCTGCGCCAAGGTACCACTATCCACCTGCTCCAGCTCACCGCCAACCGGCAAACCCCGCGCAATACGCGATACTTTAACACCCATGGACTGCAAAAGGATGGCCAAATAATGTGCGGTTGCATCACCCTCTATCGTAAAATTAGTCGCCAGTATCACTTCGCAGGGATGCTGCTGCACACGCTTAACCAGCCGATCCAGATGCAATTCTTTTGCCCCGATACCATCAAGCGGTGACAGCCTGCCCATCAACACATAATACATACCCCGATAACACAGCGTTTGCTCTATCATCAGCAAGTCAGCCGGCATTTCAACCACGCACAACAACTGTTCATCACGCTTTTCCGAGGCGCAAAGCTCACAAATTGTTTGTTCCGAAAAATTATTACAGCGCGAACAGTGCTGAACATTGCTCGCCGCACGCTGCAAGGAAGCCGCCAGTTGCAAGGCCCCTTTGCGGTCACGCTGCAACAGATGGTACGCCATGCGCTGAGCTGATTTCGGCCCTACACCGGGCAAACAACGCAATGCAGCAATTAATTCATTCAGATACGAAACACTCATTAAAATGGCAGTTTCAGCCCGGGCGGCAAGCCCATACCGGCACCAAAACCGCTCATGCGTGACTCCGTCGTGGCAGCCACTTGTTTGACTGCATCATTCATCGCCAAAACGATCAAATCTTCCAGCATTTCCTTGTCAGCCAGCAAACTATCGTCAATACTGATGCGGCGCATTTCATGCGAGCAGCTCAGCGTCACTTTGACCATACCGGAGGCCGCCTGACCTTCAACTTCTATCGTCGCCAACTCAGCTTGCGCCTGTTGCATATTTTTCTGCATTTGCTGGGCTTGTTTCATCAAGCCGCCTAATCCACCCTTCATCATACGATCACTCCTTATTAAACGGGTTTTATTGAATCTGTTATCAAACTTGCATCCAGCAGCGCTTGAGCTTCCACGACAAATACGTCTTGTGCAATCGAGTCGATCGCCTGAGTCTGCCTTTCCCGGCGAGTCTCATGCTCTATTTTTGCCGGCGTTGCCACCGCTATTTTTCCCAGCACAATGGAGAGTTTTAGCGGTCGCGCAAAATACTCACATAATGCAGCTTGTAAATTATCCGTTGCCATCTTGGTCTGCAAATGCTTGTGCTCTTGCGCCAGACGCAGTACAACTTGCACATCAGAGACCGTCTCCAGCACACAATGCTTGGCTAATTGCTGCGCCATTGCTTGAAGCTTTAAAGCCTTTAGCAAACTGCTCCAGTCTGTCTCACAGGCAGCAGGAATATTGCCCCGAGCTGCCGCAGTTTCCACCACAACCGGCCCTGCTGTCGAAGGCCCAGGACTGACAGACTGCGCACTGACAGCCTGTGAACTGACTGTCCGGGGGAGTCCAACTGAGCGGGGAATGGCAACTTGCGGACCAGCCTGCAAAGACTGACGGGATGGGGAAAAGGCCAGCATGCGCAGCAGCGTCATGGTAAAACCTGCGTATTCATCGGGCGCTAACTCAATCTCGGCACGCCCGTGTATGGCAATCTGGTAAAACAACTGTATTTCTTCAGGCGTAAAATCGTTCGCCAGTGCCAGTAGACTCACTCGTTCCGGTTCATCCTCAGCAATCGCTTTTGGCACAGTCTGCGCCAGGGCGATGCGATGCAATAACGAAGCCATATCCTGCAACGCCGAATCAAAAGCGATGCTGCGTGAGGACATACTATCCGCAATAGCGAGCATCGCCATGCCGTCTTTCGCCTGCAAAGCGCGCAGCAGATCAAACAAATAACGCTGATCTATCGCGCCCAGCATATTGCGCATCGCTGTTTCTTCAAGCTTACCCATTGAAAAGGCGATTGCCTGATCGGTCAGACTCAACGCATCGCGCATACTGCCCTGCGCTGCGCGTGCAACCAGATTCAGTGCCGCAATCTCAAATTCAATGTGTTCCTGCTCCAGCACAAATTGCAAGTGACTGACAATCAGCGCGGGAGGCAATTGTTTCAAATTGAATTGCAAGCAGCGCGACAGCACCGTCACCGGAATCTTTTGCGGATCGGTAGTTGCCAATATGAATTTGACATGCGCCGGCGGCTCTTCCAGCGTTTTTAACATCGCATTAAAGGCTGACTTGGACAACATGTGCACTTCGTCGATGATATACACTTTAAAACGTGCTGCGGTCGGCGCATATAGCGCACCTTCCAGCAGTTCGCGCATGTTATCGACCTGAGTATTGGATGCCGCATCCAGTTCAATCAAATCAACAAACCGCCCACTGTCGATTTCAACACAGGCGCTGCACACACCGCAAGGCGTTGCAGTAATACCGGCCAGACAATTGAGAGATTTGGCAAAAATGCGCGCAATGGTAGTCTTGCCTACTCCGCGTGTTCCGGTAAAAAGATAGGCGTGATGCAAGCGGTTTTGTGACAGTGCATTGCTCAGCGCACGGACGACATGTTCCTGCCCCGCCAGTTGCGCGAAAATTTTAGGTCGCCATTTACGTGCGAGAACTGAAGTGACTGACAAATTAGGCTGGACTAGAAATGGTAAATAAAATGGACTTCATTCAGATTGATGCCCTCATTGGGCTCTTTGATGCCGCCATTGGACAGATGCTGAAAACGATAGGCCAGATCGTATTGATGATGATCGCCAAAAGTCACGCCCGCACCTACATGATCACCAAATTGAAGCGAACTGCCAAAACGACGATTTTGATTGATAAAATCCGGTGAAATAAGATGAAAACCAATCGCCGCTTCCAGATAAGGCGAAAGACCGGCCGGGTTTTTCTGTTGTAAACGGAACACTGGCGTCAAGCTTATGTCCGTGATCGTTTGATTATTACCAAAACGACTGTGTCCTCGCCATTGACCTGCCATGGCTTCCCAGAAGCCAGACACTTGCCAGTCTCCTTCGGTAAACCACTGACGGTCAAAGTTAAAAACAGCACCAATACGGGCAACATTGGTGTCCATGCCACGTCCTGCCTCAACGGACAGTCCGTCCATGGCCAATACACTACCACTGAAGCATAGTGCACAAAGAAAACAGCCTACCTTCTTCATTCTCACTCTCCTTCAATGGCTTCACATAAGGAGGCGAGCCTTACCCCCGGCACTTGCAGTAATTAGCTGTGGCTGCTTCCTTCCGGACCTGACCAGATTCACTACCCTGCAATGCGGGGAGACCCGCCAATTCATTACAAAGCTTGCCAACGCAACGCTTTAAAAAACATTTATTCGCACAACGATTATACAACCGGAATGATTTTCCATTTTGCCGGTCCTGTTTCATGTATCGAGTTACCTTGCGTATCCACCGCAACGGTCACAGGCATATCTTCCACTTCAAATTCATAGATTGCTTCCATCCCCAAATCGGCAAAGGCAATTACTTTCGCATGACGAATGGCTTTTGAAACCAGATAAGCTGCGCCACCTACTGCGATCAAAGACACTGCTGCATGTTTTTTGATTGCTTCGATAGCGATTTTACCACGTTCCGCCTTGCCTACCATACCCATCAGGCCGGTTTTCGCCAGCATGGCTTCAGTATACTTGTCCATGCGGGTTGCTGTGGTCGGACCTGCCGGACCCACCGCTTCGCCTTCTACCGGATCAACAGGTCCGACATAATAAATGAAGCGCCCGTTAAAATCTACGCCTTCCGGTAATTTTTCTCCACGTGCGAGCATTTCTACAATGCGTTTATGTGCAGCATCGCGTCCGGTGAGCAACTTCCCGGAGAGTAACACAGTATCGCCTGGTTGCCACGTGGCAATTTGCTCACGCGTGATCGTATCAAGATTAACGCGCAATGCATCAGCCGCAGGTTGCCACTGCACATCCGGGTAATCTTCCAGCTTGGGTGGCACAAATTCAGCACGGCCCGTACCATCCAGTTCAAAATGGATATGCCGGGTCGCCGCACAATTAGGGATGATCGCAATCGGTTTGGATGCGGCATGCGTTGGATAATCGAGTATTTTTACATCCAGAACGGTGGTAAGACCGCCCAGACCTTGCGCACCAATGCCCAGCGCGTTAATTTTATCAAACAGCTCAATGCGCAGTGCTTCAATGCGATTTGCAGCACCTCGTGCTTTCAATGCAGGCATATCTATGTCATCCATCAGGGATTCCTTGGCCAGCAACACCGATTTTTCAGCAGTGCCACCAATGCCTATGCCCAACATGCCCGGCGGACACCAACCGGCCCCCATACCCTGCACGCTTTGCAATACCCATTCGACGATATCATCGCCGGGATTAAGCATCTTCATCACTGATTTATTTTCCGACCCCCCCCCCTTGGCCGCAATGCGCACTTCCACCTTATTGCCCTGCACCAGCTCGACGTGCACCACTGCCGGTGTGTTGTCACGGGTATTCTTGCGCTCGCCGGCAGGATCTGAAACGACTGATGCGCGCAGCACATTATCCGGATTCAGATAGGCGCGGCGAACGCCTTCATTAACCATTCCGACGATATCAAGGTCAGCCTGCCATTGCACCTGCATACCTACACGCACAAACGCAACGACAATACCGGTGTCCTGACAAATCGGGCGATGGCCCATCGCACACATGCGCGAGTTAGTCAAAATCTGCGCCATCGCATCTTTTGCCGCCGGCGACTGCTCACGCTCATAGGCATTTGCCAGCGCCTGAATAAAATCGGTTGGATGATAGTATGAGATGAACTGCAAGGCATCAGCGATGCTTTCAACAAAATCCTGCTGGCGAATCACGGTCATAATTATTCCCTTTTAAAATATGTATCAATCATATCATCAATTCGCTGACTTACCACCATTCCGTCAGCTCACCATTCACATAACCACGGCTCTCCAGCAGACGTCTGCGGTAATCAGCAAAAAGTACAAATTAATAATGCAAAAAAACCGCCCGTGATATTCAGGGCGGTTTCATAAGCACTAGCGGTAAATTACAGGCCGCGTACGTTGCGCTTGCGCTCGTTTTCAGTCAGGAAACGTTTGCGAACACGAATCGAAATTGGAGTGATTTCAACCAGTTCATCATCGTCAATAAACTCAACAGCGGATTCCAGCGTCAGGCGTACAGGCGGTGTCAGGCGAACTGCTTCATCGGTGCCGGAAGAGCGCACGTTGGTCAACTGCTTACCCTTGATCGGGTTGACGATCAGATCGTTGTCACGGCTGTGTATACCGATAATCATGCCTTCATACAGCTTGTCGCCGGGAACGACGATCATGCGACCGCGATCTTCCAGTTTCCACAGCGCATAAGCGACGGCATCACCTTGTTCGGATGAAACCAGCACGCCGTTGCGGCGACCCGGCATATCGGCCTTAACCGGTGCGTAATCATCAAACACATGCGCCATGATACCGGTACCGCGCGTCAACGTCATGAATTCAGATTGAAAACCGATCAGTCCGCGTGCAGGAATACGGTATTCCAGACGCACACGACCGTGACCATCCGGCTGCATATCCTGCAGATCGCCACGACGACGACCCAACTCTTCCATCACTGCGCCCTGATTTGCATCTTCCACATCGACGGTCAGCATTTCAAAAGGCTCGCATTTTTCACCTTTGATTTCACGGTAAACAACACGCGGTTTGCCCACGCCCATCTCGAAACCTTCACGACGCATGGTTTCCAGCAAAATGGTCAGATGCAATTCACCGCGACCTGACAGCAGGAACACGTCGGTGTTATCGGTTTCTTCGACGCGCAAGGCCACGTTAACCAGCAATTCCTTGGTCAGACGATCCCGAATCTGGCGACTGGTGATCATCTTGCCTTCCTGACCACACAATGGTGAGGTATTCACCATCAAATTCATGCTCAGGGTAGGTTCATCAATCTTGGGCAGCGGCAGCGCTTCAGGGCGGCTTACATCCGCAATCGTTACACCGATACCGATTTCGTCGATACCGTTAATCAACACGATGTCGCCGGCCATGGCTTCATCCAGCAATACACGTTCGATACCACGGAAACCCAGCACCTGATTAACGCGCGCCTTCTTCGAAGACTTGTCGCCATTCATGACCATAACTTCCTGGCCCGGACGGATCTTGCCGCGTGTTACACGACCCACGCCGATACGACCGACGAAACTGGAATAATCCAGTGCGGAAATTTGCAATTGCAATGGCTCTTCCGTCGCAGCAACGGTAGGTGCATGAACATGGTTTAACACCACATCCAGCAACGGGAACATATTATCAGTCTCAGCCTCAAGATCGGTCTTGGCATAACCCATCAATGCGGACGCGTAAACCACCGGGAAATCCAGTTGTTCGTCGGTCGCGCCCAGCTTGTCGAATAAATCGAAAGTCTGATCAACCACCCAGTCCGGACGCGCACCCGGCCTGTCGATTTTGTTGATTACCACGATAGGACGCAGACCCAGCGCCAGTGCTTTCTTTGTGACAAAACGGGTTTGCGGCATAGGACCGTCAACGGCATCCACCAGCAGCAGCACACCGTCAACCATACCCAGCACGCGCTCAACTTCACCACCGAAGTCGGCGTGGCCCGGTGTATCCACGATATTAATATGCACACCCTTGAATTCGACAGCACAATTCTTCGCCAGAATGGTAATCCCGCGTTCCTTTTCTAGGTCATTGTTGTCCATCACACGTTCAGCAACGTGTTGGTGAGCGGAGAAAGAACCTGCCTGGGACAGCAGTTTATCAACCAGAGTAGTTTTACCATGATCGACGTGAGCGATAATGGCGATATTGCGAAGTTGGCGTGACATGGAAACAGCCTTGCTAGATGTATGGGGGGCGCATTCTACCACATGCAGCCGTGCATTTTTTGCTAACCATCAATTTGCGGTGAACCCGCCCTGCTTCAGCCCTTGTTATCCAGACATAATACGGCTTACCAACTGATGTTATGCATCAGCTATAAAGGCTTAACGGGTGCTGCCACCATAGGCTGCAAAGCCGGCACCAGCGCTTTGAGCAACTGCACGGTCATAGCGCTGGTAAAAGTATAATCAGCTGCATAAGGTTCATGCACGTAAGCGGTAATCGTACCAAAAAAACGGTCTCCAATTTCAAACACAAAAGTCGCAGAACGGTTTACCGCGCGCGATTCAATCAGCCTGCCATTTGCCGCATAGCTGACAAAACGCTGATCGCCGGTGCCGGTTTTCCCGCCGATTTCAATCATCGTGCCGTTGTTTTGGGTAAATCCGCCCTTCAAACGCACCCCCGTCCCGCCTTGCACCACATCAGTCAGTGAACGCCTTACAATCCGGGTGATTTCTTCCGGCAAAACCCGTACACCGGCGGCAGGCTTATATACAAAATCAGTCTCGTAAGGCGTGCCTTGCGCAAACTGCAAACTGTCGATTTTTCCGGCCGGCATCAGCATGCCGTCATTGACGATGATGCCCATCAGCTCCGCCAGCGAGGACGGACGATCCCCCGATGCGCCAAGGGCACTGGCAATTGAGGGCGTCAGTGCTTTAAACGGATAACCCAGATGACGCCAGTCGGCGGCAATATCTTCAAAGGCATCAAGCTCCAGCATTTGATGAATGCGCGATTCCTGAGTCATTTTATTGTGCGTCTTGAACAGCCATTGGTACACCTCCTGACGCTGATCTGCACTGGCCGTAAAGATTTCCGACCGTGTCGCCGCCGGGTGATGCTGCAAATAGCTCACCAGCCATAATTCCAGCGGATGAATACCGACCAGATACCCTCTGTCTGTCAGCGAAAATTGATCAACAGCGTATTTGTCATACAAGCCTTGCAATATTTCACGGCTAGTCGCCACATCCTGCGCCTGCATGAAAGCGACAAAGTGCGCAAAATCCGCATCGGGCTTCAGACTGCGAAACAGTATCGTCAGACGCTTAGGCTGATCACTCATCCCGTCTATCAATATCTGCTCGCGCTCAGCCGGCGTTTTTCCCTTGTATTTCTTATAAAAACGTAACAGATACTCACGCCCTTCCTTGTCCGCAAAACGCGATAAAGCCATTTGTCTGACTGAATCGTCCGATGCGCTCAGGGAAACTGCGGGAAGTTTGGATTTACCTGCCTCATCCAGAGGATCAGTCAGGTTTTCAATACCTGCCAGAGAAGTTTTATGCTCGTAATGGCGCACCACGTCGCGCATCAGCCGCACAAACACCAGATTCACTGAATGCTGAAATCCTTCCCTGACCGTCATGATGCGACTGTTTTCTTCGGGGTCAAAATTTTCGAACCGCTGTACGCCCCCGCCGGTAAAAAACGCCTCGGACGGATTACCTGAATAGGTGCGCAGCATGGCGGCTTCGAGTGTATCTGGCAAATTGCTGTGTGGATATGCGCCAAAATAATTCAAGGCCCACAGGCTGATCACATCATGCTGATCCGGATGTAGCTTGCTCAACTGCACGGCGTCCAGCTCCGCATAACTTGCATGCAGTGTTTTAATAATTTCCAGATAGGTAATCAGTGTGCGCAGCTTGGCTGTCGAACCAAGATTAAGCCTCGCACCGCTGTTGATATCGAAAGGCTGATCCAGATTATCGGTTTGCACGCGCAACAGGTTCGCTTTGTCGGTTCGCTCAAACAGGGTAAAGCTGAACGCCAAACGCTGGGTATTGTCCTTAGTCTGCAGCATATTATTGCCGTATAAACCGGCAGCGCGGGCACCTTCCGGCTCACGCACGCGGATCAACATGTCTGTGACGGCACGCTGTGCATCACCATCCAGCGTGGTATGCACCGACAAATCCAACCGGTCCAACGCATAAAAACGAGGTACATGCAGCGAGTTCGAAAGGTCGGTGCGCAGCAAATTGGCAGCCTTGCGTATTACAAAAGAAACCTCAGGCTCGGCAATGACTTGCTGAGTCGATTTTAATGGCAGCGGCAAGGCGGCTTTGAGCAGCGCCTTTGAAATCACGCCTTCGCTGGCCAGCAATTGCAGATGCTGATTGGTTTTTTGCAATAACAGCGGCGTGCCTTCACGCAAATAATAGGAAGGACGTCGCTGGGCGATCATCAATGACAAGGCCTGTTTATAGATCTGCGCCTTGTTTTGGTCATCCGGCCCGCTTTTAAGTGTTTCATTGATCAGACTAAAATCTCGCCCGTACCATGCCCGCATGCCATCGGCAAAACCGTTCACTTCACCATAACCGGCAAGTGCGGACAGCGGAACCGTGTTGAAATAGGCCACGACCGCCTGGCGCCGGCTGGTCATATTATTCTCACCATATAAATAGGCGCGTATTGAAGCTGACTTCATCTGTAACAGCTTTTCACGGGCAGAAGTGGTGCGCCCGTCAGGTGAATGACGATATTTTTCGATTTGCGTGATCAGCGTGCTGGCACCCGGCGTGCTATGTGACGGAATAACGACATGAACTGCCTGATCGAACACAGCCCGGTTAAGCCGGCTCCAGTTAACCGCAGGGTTGCGCATTGGATAACGCGTGTCCAGCAACTCCCTGTCTTCAATAAACAACAGCGTGTCAGTCAGCAGTTTGGGTACCGCGTCAAAGTCTGCATAGATATGCGCTGGTGATTGAACCGAATACAGCAATTGCTGATGGCTTCCATATAACACCAGTCCCGCCTGATCTTTTTCCGCATAAATCGGTGACAAAGACAGATTCAGCATGGCAGGCGACATACGAACCTGCCGGGACACGACAAATTGCTGCGCGGCTAACAGCTTGGTAAATTCCGCGATACGGGTATAACCTAAGCGCTCATCATAGGGTCCGTAGGCCGGAAATCGTATCGCCGGGCTGATACCGTCCGCCAGCTTATAGTTCAGTTGTTTTGCAATAACGGCAAAATAATGCGCCTGAAACTGCGAAGTGTGCATTTCATAGTAAATCATTACACCTGTTGCCAAGGCTAAGGTCAACAGTGTGGATGACAGCAGAAATTTCAGAAAAGTTGCAAGTGACTTCACAGGGAATCGCCTGAATAGTTTAGCTGCCGGCGTATTCCTACACAAAAGTACGAATAAAAAGCTTCAGAATAATAACATATATGATGCTAAAAAAGCACTGTATGAAGTTTGTCAAGTAAAAGGTTCGTATCAGCGCCCCGCACGCAGCCTGGCCAGCTTGGCTTTCAATTCAGGCAGTATGGCAGCCACCGCTTTTTCGCCTTCCAGTATTGCCAGATGCCGGTCATCCAGATTGCCCTGACCAATATCGCGGGTAACCGGGCGGATCACGATATCGGCATTGAGCAGCTCATACTGGTTAATGGTCTGACTCATAATATCGAAGGACTGCATCAATATATCGACAGTAGTCTCAGTGGGATTATTTTTAGGCTTATTGGAAATATTCACGGCGATTACAAAATCCGCGCCCATGGCACGCGCTTCGGAGACGGGCACAGGTTCAACCAGGCCGCCATCCACATAACTGCGGCCGTTAATAATCACGGGCTGAAATACTCCGGGCACAGCGCAGGAAGCACTCACCGCCATGCCGGTGTTACCGGTACGAAAGACGATTTTCTCGCCGCTTGCCAGATCGGTTGCAACTGCGGCAAAAGGACGGCGCAGCTTTTCCATCGGCACATTCTTTACCGCCTGATTGATGTAAACCTGCAAGGGCTTGCCGGTAAACAGACCCCGGTTGGGCCAGGACCAGTCAACCACCTTATCCTGCTTCATCGGAATGGACATTTCCTGCAACTGAAATCCGCTATAACCTGCCGAATACAGTGCGCCGATGGCCGAACCGACACTGGTACCTACGATAATATCCGGGATGATGCCCTGCGCTTCGAGCGCTTTGATGACGCCGACATGAGCAAAACCGCGTGTACCGCCTCCGCCCAACACCAGCGCAATTTTAGGTGCTGCATGAGAAACAGCGGGGATCGCAACTTGCCGGGGCGGCGTTACGCAGCCTGTCAACATAAACAACAGGACTAAAGCACGAAAATTAATCATTGGATTCAGTTTGAACCGGCTTGCGATGCATAAACAGAGCCGGAATCTGGCGGTCAGGCTTGCTTATCTGCGCGGCCTGAGGTTGTACAGTGATGAGTTTGCCAGGCGCCGGCACATAAGGCTTGTTGAACCAGGCGTCGTGCACCGGCCTTTTAGAGGCAGGTGCTTGTGGTGCGCGTAGCTTGACATGATGTTCACCCGATGAGGGATGAGACTCAGCGCGCGGAGTGGCACGCGGCTTTGCCAATACCAGCGGTTCAGCCCGTTGAATTTGACATTTGATCAGTTTTTCGATTTCCACCAGGTACTTTTCTTCTTCGGGCGACACCAGCGAAATCGCATTGCCGAATGCCCCCGCCCGCCCGGTACGACCGATGCGGTGCACATAATCTTCAGCGGCACTGGGTATCTCGTAGTTAATCACCATCGGCAACTGATCAATATCAAGACCGCGCGCGGCCACATCAGTGGCAATCAGCACGGTTATTTTGCCGGACTTGAAGGCTTCCAGCGCCTGCATACGTTCCAGTTGTGTCTTGTCGCCGTGAATTGCATCCGCTGCAAAACCTTCGCGATGCAACTGACGTGCAATCCGGCTGGCGGTCAACTTGGTTTTGGTAAATACCAGAGCTTGAGTCGCGTTGCTGCCGCGCAATAACTCTGCCAGCAGCGCATGTTTTTCATCGTGGCCGACCAGATAGACCTTCTGCGTGACATTTTCAGAGGTCGCATTGCTGCGCGCTACTTCGATCAATTTCGGGTCAACCAGAAAGTCGGTCGAAAGTTTTTTTATTTCAGCCGAGAAGGTCGCCGAGAACATCAGATTCTGCCGCTGTTTCGGCAGTAGCGCCAAAATACGCTTCAAATCCGGCATAAAGCCCATATCCAGCATGCGATCCGCTTCATCCAGCACCAGCATTTGCACCTGATTCAGCTGCACGGTTTTTTGCTCAATGTGATCAAGCAATCGTCCCGGTGTTGCCACCAGAATTTCCACACCGGTTCTCAAGTGAGGCGTCTGTGTCTTGATATCAACCCCGCCGAACACCACCAGCGATTTCAAGTGACTGTATTTCGCATAGGCTTTCACACTGGCTTCGACCTGAATTGCCAGTTCACGGGTAGGCACCAGAATCAGCGCACGCACCGGATGGCGCGCGGGAGAAGGACTCGGAGTCGCGAATGCCATCAGTTTTTGTAACATAGGCAAGGCAAATGCGGCCGTCTTGCCGGTACCCGTCTGCGCACCCGCCATCAGATCGCAGCCTTCCAGCACCATCGGGATGGCCTGTGCCTGTATCGGAGTCGGGGTGGTATAACCGGATTCGGTGAGCGCTTTCAAGATTTCAGGCGCCAGATTCAAGTCTGCAAAATTCTTCAATATTTTATCTCTTTACGGTAACCTGGAATGGCAAAACTGCCTGCATTATACGCCCATTGCAAAATTACCTAGCACAACTGCATTACATCCATAAAACGCCGTTATTTTTAATCTGTGACAGGATAATTTGGCACTTTCTTCCAAGTTTTGCTAGAGTCTCACCCTAGCCATCAAACTATACACCCGCCATGAGCAATGCAGATCCCGTCGAAATCGAAAAATTTTCCCAACTGGCCCATAAATGGTGGGATACACAAAGTGAATTCAAACCGCTGCACGATATCAATCCCTTGCGCCTGAACTATATCGACCATCTGGCGCAGCTCACGGGAAAGAAAGTTTTAGACGTGGGATGCGGCGGTGGAATATTGTCGGAGAGCATGACTGGTTTGAATGCTGCCGTCACAGGAATTGACCTGTCTGACAAGGCACTGCAAGTGGCAAAACTGCATTTACTGGAAAGTGGAAAACAGGTTAACTATCGCAAAATCGCGGTAGAAGACATGGCAATTGAGTGCCCCGCCTCTTTCGATATCGTCACCTGCCTTGAAATGCTCGAACATGTGCCCGATCCTGACAGCGTGATTGCATCCTGTGCGGCCCTGGTCAAACCGGGTGGCTGGATATTTTTCTCAACACTGAACCGCAATCCCAAATCTTATCTGTTCGCAATACTCGGTGCGGAATATCTGTTGAACATGCTGCCGCGCGGCACACATGACTACGCAAAATTTTTAAAACCCTCCGAATTATCACAATCCTGCCGCGACGCCGAACTGACCGTGATCGACCTGACAGGCATGAGCTACAACCCGTTCTCCAAAGCATATTCTCTCGGAACGGATACCAGCGTGAATTACATGGTAGCTTGTCGTCGTGAATAACCCCCTCTCCTCCTCCCTCGCGCAATGGAGAGGGGGGAGCGCCAGTGCGGAAGAGCGTATCGTCAAAGCTGTTTTGTTTGATCTGGATGGCACCTTCGCCGATACCGCGCCCGATCTTGCGGCTGCATTAAACTTTGTCAGGGCGGCGCGTGATTTACCGCCGTTGCCGCTGGAAGTGCTACGCCCGCAAGCTTCTCACGGCTCGGCAGGTCTGCTTAAAATCGGCATGAACATCACACCGGATGCGCCCGGTTACGACGATCTGCGCGAAATTTTTCTCGACCATTACACCAACAATATCTGCGTGCATACTGAAGTTTTCAGCGGCATGAATGAGTTAGTTGAAAAACTGGAACAGCGCTCTATCCCCTGGGGCATCGTTACCAACAAGCCCCACATTTATACAGTCCCGCTGATGCAGGCACTGGGCTATGCTGATCGCGCAGCCTGTCTTGTCAGCGGCGACACTTGTGCAAAGGCAAAACCTTATCCTGAACCGATGCTAAAAGCCTGTGAAATCATCGATGTAGCGCCAGAAACATGTCTTTATCTCGGGGATGACTTACGCGATATGCAGGCTGCCAATGCCGTCCTGATGCGTGGCGTGATCGCGCGTTACGGCTACATCAGTGCCGATGCGCAACTCGACAAATGGGGAGCGCATGCAATTATTGATCATCCGATGGAACTTTTGAAGCTGATCCCGCTCTGAGTCTGTTATAATAGATCATACAACGGGGACGACATGGCTTCGACGTGGGTTGCAAAGCAAAGCAGGGCATACCGAGGACCAGTAACCTCGTAAATCAACTGGAAAAAACTAGTCGCAAACGACGAAAACTACGCTTTAGCTGCTTAAGGCAGCTAGACCTCACACCATGCTGTCTGTGGAGTGGCTCAAAGTCGCAAGACTGAGATGAGTGAGGTAAATTACACAGAATCGTGTCGTGCAGGGTCACTTTGTACGAAGCTAAAACTAAGGTGACTAGTCCCGTACCAGCCCGCCAGTTGGCGTGTCCGGGATTAAATCAAATAGCATGGCTAAGTATGTAGAACTGCCTGTAGAGTACTTGCGGACGCGGGTTCAATTCCCGCCGTCTCCACCATCAAAACAAAAAGCTCACCCTTGCGGTGGGCTTTTTGTTTTGATGTGTCGAAAACCGACAGGATTGAATCCGCGTCCGGGACGGGCGCGGGGTTGCAAGCGTTAAGAATACAGCACCTGCGTGCTGTTTCTAGCTTGCAGCGCCCATATGCATGCAGGCATATGGGCTGGTCAGGATGACCAATTCCCGCCGTCCCACCAAAAACGATAAATCAGCCCCCCTCGCAGGTGGCTTTTTTATTGGATTTTATCGCATAAAATAGCATATATTCAATGATTTACGACAAAAATAAGTAGATTTTCAATCAGTCATGGTAAGACACCCGAAACGGCGGCGTTTCGAATGAGCGTTGAGAGTGCTTCAATGGCGTTATTTAGCGAGAGGCGATCCAATAAATACTGCCAGAAGGAAATACCCAGCTTGCGACAGGTTTTTTTAAGCTGGCAAATGTATCGCGACGTTGACGCACGAAGTCACTGCGTGTTCCGCCGCTGATTTTGCGTTTTTTGACCTAATCGCGAATGTCCGTTTGGCTGCCGTTGGTATGCAGCGGAATTTCCGGTCGGAGCAACACCAGTAACAATT
>Ga0316224_1001670_pt1 | contig 23225 bp, 14 predicted proteins | sample TBH18013metaG_FD_206254 | JGI IMG/M metagenome (GOLD analysis project Ga0316224, IMG submission 206254) | Freshwater microbial communities from Trout Bog Lake, Wisconsin, USA - TBH18013 | ecosystem: Environmental > Aquatic > Freshwater > Lake > Hypolimnion/Profundal zone | place: USA: Wisconsin... | reverse complement strand
TGTACTTAAACCATTACTGCCACTAAGGTTCACCCAATTGGTATAATTGGCTAAATTGTTTGCATTAACACTTGCCTGTTTTAATCCTTCATCAGTAGCTGCATAAAAATAAGTTCCGTCTGTGGTAAATCCGTTTACTTTAATTTGATTGCCGGTACTGCCGATAAACCAAGTGTCTTTAATCTCATATTTTTTCAGATCAGCAATAATCACACCCAAGCCACTGCATAAATAAGCCAAGCCATTGTTACAAAATATATTGTAAATCAATTTATTTCCGCTGATGGTACTTCTTTGAATGTCTCCGATATTGTTAATTATATTACCATTCAATACATCCAGGTTGCTGCTGTTGTAAGCGATCACCAATTGAGAAGAACTATAATCCCATCCAATACAACTCACACCAATATCATTCAACCCGGTTACTTTATTGTATTGTTGCGCTTCATTATCGGCGTCTATGCTAAATAATGCGGAAGCAGTGGCGCAATAAATTTTATCGCCTTTCAGTACCTGAATGGTATTTTGATAATTCAAATGCTCTCTCCAATAACCAATGGGTTGTAAAGTGCTTTGTGCGAAAAGTGGAAAATGAAAAGTGAAAAGTGTAATTGACCAAATCAACAAAAAGATTCTGCAATTATTTTTTTGCTTCGGCATTTGACTTTTAACCATTGACGTAATCATGAAATCAAAATTAAAAGAAACTATTTATCCTTTACCGCTATGTATTTGCGAATAGCGGATACATTGACAAACCATAAAACCAACAAAATAACCCATGCAGCTAATAACGTGTAATAAGAAATGAATTGGGAAATAAAAATATGTTGTACCTGTAAAAAATCATACGCCATGTATTGTAAACCACAGATGGCCAATAAGGAAATAACTATGATGATTACATTGGATGGAAAGAATTGCTTTATTAAAAAACCTTGTAATTGTTTGGGTGATGCACCCAAAGTGATCAATAATTTAATCTCTTCTTTACAGGAAGCAATGGTTAATTGAATGAATAATGTAAAGATGAGCAATGCAAACACCAGCATCACTGCACCGGTAATCCAACTGATATTTACTACGGTATTTACAATTTGACGATACTTGCTGAATCTTGTTTTATCGGCATCTGTCACCAATCCGTTATCCTGCAAATACTTTACCAGAGCGGGATTGCCGGGATCTTTGGTTTTGATGATGACCCTGGATGGTTGTGACTGCTGACCTAAATTATATTTCTCATTTGCCCAATTCATAAAATCCTGCGGCACTAATAATGAAGTAATGCGATCACTGAAACCAACAATTCGCCCATTGAAACTGATGATACCGGTTGCCGTATGAATATTCACTTTAAAAACGATCAGCTTTACAATGTCTTGTGTCAGCTGTGGTAAATTCTGTGATAAAGAGAATTGAAAATTATAAAAATCCAGAAACATATTCGGTGCAATGATGGGAATATAATTACTGTTCTCATCCCATTTCCAGTTTACATTATTTACATCAATAAAAGAAGCAGGTACACTTTCAAAAGCAATATCTGTTGCAAAAGGGAAACGATCGCTGTTGCTTTCAACTGATGCTTTAAACCTGCTGGGTATCAGTATGCCCACTTCATCCACAAAAGATTGTTTTTTTAATGCTGCTATATTTTCATCACTCAATGTGGTACTGTTTCTATTGGCATTATTGATGGATTTATTCAATACCAAAAAATTTGCAATACTGTCCTGATTGGTTTTGCTGTGCAGGAGATCATTGTAGTTGACTTGAATTTGCACAGCGGCCAATATCAATACCATTGCTACCGATAAGCCTATTACGGCCATCACAAATCTTGTTCGGCCCGAAGCGGTTTTAATTATTTTTTGTAAAAGCGTATTCAATATTTATAATTGAATGGTTCCGGTATATTCAAAATGTTCATCATCATCCAGGTCGGTTAAAATAAATCCTGCATTTCTTTTATCACATTCTGTTTTAATTAAGGTAATGGCTTTTGAAATGTTTTCCTGATCTAAATGACTAAACGGCTCATCCATCAATAACCATTCAAAAGGTTGCATCATTGCACGAATAATGGCAATGCGTTGTTGCTCGCCGTAACTGCACAAGCCGGCTCTTTGTGCTAAGATGCTTGCTACACCTAATGCTTCAGCCATTTCATTAATTTTTTCTTTTTCATAGAAAGGTGCTTGCAGTACACGATTCAATTCAATATTTTCTCCGGCTGTTAAATTGGGAAACAATCTTAAGTCTTGAAAGATGATGCTGATTTTTTGCTGCCGAATAGTTGCCAACGCATCATCCTGAATATTTTTTATGTTGATGCCATCATAGCATACATCGCCTGCATAATCATAACGAAGTTTATATAAAGTATGAATGAAAGTAGTTTTACCCGAACCGCTGGGGGCTTTAATTTTAATTTTTTGTGGTGATTGAAATAATACGGTCTTATTCCAGATATCAGAAGCACGGTTCGATAATTTATCTTTTAGCGGAACAGGAATAATTTGTGTTAATTCAATCTGCATGATTCAAAAATAAGGGCAATAAAAAATCCTGTTAATCCAGGATTTTTTAGCTAATAATATTAATGATGTTTTTGCAAACTATCTATATAATAATTAGTAGGGTGGCTTTTCGTTACTGTATTATAAAAATTCTCAGAAAGTTTCGTAAACAAATTTATAATCGATACCAAACTGTTTTGTTTTTCATCTTTCATTCTTATTTTAAACTCACTGCTTACTTTGGTCCCATCAAAATTAGAAGAAGTAGCAATCACATCTTTGAATAAACCTTTGACAGTATTTACTGACGCCGTATCATTTCCATGTAATAAATCTGAAAAGGAATCTACGATGCTTTCAATATTAATATAAAATGCAGTTGACTTTCCTTTAAATTCATTCTTTACATCATCGCTGATTTTTGCTTTTGAGGCCTTAGTAATATATTCTGCATAAGTTAATGAGTCGCTCGCAGCAATAATATTTTTATTATCAATCCTAATATAAGCACCGGCAGGAAAAGTATTCGATTTGGTATATAAGTTATTCGTTTTAAGAAGAAATCCCTGTTCTACTAATTTGTCAGCGATCTTTCTCAAACTAATAGAATCTCCTACAGTAGCATTGAAAATCAGTTTGGCGCCTACAGGTGCTTTGTAATCAGAAATAACAAATGCAATATCTCCTTTTAAACATTTATACAAATCGGCACTGGTGAGTTTCATGTTTTGTAAAAAAAGATCTGCCATACTTTCTACTTCCAATTGTTTTAAGAAAGCGCCGAATATTTCCGGATTAAAAGATGCCAGCATCACTCCATTGATATTTTGAGAAGGATAATTTTCAATCATTGATAAATTAACAGTGGGCCCTGCATATTTATTTAAGATGGCACTTAATAATTTATTGGTGTAACTGGCAGATTTAAAGACAATCTGGCCATCTTCAAAATTAAAAGTAGATGCACTGCAATTATCCTTTAATAATTCTTCCATCTTCGGAATTTGAATCGGCATCATGCTTAGCGTATTGATAGCCGAATTGGTAGAAGTGAACATGTAACCATCTGCTTTATCTTTAAACATTTCGGTAAATGGTTTTTGAGATGCCAATGATTCATCTTCTTTCTGCGTATAAAAACGAGCCACTTCTTTTTTAATTTCTTCCTCTTTATTTACGCCGTTGTTTTGATAATACACTTTTGTAACGCTGTCATGCTTGGGTAAAAAAGATTCATTGTATTGATAGAATGTAGCAATTACAATTTTATCATTCCAGGAAACAGCACCGCGATAATCCCAGCCGATATAAGTATAATTTTTTTCTTTATGCACTTCCCTTCCTTTTAATTCTTCTATGTTTTGTAAAGAAGAAAAAAGTTTAGCAGAATCTTTTACGGATGCTAAGATGTTGATGGTGGTTGATTGCCCGCCGGCAACTGTTTTTTGTGTAATGAAAACAAAATACTTGTCCTTCCAGTCGATACCTGCATTTTTTATTTTATCGAAAGTGGTTTTAGCCGAACTGTCAAAACTTAAATGTTCAATCATTTTATTGATGGCACTATCCGCATGAATATTGCCTTTTCCCAATTTGTCTTCCATTGATGCAGGATCAAATACAAAAACAAAGGATGCCTCTTTCGGAATATATTTTGCTTCTTTCGGTGCTTTATTTGAACAGGAAGTTAATAAAGAACCAATGATGAATAAGAATAAAGAAATGCGGATAATTGATCTCATATAGATGTTAATTTGTATGACGAAAGGTACAATTTACAAAGAGATTGATAGCAGAATCTTTTAATTTTATTTCTGCGGCAATTGTTATCCTGTTTCCTTTAATGGAACATGACGAAAGGCAATCTGCTCTTATAATTATTTATTGATCGCATTATAAATTGCTTCCTGAATATTCGGACGAACATTTAAGGAACTCAATTTATTGTTATCTCTTGTGGGGTTAACACGATTCGATAAAAAGATGTATACCAAATGATATTTCGGATCTACCCAAACACAGGTACCTGTAAAACCGGTATGGCCAAAGGTTTGCGGTGATGCCGATTTAGATGGGTAAGGTGATTTACTGGTGGCATTGTCTTTTTCTGGCTTATCGAAACCTAACCCTCTGCGGCTAACCGCACTGTTGTAAGCCGTAAATAAATCAACTGTTTCTTTTTTAAAAAAACGTTTACCGTTCAGTTCTCCGCCATTCAATAACATTTGATAAAGTTGTGCCAGATCATATGCATCACTGAATAATCCTGCATGTCCGGCTACACCACCGAACATGGCGGAACCTTCATCATGTACATCGCCCCAGATCAATTGCCGGCGGAAATGTTTTTCCACTTCTGTAGGTGCAATATTTTCTAACGGCATTCTTTCACGCGGATGAAAAGTAGTGGTTACCATTTGTAATGGTTCGTAAAAATTTTCTCTTACATATTCATTCAAAGGTTTGCCACTTACAGCTTCAACAATTTTTCCTAAAAAAATAAAATCGTTATCACTGTACACATAATGATTGGGTGCAGTGAGTTTACTTTGAACAATGCGTTTGTATAAAGTATCTTCCCAATCGTTTCTTACATATAAATTTTCTGCTGCACGGAATTGATGTTTTTCATCTTTTGTTTTAGAAAAGATTAACCAGTTAGGTTCTCCGCTTGCTGTATCAATCACTTCACGATAAAAAGGAATGAAGGGGTTCAACCCTGCCTGATGCAATAAAATATCCCTCAGCTTCAAAGGCGCTTTATTCGATCCCCTTGTCCAACTTAAATAATCACCCAATGTTTTATCTATATCAATTTTCCCTTCTTCATATAATTTCATCACTGAAACAGTGGTAGCAGAAATTTTGGTGCAGGATGCCAGATCATATACTGTTTCAGGGTTTACTTTTTCTTCTTTATCAACCGATGTATAACCGAATGCTTTATGATAAATTACCTTTCCATCTTTTGCAGCTAATACTACACAACCCGGAAATGCACCTTTTGCAATGGCATCATTGGCAATGGTTTCTATCTTATTTAATTTCTCTGAACTTACTCCAACAGATTCCGGAATGGCAGCCGGGAAATAAGTATTATATACAATACCGTCACCAAAATGCAAATGCTCACAAACAGTAACCGATAATTTTCCTTTGGCTTCTGTTTTGCCTAATAACCAATCTGCTGCTGTGTTTTGTGTAATATCATCATCCTCATAACATGCCAATAAATTAGGTGCGGAACAAAATTTTTGAATGGCATACGGATTGCCAAAATCCAATGTAATGCTGTTATTGTTTTTTTGTAATTCATTCATCAAATAGGTTGATGCATTGCTGATGCCATAATTATTGGCAGGTCTTCTGCTATAATTATGCAAGCCGATGATCACTGCATCGTAATTTTTTTCTTTGAGTGATTGTATGAGTTTATCAGCACCTGCACTATCGCTTTTATCCGCCGGAATAATTTTATGTAAGTCATCCATTACCTGATTGCCGATAGCAGCTTTGCCCCCGAATAAATAAACATCTGCATTCAACTCTGTTCGCATTCTTGCTGCGATGGTATTTTCTTTTGCAGCGCCAATCAAAACATAAGCAATGCGTTTGTCTTTTTGCAAAGGAATAAGAGAAGTATTGTTGTTCCTTAATAAAGTGATGGCGTTTTTTGATAAAAGGGTATCAATCTTTCTGGTTTGTACATTTAAATCAGCCACTATATTTTCTGTTTCAACAGGAGTGATGTGATTCAATCCCAGATTGTATTTGGCCAGCAATACTTTTTTTACTCTTGCATTAATGTCTTTCCAGGTAAGTTGTTTGTGTTTGATGGCTTTTAAAATTTTATCAATGCTGCCGGGAATATCGCCTGGCAAACACAACATATCATTGCCGGCAATCAATGATTGCAATGATGCATCACCTGCAGGATAATATTTAGCCACTCCTTTCATTTCCAATGCATCGGTAAAAGTGATGCCTTTGAAATTTAATTCATCTCTTAATAAACCTGTAACTGCTTTTTGAGACAGGGAAGTTGGTTGATTGGCGATGGTATCAATAGCAGGAACAAATAAATGCGCCATCATTACACTACCAATGCCTGCATTAATCAATTGTTTGAACGGATATAATTCCAATGAATCTAATTGCGCTTTTGTTTTATTAATGACAGGAAGATCTAAATGCGAATCAACAGCAACATCGCCATGGCCGGGAAAATGTTTGGCACATGCCATCACCCCTGCTTCCTGCATGCCTTTCATGTATTCCGTTCCATATAAAGCCACTTTGTATTTATCTTCTCCGAAACTTCTGTCGTTAATAACAGGATTTGCCGGATTATTATTCACATCAATATCCGGTGCATAATTTACCTGCACACCAATTCTTTTGCATTGTGCACCTACTGCTTTACCAAATTGATATACCAATTGTGCATCTTGTACTGCACCCATCATTAATTGTCTGGGAAAATTAATGACACTGTCTAAACGCATGCCCAATCCCCATTCGCCATCAATACAAATCATCAAAGGTGTTTTGGCAATGCTTTGATAATAATTGGTGAGCATAGCCTGACGAACAGGCCCGCCCTGAAAAAAACACAGTCCACCCACATTGTACTCATTAATCATTTTCGTAACGCCATCTATTTGTTCTTGTGTGCCATTACTGTATGCACGAATGATCATTAACTGAGCGATCTTTTGTTTTTTATTTAATTTTTTAAAACTGCTGTCCACCCAATGTTTGGCAGCTTTGTTCTGGAGATAAAAGTTTTGTGCATGTGATTCACATACAATCAGCACTATAAACAGGGACAGGAATATTTTTCTCATACAACAAATTGAAAGACCAAGTTAGCAAAAACACGCAATTGAATGAATGTTTTTGCGAGTTATGTGATGATTGGGAGAAAGGTATTTGGATTGGTGATATTTAAGTAAATCACAATTTTTTGAACCTAATTAACTTTTACTGCTATTTCATTCCTATTTCAATATTACTTTCTTATCACCTTCCTGCAATTTTCTTCGGGTGTTCTTAGAAAGGCTTCGAACAAAACAGCAAGGATACAATAAGAAAACACGAATGAAACACGAAGAAACCATTCATTATTCATTTAACATGAAACAGTACCGTTGAACATAACTTCAGAATATCTACAAAAACAACTAATAAGTTTGCATCCTCAAAAAAATAAGAAGGAAAAATAGAGATGCAAAGATTGAACAGTCCATTTTTTAAAAGTGTAAGGATAGGAATTGTTTTTTTATTTTTTGGATGGTCAGTGGCTAAAGCACAGCAGTCTGCTGATACCAGAAAAGTAAAGATCAGCGGCCGCATTGTTGATTCGGTTACAGCGAAAGCATTGGAATATGCAGTCATTAATGTCTATCAAAAAGGAAATAAAAAAGCGATCAGTTCCACGGCAACTGATAATAAAGGGAATTTTTCAACAGATAAATTAACGGCAGGTGAATATTACATAACCATCACATTTGTGGGTTATCAAACAAAGACTGTTAACGGTTTACAGTTGAGAAATGCTGACATAGTTTTAGGGAACATCATCATCAGCAGTGCTGCCACACAAACATTACAGGAAGTCACTGTTTTTTCCAAAGCTCCGGTCATTGAAAATAAGATAGACAAGATCGTATATAATGTTGCCAATGATGTTACTTCTCAGGGCGGTGTTGCATTAGATGTGTTGAAAAAAGTACCGCAGGTAACGGTAGATATTGATGGTAATATTGAGTTACAGGGTAATTCCAGCATTCGTTTTCTCATTAACGGAAAACCATCCAGCGCTTTTGGCAATAGTATCGCTGATGCATTGGCAGCTATTCCTGCCAGTCAGATAAAAAGTATTGAAGCCATTACCAGTCCGGGTGCTAAATATGATGCTGAAGGAACAGGTGGCATCATCAATATCATCTTAAAAGACAATAAAGTAAAAGGCATCAACGGAACAGTGAATCTTTCTGCTGGTAGCCGATTGGAGAATGGATCAGTCAATCTGAATATTAGAAATAACAATTTTGGCATCAATGCTTTTTTCAGCGGTAATGAACAATTGAATTCAAGGACATTAAGCAGTCAGGACAGATATTCTATTGATACAGCAGGTAAAACAAATACACATTTAACACAAAATGGATATAGTGATTTTACAAGACATGGTTATCAAACCGGAATGGGTTTCGATTGGAGCTTGACAAAGAAAGAAAGCATAACGGGCTCATTCACTTATTTGAATTTTGGTAATAGTGGTAGCGGTATTACCAATCAGGAACAACTGACCTCTTATTTTAATAATAGTTTGATCAGTGATATACTTACCTATCGAAATGCTACCAATAGTTTTACTGCCGGTAGTGTAGAATGGAACTTAGATTATAAAAAGAATTTTTCGAAAGAGAAACAACAATTAGAAATTCTCACTTCATCAAGTTACGGCACCAATGTTGCCGATTATCTGCAGGTACAGAATTATGTGGGTCAATCAGATCCCTTTACCGGTTCAGGCAGTCATAATCCCGGAACAGACCGTCAAACCAATATCAGTGTTGATTATGCCCACCCTTTGAGTGAACATTTTTTATTAGAGACAGGTGCCAAATTTATCGTTCAGGATATTTACAGTGAGGCTAAAGTGAATACATTAAATACCGCAACCAAACAATATGCGATCGATACCACACAATCTTATCATTTGAATTATGATAGAAAGATCTATGCAGGTTATGTATCAGCCAGTTTCAGTTTATTCCATTACCTGAATGTAAAATCAGGTTTGCGGGTAGAACATACAGATACGAAAATAGATTATCCCAATACTACGATCCCGTCTTATAATAGCTATGCACCATCTGTAATATTATCTCATGATATCAACGACAAGCAAACCATTAAACTGGCGTATACGCACAGAATTGAAAGACCGGATTACAGGGAGATCAATCCTTTTAAAAATTTAAGTGATCCATATAATATTACTACCGGTAATCCCGGTTTGCAACCGGAGATCGGAAATAATATTGAACTGGGTTATTCAAAAAGCTTTGAGAAAGGAAGCAATATTTATATGGCTTTAATAACCAGAATTAATACACAGGATATAAAACCGTATACTAATTTTTATCCTACCTATAAAATAGGAGATTCTATTTATCAGAATGTTTCTGTGGCTACCAGAGAAAATATCGGGTATGAATTGGTGAATGGTATTATTGTATCTTCTTCCATACAGTTACAGGAAAAGTTAAGTATGCGCTGGAATATTTTTGTGTTCAACAGGCATATAGTGAATAATTTAAATGGTGCAGATACGGTTGTAAATGGTTTGAATGAAAGGATCAATTTAAATTTATCATATCAGTTGCCACGCAATTTAGTGATAGAAGCTTTTGCAAATTATAACTCTGCTTTTAATAATATTCAGGGCAGGCAGCCGCAATTCTTTTATTACACTTTTGCTTTGCGTAAACAATTCTGGAGCAAGAAAGCCAGTTTTGGTTTTACCACTACCAACCCTTTTAATGAATATGTAAAACAGACGGGCACCGTTACAACGGGATTTTATTCAGCCACTACTATTCGGGAAGTGCCGCTGCGCTCTTTTGGTATCAGTCTCTTGTACAAATTCGGTAAACTGCAATTCAAAAAAGAAAAGGAAAAAGAAGAAAATAATAATCCGGTAAACCCATCCGAAAATTAAGTTGGTATAAAATAAAACCGTCTCGTTTTATTTCGAGACGGCTGATAATTTATAAAATTTTTTATGCTTCTTTCTCTTCGTTATTCTCTTCTTCAGTTAATTTAATCTCTACTTTATGTTCCTTTAAAATTCCGAACCATTTGATCATTTTTTTTCTGTCGCTGTCATACACTCTTTCAAAATCCATCGCAGGATATACTTTTTTAAAATAGGCTTTTACTGCTTTGGCATCTTTTTCAGAAGGTAATTTCTCTGCACTTTTTTCCATTGCTAAAAAAATCTCAACCAAGTTCACATTCTCCTGTTCTGTATACACTTCAATGCTTTCTAAATGAGAGAAGTTGTGTACACGGCTGCTTACAAATTTGGTCACATTATCTTCCAGTGATCTTACAATGGCGCCATCTGTTTTGCTGCCCATTACTTCAAACAAACCGCTCATGCCGGTAATAGATATCAATTTACTGTATTCCATATCATTATTTTGGAGTTGCAAAGTAAGGGGAATTTGGGGTAAATGGCGTAATCAATGATTTTTAATTGAGTTATGTCAGCTGAATTTCCTTCAACAAGTTTTCTATTCTTGCTTTCAATGTTTCATAATCTGTAAATCCTCTTGCCAATAAATGAAATTTGGTTTCGGATGTTTGCATTAAAACGCAGGGGAATCCGGTTACCTGTAATTGTTTGCACAATTGAAATTCATAATGGGCTTGTTCTTTGTATGCTTCGCTTTTTAATTTGCTATAAAATGCTTCGGGCTGAATGGAATATTTTTCCAGCAAATGCCGGTAAGCTTCATCGTCACACAAATCCCTTCCTTCAAAATTCAATGCATATTGTAAGTCAGCGGCAAATTCAACTTGTCGCTGCGGATAATATTCCTTAAACACGCACAATGCAATGGCTGCCTTCTCAGAATCTAAAAACCAATCACTTAGTTCAGGATTAAAAATATGCCAGAGAAAATCTTTTCCAAATGCAATGCCTGTTCGTTCTTCAACAACTTTATATGCTTTTTGAATATAGGGTGCCATCGTTCCGATGGGTTGTTTGTTTTCATTGATGATCATGCCACCCGATAAGACTTCTGTTTCAAATTGAGATTGATATTCTGCTGCTATTTTTTTAATCACCGGACTAAATCCGTAACACCAACCGCAATATGCATCGTAACAATAAAATAAAACTGGTTTCATGCTGCAAAGATATAAGTCAGGGAACTGATAGTTGCCTGACTCTTTTTAACAGTTCATCCATCAACAAAAATTTCTAACAATCATTATTTATATACTTTTGTAACGTTAAACTTTAAACGAAAAACTTTTAAACTTATCAATATGCCGGGCTTTGAATTTTTTGGTGAAGAAGAAAGAAAAGAAGTGAATGATGTATTGGAAACAGGCATCCTAATGCGTTACGGATTCGATGGTCCGCGTAAAGGCATTTGGAAATCTGTTGAGTTGGAAAAAGAAATTTGTAAAACATTTGGCAGTCAATATGCACAGTTAACTTCCAGCGGAACCGCAGCCTTAACGACTGCATTGGCTGCATTGGGCATCGGAGCAGGTGATGAAGTGATCATGCCATCTTTTACTTTCGTGGCTAGTTTTGAAGCTGTATTAAGTGTAGGTGCTGTGCCTGTGTTGGTGGATGTAGATGAAACATTAACGCTGCACCCGCAAGCTGTGTTGAATGCCATTACACGTAAAACAAAATGTGTGATGCCTGTTCACATGTGCGGCAGTATGGCCGACCTGGATGCATTACAGCATATTTGTAAAGAACACAATTTGATCTTATTGGAAGATGCTTGCCAGAGTATTGGCGGCACTTACAAAGGCAAACATTTGGGAACCATTGGTGATGCAGGAACTTTCTCTTTTGATTTTGTAAAGACGATCACTTGCGCAGAAGGTGGTGTAGTGATGACCAACAATAAAGACATTTATATTAAGAGTGATGGATATACCGATCATGGCCATGATCATGCAGGGGCAGACCGGGGTGCAGACTTACATCCTTTCATCGGATATAATTTCAGGATCAGTGAATTGCACGCTGCTGTTGGTTTAGCGCAAATCAGGAAATTGGACACTTTTCTTTCTATTCAAAGAAAAAATCACGCACAATTAAAAAGTATGTTACAACAAATACCTGAAGTTTCATTCAGAGTTGTGCCTGATGAGAGCGGTGATAGCTGCACTTTCTTAAGCTGGTTTTTGCCAACAGAAGATTTGATGAAAGCATTTGTTGCAGAAATGAAAGCACAAAATTTGCTCGCCGGTAATTTTTATTGGTATGCCAATAACTGGCATTACATTAAACAGTGGCAACATTTACAGCAAGCTGCTGCATTGAATAATTTAAATGCAGAACAAAAAGCAGCTTTATTAAAATTATCTGCACAGGATTTTTCTGCGAGTGATGCAGTAATGAGTCGTTGTATTTCAACAGCCATTAGTTTATTATGGACAGAAGAGCAGATTAAACTGAAAGGCGAACAAATGGTGAATGCGATTAAGAAAGTATTGAGTAAGGCAAGTGTTGGAGTGTAATCAATCCTTTTTTCCTTCCATTTTATTTACATAATCTAAGCTGCCCAAACGTATGCGCAGCGGTACTTTGGTGAGTTTCTCCAATTGTATTTCTTTTTTGCACATAAATCCCAAATGATCTACATAATAAGTATTCGGGAAAGGTGGCAATACTTTATAAACTGTGTCTGTTTTCTTTGCAACAGGCAAAGATGTATTAATGATCTGTGCATGTGTTGCCAGCGAGAACATTAGCAATAAATTTACAAACAAACAAATCTGTTTCATTCCAATCTTGCTTTCTTTTGTATGTAAATTTACGTTTTAAATCGTCATGTGGTTCTGAGCATCATGTAAATATCCTGAAACGAGTGCGGAATGACGGAATTATTAAATCGTACATATAAAATCGTAAATCGGATTTAAGAATGGCTTTAAGTCAATCAATACAACAAAAACTTTTACAAAAATTATCGCCACAGCAAATTCAGTTAATGAAATTGTTGCAGGTGCCTACTGCTAATTTGGAAGAACGCATTAAAGAAGAATTGGAAGAAAACCCTGCATTGGAAATGGATGATGAAAACAAGCAGGATATTGATGCAGATGATATTCAGGATGAATTTGAAACAACCGGTGAAGATGAATTTGATAAAGATGGCAGTGAGGATGAATATGAAAATTTAGACCTGAGTGAATATGTAGCAGATGATGACGGAGAGATTGCTGATTATAAAATGAAGGATGATAACTATCCAGAATTGGATGATCAAAAAGTAATTCCCATAAAAAATGAAACCAGTTTTTATGAATTGCTCATTGATCAATTGGGTATGTTGGATTTGGATGAACGCAGGTTTAAAATTGCCGAACAATTGGTAGGCAGTTTGGATGAAGATGGTTATTTGCGCAGAGAATTAAGCAGCATTGTTGATGATTTGGCATTCAGGCAGAATATTGTAACGGATGAAAAAGAAATTGCCGGATTGATTCAGCAAATTCAGCAGTTCGATCCGCCGGGTGTAGGTGCAAAAGATTTGAAAGAGTGTTTGTTATTGCAATTGGAAAGAAAAAAGAAGGAAGGTGGGGCAGTAGAATTGGCCATCCTTATCTTAAAAAAATATTTTGATGAATTTATAAAGAAGCATTACGAAAAAATTCAGCGCGGATTGGATTTGAATGATGATCAAATTAAAGAAGTGATCCATCAGATCATTAAACTTAATCCCAAACCGGGCGGTAATATCGGAGAAATGAATAAAGCAGAGAGTTATATTGTTCCCGATTTTTATATTTTAAACAATGCAGGAAAATTAGAGCTTACTTTAAACTCCCGTAATGCACCGGACTTACGAATCAGCGAAGGTTACCGGGATATGTTGAAGGATTATGAAAAGGGTAGTAAAAAAGATAAGAGGCAAAAGGAAGCAGTAATATTCATTAAACAAAAAATTGATTCCGCTAAATGGTTCATTGATATGATCAAACAAAGACAAGAAACGTTGATTAATACCATGAGCGCCATCATCAATCATCAAAAAGAATTTTTTTTAACAGGGGATGAAACCGTCATGCGCCCCATGATCTTAAAAGACATTGCCGAAAAAACAGGATTGGATATTTCAACAGTGAGTCGTGTAGCAAACAGCAAATTTGTGCAAACAGAATTTGGAACCTACCGATTAAAATTTTTCTTCAGCGAAAGTTTAAGTACCGATAGCGGCGAAGAAGTAAGTACGCGTGAAGTAAAAAAAATACTGAGTAATATAATTGAAGCCGAAGACAAACATAAACCCTTAAGTGATGAAGAATTAACCGATATGCTGAATGAAAAAGGGTATAATATTGCACGCAGAACAGTGGCTAAATACAGAGAGCAATTGAATATTTCAGTGGCAAGATTGCGAAAAGAACTTTGATGACACGGATTTAATCGAATTACACGAATTAAATAATGGATGCTTGCAAAATCGTGTAATTCGTAAAAATTTGTGTAATAAACAATAAAATGCAAGAACAGATTAACATACCCCGGGCTTCTTTTTTACTGCGCTTTCCCGCAAAGTTGGTATCGTATATCTTTCATCCATTGTTTATTCCTACATATGTTTTTTTGTTTTTAGTATATCAGTTTCCCTATGAATTTTCAGGCATTGATCTGCTGCAATTAAAATTGAGGGCATTCAGTGTTTTTTGGATGACCGCTTTCTTTCCTGCATTTGCAGTATTCTTATTATGGAAATTGAAATTCAGTGAAAGTATTTTTTTAAGAACACGGAAAGAAAGAGTAATACCTTATGTTATAACCATGTTCTTTTATTGGTGGATGTATTATTTAAGCAGAAATTTTAAAGATCAACCCGAAGCATTGAAGTTTTTTTATTTCGGCATTTTTATTTCCACTTCATTGGGATTAATCATCAATAATTTTATTAAGGTGAGTTTACATGCCATTGCTTCGGGAAGCGCATTTACAGCTATCATTTTATTTTCTTTTTATTATCAAACGAATTTAGGTATTGCAATTACTATCGTTACTTTATTGGCCGGATTGGTTTGCACTGCTCGTTTAATAGTAAGCGATCATACCACACAAGAAATTTATATTGGATTGTTGGTTGGCATTCTTTGTCAGTTGATCGGTTATTGGTTTGCGATGTAATTTTTTGTACTCAGCATTTGTTTTTTATGGTATCGCCTGTTGCCACGCCCGGTTCATCGTTCCGAACTTTCTTCCGCAAACTCGTTCATATAAATCTTAACCAATAAAATAAACATTGATAATAATATGGGCCCGAAGATCAATCCGATAAATCCAAATAATTTCACACCCAATATAACACCGAAAGTGGTAATCAGCGGATGCACATTGCCCATCTTTTTTTGAATGCTGATCCGGAATACACTATCCAATACTGCCATAATACCTACACCATACAATAACATCAATAAGGCTTTCAATTCATGACCGCTTGCAGCAAATAAAACAGCAACAGAAACAAAAGCCAATGCCGACCCTACCATGGGAACCATTGCCGTAATGCAGGTAACTACAAACCAAAATGAAATATCTTCTGCGCCCAATAGCCAATAACCAATAGCCCCGAGAATGCCCTGTAACAGTGCGGTAATAGGTATGCCCAATGCATTAGAGAGTACCAATGTTCTTAATTCATTTGCAATTAAAGTTGTGTTCTCATTCTTTAATGGCATATACCTGTACAACCATTTTTCCAATGCACGATAGTTGACCAATAAAAAATATAAAATGAAATATAGAATAACAACGGTAATCAATGAATTAAATGTAGCGCCAACTATTTTAGGAAGTTCTTGTGCAATATTACCCGCTGCCTGTTGTATATGCTGATCGCTGATTAATTCTACATGATATTTTTTTTGAAGTGTATCCGAATAATTTTTTGCTGCCACCAAAACTTCATTGGAATGGGCAATGGCAAAATTTATTTTTGAATACACCACATTCACAAATCCGATTACCGGAACCAAAACCAATATAAAAGAAAGCAGCATTAAAATCAAAGCAGCAGATGGTTTACCCCATTTCTTTTTTACGGTTAAATATTCCATCCCGTTACGCATTAAAATATAAAAGGTAACGGCACCTAAAAAAGCAGGCAAAAATGAACTGAGTTGCAGAAATAAAAATGTGCCGAGAAATATCAGTAATATAAAATAACTCACCTGTTTTAATTTATCGGAATTGATGTTAGACATATTTATCCAGTTATGCAGGCATGAAATTAATCATCTAAAAGTATAAAGCGGTAATTTTTATGAACCATTGTTATGGTTAGAATAAAATTTGCAAAAACATAGGTTCATCATCATAACACCCGTTATTATTGCTTTTATTTGCACCACTAAATTCAAATTTACATGTGGTATAAGCTTGGTAGGTTTATTTTAAAATTCAGATTACAACTGCTGTTATTATTAATTGCAGCCACAGGTGTGATGGCTTATTTTGCTGCACAAGTAAAATTGAGTTATGATGCTACCAGAGCAGTACCCTTAGACAATGTAAAATTTATAGAATACCAATCTTTTTTAAAAAAGTTCGGCAGTGACGGTAATACGGTGGTGATTGGTATTGAAAGTGATCATTTTTTTACACCTGCTATTTTTAATGCAGTAGCACAATTGCATCAGCAATTAAAAAAAGTCCGTGCGGTGCAGGAAGTGATCAGTATTCCGGAAGTTATTTATTTACAAAATGACACTGCTGCAAAACAATTTATTCCGCAAAAAATATTTCACTTTCCGTATCAGCAACAAACTGAGTTAGACAGTGCTAAAAAAGTGTTTGAAAATTTTCCTTTTTATCGTTCGCTATTATACAATCCGCAAACACATGCGTATGTAATGGCAGTTAGTTTAAACAATGATACCATTAACAGTAAAGGGCGTTCCAGATTAATTGGAGATGTGATGAGCGAGGTAAAAAAATTTCAGGATCAAACAGGTATTGAATTAAAAGTAAGCGGATTGCCCTTTATCAGAACCATGATGAGTGACAGAATAAAACAGGAATTGAATTGGTTTTTAATTGCTTCCCTGTTATTGGAAGCATTAACCTTGTTTATTTTCTTTCGTTCCATTAGTACTACCATCATGAGTTTGCTGGTAGTAGGCATGGGAGTGATATGGAGTTTGGGAACGATTGTTTTATGTGGTTATAAAATTACTTTGCTTACTGCATTAATACCGCCATTGATAGTAGTTATCGGTATTCCCAATTGTATTTATTTTTTAAATAAATACCATACTTCGTTCAAAGACACAAACGATCAGCATAAAGCTTTGGTAAACATGGTGGGCAGAATGGGCATTGTTACATTGTTCTGCAATATTGCTGCAGCTATTGGCTTTGCAGTGTTTGCATTTACACAAAGCCAGTTGTTAAAAGAATTCGGAGTGGTATCCGGTATCAATATCATGGCTTTATTTTTTATCTCTTTAATTTTTATTCCCATTGTCTTAAGTTATTTACCTGCACCCAAAACAAAGCATACTCATTATTTAGAGAATAAATTTTTAGAAAAAATATTGTTGAAGATCGAGCGGTGGACATTGCATCATGCCAAATGGGTACGGGCTGTAACCATTGCTGTTACTGTATTTGCAGTGATGGGAATTTTTAAATTAAAGAGTGAAGGGTATATGGTGGATGATCTTCCTAAGAAAGATAAAATTTATACGGATCTGAAATGGTTTGAAAAGAATTTCGGCGGTGTGATGCCACTGGAAATAGTGATTGATACAAAAAAGAAAAATGGATTATTGCGATCCACAAAAACTTTAGAGAAGATAGATGTATTTTCCACATACTTACAATCAAAACCGGAAATAGCCAGGCCCTTATCATTGGCAGAAGGATTGAAATTTGCCAGGCAATCTTTTTATGATAATGATAGTATGAGTTATACTATTCCAAGCGGAGTTGATCTGGCATTTATGAGCCCGTATTTAAAGTCAAAAACAAACGTTGCAAATAAAATAAGTGTGGGCGGGGTAATTAATAATTTTATGGACAGCAATAAGCAAGCTGCGAGAATTAGCGTGAACATGAAAGATATCGGCAGTGTTCAATTGCCGATTTTATTACAGGATCTTGAAAATAAATCGAAAGAAATATTTGATACATCTTATAAAGTAACTTTCACCGGCGGAACAGTAACTTTTTTAGAAGGCTCTTCTTTTATTATCAGCGGATTAAAAGAAAGTATTTTTTGGGCATTTATTTTAATAGCCATTTGCATGTTGTTGTTATTTCGATCATTCAGAATTTTAATTTGTTCACTCATCCCCAATATCATTCCGTTGATCATTACTGCCGGTGTAATGGGTTGGGCAGGTATTTCATTAAAACCATCTACTGTTTTAGTATTTAGTGTGGCATTAGGAATTGTGATCGACGTAACCATCCGGTTTCTTGTAAATTATAAACAGGAGTTGCCGCATTTTCATCATCAAATCACACCAACATTAATTCAAACAATCCGGCATACAGGCATCAGTATTATTTATACCTCATTGGTTTTAATTGCCGGATTTATTATTTTTTGTTTTAGCAGTTTTGGAAGTACCGAAGGTTTGGGTTGGCTAACTTCCCTGACATTGGTAGTAGGTACATTAACCAATTTAATATTATTGCCTGTTTTAATAATAAGTGTTTCTTCGGTTAAAAACAGCGATTAATTTTGTTTTTTTTTTCATATTTAATAATTTTTTTGCAGTAAACAGCTTTTGTTTAAATATTCTTGTCTATTTTACATTCTTTATTTAACCAAAACTAAATGCTCATGAGAACACGTATGATGTTCGTGGCGGTAGCTATTCTGTTTATTGGACAGCTATTTGCGCAAACCACGAGAACTGTAACAGGAAATGTTACGGATGAAAAGGGTACTCCATTAGTTGGGGCCACGGTAACAGTGTTAGGTGCTGACAGAAAAGTAACAGCAACTACTATTACTGATGCAAGCGGAAAATTCTCCGTAAAAGTTAGCGACAAATCAAGAAATCTGCAAATCAGTTATGTAGGATTAGATGAACAACTTGTTTCAGTAGCAGGAAAATCTTCTTTCTCTGTTAAATTAGCTGCTTCTGCTTCCAATTTAAATGAAGTAGTAGTGGTTGGTTATGGAACACAACGTAAGAAAGAAGTGACCGGAAGTGCAAGCAATGTAAAAGGTGGTGATATTGCTGAAAAGCCAAATCAAACTTTTGATCAGGCTTTAGCCGGTCGTGCTGCAGGTGTTCAAATCACTGTTCCAAGTGGTGTATTGAATGAACCTCCGGTATTCAGGATCAGAGGTACGAACTCTTTATCATTGAGTTCATATCCTTTGATTGTAATTGATGGTGTTCCCTCTTTTACAGGTGATTACAGTTCTACCAACTCTGCATCTAATGCATTGGCAAGCATCAATCCAAATGATATTGAAAGTATCGATATCGCCAAAGATGCTGCTGCCACTGCTATTTATGGTAGCCGTGCTGCCAATGGTGTAGTATTTGTTACAACTAAAAGAGGCAAATTAGGTTCAGGCAAGGCAAAAGTAAGTTATGATGGTTGGGTAGGTTGGCAAAATGCTTATGGCTTACCAACCATGTTGAATGCAGCTCAGTATTTAGCATTCAAAGGCCAGGCTGTTGCCAACAACCCGTCACAATCTGCCGTTAAATTCACTCAGACTAATGATGCACATGGTAATCCAATTGACACCAGATGGTTTGATTATATTTACCAAACAGGTATTTCTCAAAGCCATAATGTAAATGTTTCAGGTGGTGATGATAAAACGAATTATTATTTTTCTGCAGGGTACACTTCACAAAGTGGTATTACGCGTAAAAATACTTTTACCAGAACCAATGTTTTATTTAACATAGATAGTAAAGTAAGCAAAGCATTTACAATAGGTGGTAAGATCTCTTATTCTAATGAATTGAATACAGCAGCAACTTCTTCAGGCTCATTACCTGGTGAAGCGTACAATACTGCGAACTTGGCAAGAACAGGTATGGTACTTCCTCCATTATTAGCACCATACAATAATGATGGTACTTATAATATCAATGGTGCTACCATTGGCTATGCAAACAATGTATCCGGTACTTCTATTTCTTATTATAATCCTGTACCTATTTTAAATTTAAGCCGTTCTAATACAGAAGTAAATCATATTCAGGCAAATACTTATTTACAATACAAACCGGTAAATTGGTTAACATTAAAAAGTTTGTATGGTATTGATTATTTATTGTTGAACAATGATTATTTCGCAACGCCGATTACCGGTGATGGTTATTCAACAAACGGAAGTGCAACAGATAACTACGGACAATACAAAACAACGATCTGGACCAACACCGCGTCTTTCGATTACACATTTGCGGCCAGGCATAATGTAAGTTTATTGATAGGTAATGAGCAGCAGATCAGAAATTCTTCCGGTTATGGATTAAACAGACAAGGTTTATCAGATCCTGCATACAACGTAATTCAGGCAGGATGGGTAACACCCAACACAGCCGGTTTAACACTTGGACAAAACTATTTGTTATCCACTTTTGGTCGTTTGAATTATAATTTCAACCGTAAATATTATTTAAGTGGAAATATTCGTCAGGATGAAGCTTCTCAATTAGGTATTAAGAAAGGGGTGTTCTGGGGTGCTTCTGCAGGTTGGGAAATTACCAAAGAAAAATTCTGGACCAATGCCGGAATTGATAAAGTATTCAGCAGCTTTAAATTAAGAGGTAGCTATGGTAAGGTAGGTAATATTTCAGGTATCGGTGATTTCACTCCTTATTCAACATTTAGCTCCGGTTTATATGGCGGTGCAGCTACTTTGGGTTTCTCTTCTGTGGGTAATAATAAATTACAATGGGAAACCAGTACCAAAACAGATTTCGGATTTAGCTTCGGTATTTTAAAAGACAGATTGACCGGTGAATTAGCTTATTATAAAAATAATATTGATGGTTTGATATTGAATGTGGCTCAAGCGCCTTCAACCGGATTGCCAAGTAGTCCGCCACAAAATGTAGGCTCTATGTATAATAAAGGTGTTGAAGTTTCTTTGAATGCAAATATTGTTGAAAGCAAGAATTTTAGCTGGACATCTAACTTTAATGCAACATTCAATACCAATATGGTTACAGCATTGGCACCGGGTTTAAGTGTTATTCAAACTTCAACATCAAGTTTGGAAACAGCCAATCAAACTGCACCGGGTTATTCTTTGGGTTATTTGTGGGTAGTAAGAACCGGAGGTGTTGATCCAACAACAGGTAAAAGAATATTTCTTAACTCAGCAGGCACACCCGTATATTATCAATACTATGCAGCTGCCGGCCAATATAACTATTCAACTACTGCAGATGGTTTAACAAAATATGTTAGTCCTACCGGTGGAACTTCTATTACACAAGCAGCAGATGCGGTAATGTATAAACCTACACAACCAAAAGCATATGGTGGTTGGAATAATACTTTCCGTTTTAGAAATTTTGAAGTAAATGCTTTATTCACTTATCAATTTGGCAATTATATTTATTATGGAACCAATTCCGGTTTACATGATCAACGTTTCTGGAATAATGCTACAGATGTATTAACACAGGCATGGGCTTCAAAAGGTGATCAAAATAAAACTTATGCAAGACCTGTATTCGGCGACAATGTTTCTAACGGTTCTGCATTACCAATTGACATTAATGTATTCAAGGGTGATTTTGTAAAATTCAAAAACTTACAGATCAGTTATAATATCCCTAAATCATTATTAACAAAAGCAAAGATCAGTAATGCAAGATTGTATATAAGTGCGCAGAACTTAGCCATATTTACAAAATATCCTGGTCCTGATCCTGAAGTTGCTTCTAATGGTAACAGTACAACAGGTCAGGGTATTGATAGAAATACAGGTGCTAACGGACGTACTTATACTGTTGGCGTTAATATTGGTTTTTAATACATTATTAAATTCTAAAGCATTAAAAAATGAAAACGAAATTTAAATATATCATGTTGTTAGGATTAGGGTTAACATTCTTTACTGCATGTCAGAGAGATTTGTTGACACCTACTCTTCAAACAGCTGTATCTAATACATCGGCGTTTAGTACAGTTGGGCGTATACAGGGCCAGGTATTATCATTGTATGCAGCATTAAAGAACGGGAATTTCTATGGTGGTCGTTATGTAATTGATGGAGATATCAAAGCAGATAATTTTATCAATGAGTTATCTAACTTGGTAACAGGGGCTGATGTGTGGAACGAAAATCCAACCAACAGTGCTACGGCTGTATTAGGTTTATGGTCGCAGGCTTATTACACCATCAACTGCTGCAATGTATTTATTGATGGTATGAATGCAGGCGGTACTGCTGTAGTTGGAAGCACGTTAGGTGCCAATTATATTGCCGAAGCGCAATTGATCAGGGCATTGTCTTACTATAGTTTGTTGCAATATTATGCACAACCTTTTGTTAATGGTGCAGGTGCAAAACCCGGATTACCATTACGTTTAACAGGTATTATCGGTACAGGTTATTCTGCTTTGGCAAGAAGTACAGTAACTCAGATATATGCGCAGATTATCAGTGATTTAAATGCAGCTGAAACCGGGTTACCAATGAGTTACTCAACAGCGTATAACAATACAACTCGTGCACACCGCAATACTGCGATTGCTTTAAAAACAAGAGTGTATTTAAGTATGCAGAATTATGCCAGTGTAATAACTGAGGCAAATAAAATTGTTACTGCTACCGCACCTTTTACTGCTACATCAGGTGTAGCGAATGCATTACAGGCTAATATTGCCAATGTGTTTGTATCTCCTTATACAACTACTGAGTCTATCTTCTCTATGCCAATGACCAGTACATCAGG
>Ga0316224_1001658_pt1 | contig 23333 bp, 22 predicted proteins | sample TBH18013metaG_FD_206254 | JGI IMG/M metagenome (GOLD analysis project Ga0316224, IMG submission 206254) | Freshwater microbial communities from Trout Bog Lake, Wisconsin, USA - TBH18013 | ecosystem: Environmental > Aquatic > Freshwater > Lake > Hypolimnion/Profundal zone | place: USA: Wisconsin... | reverse complement strand
TTCGCTATCGCTCATGCGGGGCAATTGGATGACGGAACCGTCGGAAAGCGTTATCGTCTGAGCGATACCGAGATCGATTGCCAAGCTCCGTAGGGTTTCTCCACACCGGTCGACGATGGTTCCGTCGCTCAGAACGGTTAATGAAGGAGGTGGCCGATGAAGCTCAATTGGCCAACCTGCTGCCGGCGGCGCGCGAGATCCCCAAGGAACGGATTCAGGACGCCGCCCTGACCGTGACGACCCTATCCGGGATGGGTGTGAGCATTTAACCGCTTACGCCGCCCGGCAGGTCTCGTTCATCGGTTCACGCAGCCGATCGATCTCGGCCTGGAGCGCGAGTTCGCGGGCGTGACTTTGTTGCAGCTTCTCGACCAGGACGTTGATCTGCTTGATGGCGCTGGAAATGGCGCCGGAAGCGAGCAGGCCGCGATTACCGGGCAATAGCGCGCGCAAGCGATTGATAACGGATTCGCTAAGACGCAGGGATTGTTCGATCGAATCGGAATGCATGTCGGCCTCCATCGGGCGGGTCTGTCTTTGATGGAAAACCTTATATCATATGTACGATACGATGTCAATGATATTGTGCGGCGCAATATACGCGCATACATCCATGCATAAGCAACATTATCTAATGTTGCGATTGTGGCATATTTATTATTGTAACGCTTCTTTTGAATTTGAAGCTGCGTTATTGTTTTAGTGAGAGATTCTATTTCTTTTCTAGGTAAATTATATTCATCCCAACTATCATCCCATTTTGCCACAGCTATATCTCCACCAATATTGACAGCGTCTTCCATAATTAAATCATTTGGAATACAGATTTCCTTTTTATCATATATAGTTTTAGACGGAAAATCTGCATTACAACGATCGGCATGAAAGAACATGCATTCTGGGTTATGATCGCCTTTGGTTTTACTTTTTATTCTAAAATGAGGAGATATTCGGTGATTAGGATCATCTGATCCGGTATGAGGAACGACGGCCGCAAGGCACTCCGGGCATCTAAAATGATATCCATTCTTTTCTATCTGACTTTTCGCTATATCAGGAGTGGTGAGCCTTCTGCTTTCATAACAAAGCGAATAATTTAGCATATTTTCATCGTTACGTTTATTGGCGTTAGACATGATAGATTTTTCCAAAACAGATTGTATTGTGACAATAATACTAGATTATGGCATATTTATGGCAATCTTTTCGTGCATTATAAAAATAATTATCGTCAATAGGTGTTTAAGATCAAATAACTCCTGAGTTAATCCACCCCCCCCGTCAGACAAATGTCAGACCACCACCCTTGTCAGACAAATCACCACCTCGCAAACCCAACATTTCCGCCCCTTTCCGCCCTCCTCCCGAAAAAATGTCAGACAAATCGAAAATTCCGCAACACAACCGTCCTTAAGTTTCGTATTATCCATAAGATACGGTTCGACCTCCGCTGATAGCGGGTTCGCACCCGATCTTTCGTAGTCGCGCCATCAACAGGGAGTTGGCCAAAATGTCTTATCGGTTCACCACCATGAAAGCCGCCTTGGCCGTTACCGCGATGGCGCTAGCGGGATGCACGACTCCGCCACCTCCACAGCCGGCGGCGCCGCCACCCATGAAGCCGCTCGAACAAGCCCTGTTGGAAGCGGCCAAGCAAAGTTCCGACGCCGTGCGCGCCCTGGCCGAGGTCGAGGCCACCCGCGTTCCGCCCGCCAAGATCGAGAACAAGAACGTTCCCGAGGAATTCAAGCGGTCGGTCAGCCTGGAATGGAGCGCCGGCGCCGTCGCGCCCGCCGTCAAGGTGATCGCCGATCAACTCAATTACAAATTCATCGAAACCGGCGCCAAGCCCGCCGTCGCCATTACCGTCGATATCCACGCCAAGGATAAGCCGATCTACCTGATTCTGGAAGACATCGGCTGGCAAGTCGGCAAGCGCGCCGACGTCGTCGTCAACACCGACCATCGGACCGTTGAGGTGCGCTATGCGCCTCAACGCTAAGAGCGCCGCCGCCACGGCCCTCGTCCTCGTCGCCCTGGCCGGCTGCTCCACTCAGCGGCCGCAATGGGATTACCGCGCGCCCGCCGATATTCCCGATATTCCGGTCAACGCCTCGAAGGAAATCACCGGCACGATCACTCAACCGGCGGCTCAGCCCAGCAAGGTGGCGGCGCCGGTAGCGCGGACGGACGGCGCCAAGGACAAGACGGAACCCACTTATTATACTGCGACGGGTGATATTCCCGCGGTCAACGGCAAATCCCCCGACGAGATTCTTGGCTCGCTGGAATCCTTGAAGGCCGTGCCGCTCGATTCCGTCGCCGGCAAGAATACCACGGAGACCACGCAGATCAATCTGATGCGCGACGCGGCGTTCTCGCTCGGCACCCGTTATGGCCTGGCCACCCGGGCGACCGAGATCAACGCCATGCTCGACAGTCACGCGCCGACGCTCGACGTGTTGTGGAATTTCAAGCCGCTGATGATCCCCCTGCCTTCGGCTGGAGCCTTGATCCTGCCGCCGGTGGTGGAGATCTCCAGCAACAATCTCAGCCTGTCCGCCGACCGTCAATCGGCCAGCGCCGCCACCAAGGTGATGCGCATTCTGTCGGTGGCCAAGATCGTCGGGGCCGCGCCCGACTGGCGTGAATATCTGCGCCGCACCTGGGACAAGCCGCAAGCGCCGTCCGGTCTGTTGTTGCCCCGCAATGAGCAGGAGCAGGCCCTGTGGCGCGGCGCGATCGCCGAAGGTTGGCGGAAGGGGGTGTGGCAGGCCGATGAAATGTTCCGCATCGATTTGCAGCATCTGCGCCGCGATTACATCGGCCATGTGAAATATCTGTCCTTGGTCAAGTCCGGACAAGTCAAGGAAATGGCCTTGGCCTCGGTCGATCTCGGCATTACCGGCGGCGGCGCGGAGATGAAGGTCGGCGAGCGGATCGTCCGTATCACCAAGCCCGCCCGACTGGCCGACGGCAATTGGCAACCGGTGGTGCTCAACCCCGTCGACGAAGGGGCTCCGCTTTCGACCAGTCCTGAAATCGATGCGCGTCTGGAGCGGAAATAATCATGAACAATGACCATCAAGAGCCCGAGACGCGGAATGATTACGGTTCCGATCGACGCAGCCGCGAAATGCCGGACCGGCGCGATTCGACCGCCGACCGCCGCGACGCTGTTCAAGACGAGCGCGACGAGGCTCGGGAAGACGACCGTCCGCTTTATCGCAAGTTCAGTCTCGATCATGTGCCGGAGCAGTTTCACTTCCCCGTTCCGACCCGCTTCACCATTCAGGATCTCAACGACATGCTGTTGTGGGCGGTCGATAACGGCTCTTCCGATATCGACCTGATCAATGGCGAGGCGCCCTGGGTGCAGGTCCAGGGGCGGCGTTATCCCGTCGGCATGCGCGGCATCGAACATAGCGAGATGCGCTTGCTGGCCGATAAGGTCTATCGCGGCGCCGCCGCCAGTCGACTGGCTTTCGGCAAGTCGGTCAATTGCTCACATGAAATCGTGCTCAGCCGCGCCGACGGTTCGGTGAATCGTGACGACCGGCAGCGTTTTCGCGTCAATATGACCGCCATCCAGGTCATGGGACAGGACGCCGTCAACATGACCTTTCGCGCCCTGCCGAAGATTCCGCCCACTTTCGAGCAATTGAAGGTGGAGTCGGAAATCGTCGATAATTTCCGCCAGCCCAACGGTCTGTCGGTCGTGTCCGGTCCGACCGGTTCGGGCAAATCGACCTTGATCGCCGCCGGCATTCATGACGATCTGCGCGATCCCGATTCGCACCGCAAATGGGTGACCATCGAAAGCCCGATCGAATTCGTGTACGACCATATCGAACGCAAGTCGGCCTTCATAACCCAGAGCGAGGTGCCGCGGCACCTGGAAAGCTTCGAGGCCGGGGTCGAGGAGGCCATGCGGCGCAAGCCGGAAGCCGGTTTGGTCGGCGAATGCAAGGACGTGGAAACGGTGACCACCTGTCTCGACATGGCGTCGACCGGTCACCAGGTGGTCACCACCACTCACGCTACCGACGTTCCGCAAACGATTCGACGCATGGTGACGTTCTTCCCACGCGAGGAACGCGAAAGCCGCTGCCTGCAAATGGCCGAATCGTTGCGCATGATCGTGGTGCAAATCCTGGTGCCGACCCTCGACGGCAAGCGGCGCGCCTGCCGGGAAATCCTGGTTTTCGATGCGATCATGCGCGAACGGTTGATGGAAACGCCAATCGAGCAATGGCCGCTCGAAGTCAAATCCATGGTGCGCCAGAAAGGCCAGCCGATGATCGACCCCATCGTCAATCTGTGGCGCGAAAAACTGATTTCGCCGCTGATTTGGCAGCAATATGAAAGGCAAGCCTGATCATGTTGTGGCGCTATACCATGCTTTATCCGCAATTTCTCAACGTGGACGCCCGGATCACCTACATCATCCTGGCCCTGTGCCTGCATATGTCGGTGTTCATCCTGGAATTGCTGGGCGTCTGTTTCGTGTTTCTTTTCATTATCGCGCGCCGAGGATTGTCCGTCGCCGGGGCCTTTCGCGCGATTCGTGCCTACCTGGCGTCCGACTACCGGCCGGCCGTGCCGCCCTTTCAACGGAGATGGAGTTTAAAATGAATAAGATTGCCAAGGAGATTCCCGATGACGCTTCCGTTCTGGTGGCGGTCGACGACGGTTACGCCCAGGTCAAGGTGGCCTATCATATGAATGGCAAGACGCATCGCTTCGTGACGCCGACCTCGATCAGCGCTTCCATGGAGGGTGTGACCGAAATGGACGGGTCCAATCGCGCTCAAGCCGGCGACGCGTTGGGCTGGTATGAAACCGAAGGTCGTCGCTATACCGCGGGAGCGCGGGTTTCCGGCGAAGAAACGCGGTTCGCCAGTTTCCATGTGTCGTCGCTCAACCGCATTGCCGTGCATCACGCCATCATCGGCGCCGCCGGACTCGGTGGTCACGCGGTGCAGTTGGTGGCGGGCTTGCCGGTCTCCGATTATTACGTGGACGGCGCCATCAATCAGGAATTGATCGATCGTAAAATCGCCAATCTGAAGACGCCGGTGCGGACCCTGGCGGCTCAGGCGCGGCCGATCCGCATCGATCATGTGCGCATGGTCGCCCAAGCGGTGGCCTCGTTCGTCGATTTCGTCATCACGGACGAGCTTCATGAACGCACCGACATGGATATCACCGCGCCGATCGGCGTGATCGATATCGGCGGACGCACCACCGATTGCGCCGTGGTGATCGACGGCAGCAAGATCGAGCATCGCCGGTCCGGTACCGAAAATATCGGCGTAATCGACGTGCGCGCCGATTTGGCGCGTTCGATCGCCCAGAAATGGAAGGGGGCCGACCATCTTCCCGCGGCCGCCCTCAACCTGGCGCTGGAAACCGGTATTATCCGTCTGTTCGGTCAGGATTGCGACGTGTGCGATCTGCTCAGAAGCGCCGTGCATCGTGTGACCGAGAACATCTTCCGCGCCGTCGAGCGGCATCTGTCGTCAGTGGCCGATCTGGAGAAGGTGTTGATCGTCGGCGGCGGCGCCAATATTTTCACCGATTTGGCGGGGCGCTTTCCCAATGGCGTGGTGGTCGATCACCCCGAATTCGCCAATGTTTCCGGTATGCTGAAATATGGTCGCATGCGTGAAGTGCAGCTCGCTTAAGGCGAGTCGGGCAGTTATCGCATCACAGGGAAAGGACGCCATCATGGCTAGGAAGCGACCTAAAACGAAGCGGACCGGGGTTCGTTTGTGTCTGCGTTTGAATCCGGAGTTGCCGGAAGACGCGGCCATCGTCGAATGGATGGAAACCTTGCCTTTCGGCCTGGTTTCCAAATATGTCAAGCGCGCGTTGGCCGCCGTGGCCGGACAGCTTATTACCGATCGCATTCCTGAAACCGTTTTCACGATCGATCAGGCGACGATCACGCCGAAACAGCGATCGAAGCAAGTCGACGCGGAATCGACGGTTGTCGAAACTCCGCCGCCCGCCGCGGTTAAACCATCCCGGGTCATGGGGTTGTTCGGCGACGGTTGAGGCAAAATCCGAGAAAATGTCAGACAGAGCATCTTTTTACCCAAATTTGTCTGACATTCTTGTATTGTATAAATGATACGGTGCTACGAACCGAGAAAGGCGAGATCATGATTCGACAATTTGCAAAAGGTGCGGCGATTTGCCTGGCGATGAGCTTACTCCACTCGCCGGCACGCGCGGAATTCGTCCTGGAGGGGTCGGCCACGCCCAAATCGGCGCCCACCCTGCCCCAAGCGGTAATCGCCACCCCCTTGCCGAACAATCAGACTCCGCAAGTTTTGACCGAATCCAATCCGGGCGCCAATGCGCAAGGCGCGCCAGCTTCGATGTCGCCCGGTCGACAGGCGTTGCTGATCAATTCCATGCATGAGAAATTGACCGGCGGCGCGAAGTATCCGTTCCCGCTCGGCATTGCTCTCAAACAGATCTTGCCGCCCGCTGCCGTGGTGACGCTGGACGCCGACATCAACCCCAATATGCCCGTCGGTTGGATTGGCGGACAGTCTCGTCAGGACGTCTTGAACGCCATGCTTGGCGAATACGGCTTGCAGATCACCTCGTCCCCGGGAAAATGGGATGACCTCCGTATCGGCCGCAAGGCGGCTGTCATGTCCGCCCCGCCAACCGCCGTGGTGTCGTCCCCCTATCAATCAGCACCCGCACCCTCTCCCGTCCGCGCCACGCCGATCATGAGCGCCGGCAAGGAACCGGTTGAAGTGGATACGCGCCCCGAACCGCCCAAGCTCACCAGCGATATCTTGTGGCACGTGGATCTCGACAGCGATCTGCGGCAAACCTTGAAGGATTGGGGCAAGCAAGCAGGGTGGAGCGTGGATTGGAAGGACAGCGCCAAGAATCGTTATTTCACGCAATCCGGCGACATCCGCGCCAATACCTTTGAGGCGGCCGCCGACACCTTGCTTAAATTGTACACCCAGAAGCCTTTTCCGCTGCGCGCGCATTTTCATGGCGGCAACAAGTCCCTGGAAGTCTATGGCGCCACCGATTCCGCCGGTAACGAATAACCGTTTAATTTTGACAGGGGCTTTCCATGCGTAAACTGACCAAATTGCTGTTGCTGGCGAGCGTGGCTTGCTTCTCGGCTTGCGCCCAATACGACGAGGCCAAGCTGTCGATCGACAAATCCGCCAAGGTCATCAAGGAAACCGCCAAGGCCAAGGAGGAGTCGGTACAGCGGACTAAAATCGATGCCGATGCCATCGTTCACGACAAAAGCGTCAATCTTGGCGGCGTGATTATTTACGACGATCGCAGTCGCGGCCACGTCATCCCCGATAAACAAAATCAGGTGGATATCAATCTGGCGGTACCGCTGTCCCTGAAAGACATCGTGCATCATCTGTCTCTGGCTTCGGACAACGAATTCATCCTAAACACGCTGTCCTTGTCCAAGGAAGAGGAAGCGGCGCAGATGCAGCAACAGCAAATGCAGGCGGCGAACCAAATCAACCCCAACCTTCCGCACGGCAATATCAATACGCTCGGTCAGGTGGCGAAGGTGCAGGATCAAAAAGTGTTGATCGGTCGCTATAGCGGACGTCTCGATAAATTGCTCGATCGCATCGCTTCGGAGTTCAACGTTTCCTGGGAACGCAATCCCAACGGCCAGATCAGCGTCAATTTCGTCGAGACCAAGGTTTACACCTTTGCGATGTTCCAGCATGACACCACGGCTTCGAACAAATTCTCGACCGGCGGCGGCGTCGGCGGCGGTGGCGGCAATAGCGGCGGGAGCGGCGGTGGTGGCGGCGGCAGCAGCCAATCCTCGTCCAGCACCAATGCCATGACCATCGATATCAAGACGCACCTCGATCCCTGGAAGGAATTGGGCGAGGAGATCAACGCTCTTTTCCCCAAGGACAAATATACCAGCGTCAATGTGATGCCTTCGGCCGGCAAGGTGGTGGTCACCGCCCGCCCCTCCCTGTTCCGCCGCAATGAAGCGGCCATGGAATCCTTGCGGCGCGACGCCGCCAAGGTGATCAACGTGGACATCACCTTATATGCCGTTCAACGCGACGACAGCGATAACTACGCTTTGAATTTGAGTAAGCTGCAACTGACCAACGGCAGCGGTTTCCTGAATGTGGATTACACCAGCCCGACCACGGCGCTGGTCTCGACCGTGGCCAGCCTCTCGGCCTCGGTCAATAGCACCAAGTCGGTGTTGAACAATTCGACCGCGATCGCCCAGGCCCTGACCACCATCGGTCATACCAAGCAATTGCGTCAGGTCAGCATGATGGTGCAGAACAATCAAATCGTTTCCATGCATTCCATGAAGGAGACGGCTTACGTGGAATCGATCGGTATCGGCACCACCACCAACGGCACGTCTGGCACCTCCAATTTCCCGACGGTCATGCCCGGCACCACCACATCCGGATTCAGCACTCAGGTTTCCGGTAAGATCATCGATAGCGATCATATATCCGTTGAATATCGCATGGATATGTCCGTTCTCGACGATCTGAAGAGTTTTTCCGCCGGCGGCGGCTACAATATTCAACAGCCGATCCGGTCGCTGGTCGACGTGCCTTCGCAAATCGTGACCATGAAATCCGGCCAAACCTTGATCGCCGCCGGGTCGCAGATCAGCGATATAACCCTAAATAAGATGGGTCTGGGCGATATTCCGATCGTACCGCTGGGCGGCGACATCGTCGGCGAGAATTCCAGCAGCACCCTGGTCATCGTCATCACCCCGACCATCATCGATACCTATCGCAGCGATCAGGATCGAGGGGTGGACTCAATGCCGATGTCCGGTGAGACGGCTTTGATCGGTAAGGCGCAACAGGAAGAAGAGGCCAAGGCCGCTTCGCTCAAGGGGCGTTAAGATGGAATCCCTGGTCACCCGCTTCGACGGCGTCGACTATGCCATGGGATTGCGGTGGTTTCCTCACGAGGACGCCAGCAAATCCATGATCGAGCAGGCGCGGCGCGACGCCGCCCTGGTCGGCGACGAGGCCGATATGGTCCTGCTGTTCAAGGGCGGCGAGTCGCAACTTGGGCTGGGATTCAGCTCGGCCGGGCATAAGCGCGGCATGCCGTCCTTGGCCGCCGCCATTTCGGCTTCGGGCATGTCGTCCTGGCTGGTGGTGCTGCCGCTCGAAGACGGTCGGTGGTGGATGGGATCGTGCGAGGACAATCACATCGATTTTTCCGGCGATCACGTCTATACCAACGAGACTCAGGTTCGCGATGCGTTCAACGCCACCTTGGCCACCCAGGAAATGGGGCGGCAGATCTTCGTTCCGGAAAATTGGAATGTGGATGGCGCCAAGAGCCCCCATGTCAGCTATTTGCTGGAAATGGCCCACCGGTCGCCGCATATGCGCGCGCTCCATGGCTGGGCAAGCTGGTTGCCGTCCTTATCCATTCATAAGAAGCACGCTCAGGACGGGGGTGGCATTCAGGCGTCCGTTTCGATTCGCAAGAAGGAGTTGACCAATGCCCAGGCATTGATCGTGGTCGGCGTTCTGGCGGCATTGGTCGGCGGCGGTTATTTCGGCGTGCGCGCCCTTACTCATAAGGTGGTGACGGTTCATCAACGCAATTACGTGCATGTCTACGATACGCCCTGGCTGGAGGAACCGCTGCCGCGCGATGTGATTATCGATTGCGAGGAGCTGTTCCGCGTCAATGCTCAAAGCTATCCGTTGAAGTGGGAAATGCAACGCGCCGAATGCCTTAGCGATCATGGCCAATTGACCATGATGTCCAATTGGCGGCGCGCCGGCGGAAGCGATGATTATCTATATGCCGCCTTCGGTGACGGGGCTCATTACGTTTTCTCGGCCGATCACCTTTCCGTCGATGTCGTCCAGCGGGCCGTCGATGTCCTGCCGAATTTCAAACTGGCGATTCGCGCCAAGGAAGGTTTATTGACCCACCAAAAGCTCAAGGGCGAGGTCGTGAATTTCGGTTCAATCGGCATGAGAAAGTTTGGCTTCAACAAGGATACGGCAGCCTCTCTGACCAGCGATGAAAAACACGGTCAACAGGCCGATCCCAATGCGACTATCACGATCCGACATGGATTCGGCAATATCGATTTCATGGTGACGCTTCCCGTCGGCGACGACGCCGCCAACGGCATTCCCGATATTCCCGGCGTCATCATTAATGCGATTCAATGGGAAACCAGCGGCGTATTCATTCATGGGTTCGGTTATTACAGGGCCGGCGACGAAGATCGGATCATGCAGAAGGATTTTCATTGATATTTCGTATTTTGTTTCACATAGCGAATACGAAATATCGTAAGATGAATGAGTTAGGGTTTAAAACAGGGATTCAACCATGAAACGCCATCATTTCATCCTTGGAAAATCGTCCAATCGCCTCGGTTCGTTGCTGGGGACGACCGCGATCTTTCTGGTGACGATGATCGGCGTGAGTTTCGCTCAAGACGCCGACCAACCCGCTTTACCGAAGCTCGCACCCGGCGCGGCGCAGATTTCCGCCTCCAGCGTCCCCGCCGACCCCAAGCCCAGTCCGGCCGAAGCCCCCTTGCCGCCCCGATCGTCCGAGTTGCATTTGGAGGGGCTGTTGCCGATGACGGAGCAGCAGCGCATCGAGAAGCGCCGCGACATGGACCGGCAAGACGACGTCCTGGCGGCGCAATTATCGCTGATCAAGAAACAGCACGATCTGCTCAAGGAGCAATTCGAGATGGAGAAAATCCAATTCGATCGCGTCAAGCTCAAGAATGGCGACGACGGGTCCAAGGATGGCGCGACGGTCATGACCAATAAGGGGGCGACCGCTCAATTGCCGCCCTTGCCCAATATCGCTAATTTACCGATACCGCCCGCCGACAATAAGGCGAAGGTTGTCGTGAACGACGACCTCTCCGAATCGGAGGGCGCTTCGCCCAATCACATCATCGCGACTTACCCCAAGAAGAAGGCGGCCACCATCATGTGGCACAATGAAATGAAATACGTAGTCGAGGGAGAGCCTTACCCCGATCAATTGGGCCTGACGATCGATGCCATTCAGGCCGATCGCATCATCCTCAAGGATGAGTACGGTAAAATCGCCAAAACCATTCTCGTTAATTAGCGGTGGCGGAATGACCAATCAACCCTCTCCCCTGCGAAGCGGACAAAATGGAACCGGCCTTGCCTCGGCCGTGGGGGCTAGGCAGAACGTCATCACCAGCCGGAAACAGTTGGATGATCTGATCGCCAAGGGTGGTGAGCTGTTGACCGCGCCCGGCCGCGATTTTTATCGTGAGAATCTCCACGCCGCTTATTACGGTAACGGACTGATGTTCATCTCGGAGACGGCGGCGTCGGATCGCAGTGTGCGGTGGCTGCGCGATGTCCTGAAGCACAAGAATAGGCGTGTCCATGCCCTTCTGGTCGAGGATTCACTGTTTGAATCGACCTTCACGATCAAACGGGTGCCGAGCCTGTCCTCGACGGCGAGGGAAGTTACTTCGCAGGAAGGCTATTTCTGGAATCAGGTTGCCAAGGCCGCCGCCGCGGGAGCCAGCGATATTCATATCAGCTCCTCGCGTCAAAAGGCGCTGATCGAATGGCGCGTCGACGGCGTCATGTATCAGATCGAGAACATTTCCTCGGATACCGCGCACGCCTTGATGGGGGTGATCTTCGAGACTTGCGACAATAAGTCCGACCCCTCTTATTCGCCGACCGCGCGATTGTCGGGTTCGATCGGCTCGTCGAATCGTCAACTCCCTCCAACCTTGATAGGCATCCGCTGCGAATGGACCACCTTGGTCGACGGCGGGCGTTATTTGGTCATGCGGTTATTGACCTCGGCCTCGATCGGCACCCTCTCCTTCAATGAGATGGGCTTCCTGTCGGAACAAGAGGATCTGCTGCACCGGTTGCGTCAAACCCCGTATGGAACGGTTATTTCCGGTGGACCGGTGGGGTCTGGCAAATCGACCACCATCGCCTCGATGCTTGCCCTGATCTACGCCATGTCCAAGGGTGGAGTCAACATCGTCACCGCGGAAGATCCGGTCGAATACCGCATTCCCGGAGCCAAGCAGCAATCCATTTCCAATTTCACGGAAAACAAGGATCGTCAGCAACAGATGCTCGACACCATCAAGTCGATCCTGCGTCAGGACTGTAACGTCGCCCTACTCCCGGAAATTCGCGACCTGGACGCCGCCACGTTCACGCTTTATGCCGGACGCGCCGGTATCCAGGTATGGACGACGACTCATGGTAATTTCGTCGACAAATTACCGGTCCGGCTACGCAATATCGGCCTTGAACCCTATGACGTTTACGACGAAACCGCTTTCACCGGGTTTATCTGTCAGCGGCTGGTGCGTAAATTGTGCCCCTATTGTCAGATCAAGATCGAAAAGGCGCTCTCGCAAGGGCTGATCGCCCGCGATTTGGAGAAACGGCTGATCTCGACTATCGATTTGACGTCCGACGATATTTACGTTGCCCATGAGGCTGGTTGCGAGCATTGCTACCATGGGTATCGCGGCCGGTCGGTGATTGCTGAAATCGTCGTGTCGGACAGCACTTATATGGGGCATCTGGCCAAGGGGAACGGCTCGACTCATGACGCGCGCAATTACTGGCTCAGCCAGGGCGGCATCAGTTTCATGACCCATGCTCTGTCCAAGATCAGTAACGGCGTTACCTCACCCCATGAGGTCGAGCGCGTGCTGGGCGCCATCAAGATCGATGGCGACCGCCCGGTCTCCACCACCCTCCGATCGGGGGTGCGGAATTTCAGCGAGCAATTACTGGATACCCTGGATGTTCCCGGCGAACAGACGCGAGAAACCATTCATGTTCCAAGTTCCTCGGATTTCTTCATGAGCGACGAGGGCGAGACTGGACAGCATGACGGTTTCATTTCCGATGATGAAATCGGCGCGATTTTCAACCAGGCCGCTCAGACGAACGAGGCGCCCCTATGAAGGGCACGCTGACGCAAAAGATCCAATCCGCCTGGTACCTGGACACCCAAGCCAGAATCGATCTGTATCGCACCTTGACGGCGATCATCAATCGACTACCCCTGACCGACGCCCTGCGCCTGCTGCACGATACCGAATTGGATGCCAACGGCGGTAAGCAAGCTGGGCGCGCCAAGATCATCGGCGAATGGCGGTATTCCATGCGTAACGCGCAAAGCGATACGCCGTTCTCATCGGCACTCGATCAGTGGATACCGGATGTCGAGGTGCAGTTGATTCGCTCCGGTGAGCGGAACGGCGACTTGTCGGAGGCGGTGAAACGGGCGTCGCATATCGCCGCCCTGTCGCAACGTTTGCGCGCCATGTTCCTCAAGAACGTCATCTCGCCGGTGTTTTCCATGATTCAGGTGGTGCTATTCTCCATGGCCTATTCCGCCATGATCACGCCGCTGATGACGCGCCTGGTGCCCTACAATCAGTGGGGCACCATTACCAGGGTATTGGCGGCGACCCTGAACTTCCTACGCATCTTTCTGCCGACCACCATGGTGTTGGTGATCGTCCTGACCTTCGTCGCGCTTTACCTGTTTCCGCGTTGGACCGGCGCGATCCGCTTGAAGCTTGACGATTACGTGCCGTTCAAATGGTATAAAGCCATCGCCGGCGGCAACTTCCTGATCGCTTTCTCATCCATGACCGTCTCCGGCATTCCCGAGGGCGATGCCTTGATTATCTTGAAGCGTTGGGCGAATAATTGGCTGTATGAACGTGTCAATGCCATGGAAATCGCTCTTCGGTCCGGCGCCGGTTCGATTGGCGAGGCCATGTATAAGGCGGGAATGAATTTCCCCGATGTCCGGTTGATCCGCATGTTCCGGGCCATGGGCGCCGCGGCCTCCGAACAGATGTATGAGATTTCAACGGAATGGATCGGCACCATCGAGAACGACATCAAGCGCATGTCGGAAACGTTTAGCGAATTCAGCAATATCCTGCTTTACACGATGCTGTTGTTGATGTTGGTAACGCCCATGAGCTTGGCGATCGATATGGTGCATCACTTGAAGCTGAGGTGACTTCTCCTCGCCCCCCAAAGGACGAGGCTTCTTGGCCGTCGCATTTTTGACGCGCTTAAGAAGAATTCGGATTTCTCGCCAGGAATGGCTGTCAGATTCTTGGTCGCGACCTTGATGATCCGGTTGACGTTGTTTTGTGTTGGGCGAAATGCGACCATGATATGACATCGCGATTGTCAATCTATCGCAACGGCCATGGTCGGAAAAAAGCGCGGTCGAGATCGCCAAGCGGATCATCCTGGATGTCATTGCGTCAAATCGTAATGAGCGCGTAACGAATTTCAATGGCCATATCGAAGATGGCAAGCGCCCGATTGATGCGCTCTACACCAAAACGATCTAATCGTCCCGAGAGCATTTCCGATACATGCGAGGCTTCCAATCCGGATTTAGCGGCCATTTCCGTTTGGGACATTCCTGTCTCATGCATTTTTTCACGAAGATACTCGATCGCGGTCTGCTTGATTTGAAGCAGACCTGCATCTGGAAGTCCGACTTCACGGAACGGATTCGCGGTTCTTTTAATAACGCTCATGATAACCCCCCGTTCTTCTTCAATACCCGGTCGCGATCCAATAAAGCATTTGCACCGTACGATTCCCCCACCCCGCTCCACCATATTGTTGCGCTCGCACATTGATCGACGAGGTGCTGGCACTTTGGAAGTAGATGTAGGGCGTAACGCCGCCGCCATTGCTCGCGCCGGTATTGGTGACTGAGCCGTTGAACGACAGCAGCGCATTTGGAAACGTATAGGGGAAATTGATGGTTTCCATGCCGCCCGAATTCAGCGCCGACAACCCCCACTCGATGATCAGGCCGTTTGACAGAATTTCATAACCGGGATTGGCCAGTGAGCCGGTATCGCTGCCGCCGCCTCCGAAATTCGTCCACACCCCACTATTGGCACAATAATAAATCGCGCCCGTCCCACCGGAATCCGCGCCGATTTGGCCAATCGTGCCGCACCCGCCGCCCAGGGAGGCGATCCACGGTCTGGAATCAAGCCCCCATCGCCACCTCGATCACCCCATCGTCACTGACGTCAATCCCACCCTTTTCATCCATGATCACCAATTTTATATGGAACATCCGGCTACCGACGCTCAGGCGACGCACCTCCCCATGCAGGCCGCCGCCGATGGGAATGGCGATGAACATCGGGCGAAAGCCCTTGAAATCGGGAATAGTGAGCAATTGAAAGGGGGCGGCCAGCAGATAGAGCCAATGGTCGCCCTCGATTGGATGCTCGCGCAAACCAGCCAGGGTCCAGCGAACATCCTTTAAAGCGGCGAAAGCCTCCGATTGCGCGCCCAGGAATGGAATTCCATCCTGACAACCCAGGATGAATTGCCGCGAGAAGGACAAAGTTACTTGAGCACCGAGACCATAAAGGCCGACATCCTTGGCCAGAGCATGTAAAACAGTGAACCGGCCATCGCTCGGACAGGGGACGGGGGCGCAAATAAGCTCATGGCTTTGCGCCATTTGATCGATCCAGGTGAAAAAATCCAAGCCGGCCACAAAAATTACCCCTTGCCGAAAATCTCTGATAAGATAATGTATCGTATATTGAATACGAAATGTCAGAGAAAATAGCGGCACGGATGAACAGGGGACAAGGATGAGCGCGGAAAATAACGGTCAGCTTGGCGATGAGTTCGGTCATTCCGGCTTCTGGCTTTCCGATGACTCTTTCGAGACTGATGGAGCCGGTCCTAATGTCGTGGAGTCGCGTTCTCCGACCATGCTCGATAATGCTTCGCGCTTACTCAGGGCCAATGGTTTTCGTCAAGTGGTGCGCACCATCGTCGACGATTGCTCGATGGAATTGTCGACACGCCCAGAAAATGGTCAAGCGCCCGGAGAGACGGATCTCTATTGCGTGCTCGATGGCGACGCCTCCCTGCACCGCGACTCCCTCTATCCGGGCGGCGCGCTGTTTCCCGACATCCTGGAGGCCGCCAATCTTTATAGTCAGTTCCTATTCCAACGCGAGCTTGGGGTCACGCTAATCCCTGAGTCCAGCGAGGATATCGCCTTCGCGGCCGCGGCACTGCCCATGTCGATCATCTTGGCGTGCGTGACCTACACCATCCGGTCAACCATGTGCTACCAGCTCGAAATGAATCGGATCGTCTTCAATATTAACGCCCTGCGCAATTTGAACGATTTAAACCGTCGACGCGGTGTCGGCGCCCCCTTCGACGTCATTCGCACGTCCAATGGTTTAACCCCGATCAGTCTCAGAATTCAGGCTGTCGCTCACGATGACCTTCATGAGCCCGTCAAAGAAGCACAGCCCGGCGAGTTGCGTTCCATTGAAGAATTGATGGACGCGCCGGGTGGGCGGACCCATGAGAATCGAGGATTCTAATCAATGGCAGCCTTAACTCTGCAAGCCTCGCTGTTGGCCGCGTGTTTCACGCATGCCGCGGCGACTTATAACGTCCCCGAACCGGTATTGACTTCCATCGCCCAAGTCGAGGGCGGCGCCTCCGGAACGGTTTCACGCAACGCCAATGGCACCCGCGATCTGGGCGTCATGCAGGTCAATGATTCGTGGATTGCCTCCCTGGTGAAGATTTATGAGAACGATCCGCATTTCATCGGTCGCAATGATAAGGAAAAGCGCACCGCGGTATGGAGCGCCTTGGTCTATGACGACTGCTTCAATATCTCCATCGGCGCCTGGATTTTGAAGCGCGGTTTCGACGAGGCCAAGGAAAAGGGCGGGGGATTCTGGAGCGGCGTCGGTTATTACCACTCGCACACCCCGCATCATATGGCGAATTATCAGCAAATGGTGGCCAGGGCGGCGGTGAAGTTGTACGGCAATTCCATCATCGCCTCCTCATCGAAAATGGTGAAAGCGCCGACCCTGCCGGATACCGCCGTTTATCGGAAAATCGAGCAACCGAAGCAGGTCAATCCCCAGACGTCCGTAGTGACCTCCTTGGCGACGTCCGTAGTGACCTCCTTGGCTGTCGGCGTTTCCACTCATCCGTCATCGGAAACGGCCAGCTCGTTGATTTCCGGCGAATTCATGCATCTTCGTGAAAGCCAGGTTAGCGTCGTCATGCCGGCGCAGACCGCGGCGGTGATTGTCGGAGAAAAACAATCGTCGGTCACCGGCGACAAAGCTTCGACCGTCAAAACCGAGCAATTGGAGCAATTCGGCGCGGCGAACATGGCAGTGACCGTTATCGCCGCTAAACGGCAGTACGAGATTCTGCATGTCAAGAATGGCAAGACGCAATTGGCGATGGAGTGATCGGTATCATGGCACAGGGGCAAGGTAACGGCGGCGACGATAGTGTCGGCTATTTCCTGATCGCAGCAACCGTTATCGTGGCGCCGATGATCGCGTGGAAGTTCATCCATACGGCGGTGGCCGACGCGACGGTAGCCACCTTGATCGTGGAGATGAACAACATCCCTGGCTTATGGTGGGACGCGGATACGGTGATCGGTTTCCTGCGTCGCGTTCCGACCGCCACCATGAACTGGTTGCAGGTCCACACCCTGATGAACGTGGCGGCTCGCCCCCTGGTCGTGCCCGGCATCTTGTTCCTGGGCTATATGGGGTATCGTTTGAAAAGACACGATTACGCCACTCAATATCGCCGCGTATTGGGTATGGAAGATTTGATGGCCGAGCAAAGCAAGACCTATAAATCGATCCAACCGATCATCCGCGACAACCCCGTCAACGATCGCACCGGACGCTGGGACGAAGCCTTGACTCCGGAACAATGGATGCAGCTCCAAGGCATCGACTGCGCCGCCCATGCCGAGACGCTCGGCGCCGTCGGCAGCTTGTTGGCGCTGGGCAACGTGACCTTCAAGGATTTGGAATCGATTTTCGTCATTAACGGCTTCGACCACAAATCCCGTCTGGTCGATTTATTGACCATCGAGGAAACGGCGAGGCGTCTGAACGAAAAGTCGCCGCACATTCTCAATCCGGATATGGAAGTCTCGGTCGATAAGATGATCGAGATCGTTCGCTTGGTTTGGATCGTCATGGCCGAGGCGCGGTTGCAAGTAACCTCGGGCGAGCAATGGAATTTCGATGTCGACGATCTATCTTGGTATCAAAAAGGTCTTATGGCCAGCTTCATTCTCAAGGGCAGCCATCTGCGCGATGAAAGTCTGAAACTAACCTATGCCATGGCTGAACTCTGGGCCACGGAAGTGGTGCCTTATCGTTTTGACGACAAGGTCAAGAAATGGGTGCCCATCGATGAATCGCTGGAAGTATCGCCGCGAGACGCGAAGGAGTTGCAGCAGGCCAGGAGCGGCGTTGAGCGCCAAATCGTTCATATCGCCCAGCGCCAAGCCAGACAAAAACGATTGCAAACCAAATTCAACGCCGCCATCGAGAAAAGCGGCACAGTACGCACCATGATCGACGCTGTCTTCAATGGCAATGAACGCGCCATCGTCATCAACCCGTCATCACGGGTTTCCAAGGAGGCATTGGAATATATCGCTGAAAACGGCGGGATCATGGACGAACCCAAAAAGATCATGAATCGTCATGCCTATGTGAATACCGGTCTGACCAGCTTGTTTAAGTGGGCCAAATTGAATGGCGGCGTCACCCCCAGCGGCGAATTCAACTGGTTGCGCGGCTGTGATCGGCAATTGTGGTACATCCTGAATTCCGAAGGGCGGAATGTGCCGCATATCGAGAGCGCCGGTTTATTCGCGCATTGGCAAACGGAAAATGTTTACGGCGACAGCCGTAAGGAACCCTCCATTCACGAAGCGGTGAGAGGGATTTTCGACTACTTCACCGAAAAATCCGCCACATAAGATCATTTTTGTATTGTATAGTTAATATATGGTGGCGAGTGAGGACGCGCCGGCACCGAATACAAACAAGGGATCTATCATGGCGACTTTCGATTTTCTAACCGGCACCTTCGGCAATTCATCTTGCGGCGCATCGATTTCCCTTTCCAAGGATCGTCGACATCTGATCCTGGTGGGTTTTGACCATACTCAGGAAGAGCCCGCTCCCACTGCCGATTTGGGCGATCTTTATCCGGTGGTCAAAATCCCGGTGGTCTCCAGCACCTATATGGAAATTCGTCGCCTCCCCGCATCCAATCTGATCGAGAGCGTCTATGTGGTCTTGCGCAACAAGGGGCGAACCTATTGCTCCATCGAAATGCCGCGCAAACATGCGGCTGGGTTGCATAAAGACTTCTGCCTCGCCATGGATCGCGTCGATTCGCAACCCTTGAACCCGGTAAGGTTTTTCCTTTGGGGGCTATCCGTGGTTGGCATCGTCGCCGCTTTTCTGGGCAGCATGGCGGCGCTCGATCGTCCTGAATACAGGCACGCCAATGCCGCTTCGCCATCCAAATCGAGTCAATCGGCGCCACCCGTTCAACCCGCGTTGCCCGGCGAGGACGGGAAGGTACTCAAATTCCCCAAGTGAGCATGAGTTCAAATTGAACGGAAGCGGCGACCGTGACCAATTACCGACCTAAAGCACCGCAAGGTATCAAGAGCGATCAGGAAATCGAATGGAACGAACGGTTCCGCGATCATCGCGGTCCATTGCGGCGCCTGAGCGATTTCCTGTCCAAAACCGAGACCGGAATCTTTCTTTATGGCGTCAGCGCGGTTTTCATCATCGCCTCGCCGGCCTCTTTGCTCATCGTCATTCCCTTGATGTTTTTGCATAATCAACGACTGATGAACATCCATCGTCATTTACCGTTGCGCTTACCGGCCTCTTGTACCGGCAGCGACTACGGCGATGTCGACATCAAGGGGAAACCGGCCAAGGCGCGCGGTACCGTCTATATCGGCAATTGTCGCGATACCGGCGAAGAAGTCTGGTTGGACGATTCCAGCTTTCGAACCCATACCGCCGTTTTCGGCACCACCGGATCGGGTAAAACGGAATTGCTGGTCGGATTCGCGGTGAACGCCCTGACCTGGAGTTCAGGTTTCGTTTATTGCGACGGCAAGGCTGACTCGGCGTTATGGGCCAAGATCTGCTATATCGCCCGCCGGTTCGGCCGCGACGACGATGTCTTGCTGCTGTCTTACCTGATCGGTCGCACCAAGGGTAATTCCAATACCCTGAATTTCATGGCCGGCGGCTCCGCCGACATGTTGGTCAACTTGTTCGTCGGGTTGATGGGCGCCTCCAGCGGCGACGGCGACATGTGGAAAAAGCGCGCCATCTCCCTGGTTACGGCGATGATCACCGCTTGCGTGTATTTCCGCGACAAGGGTTTCATGCCCTTGAATGTGAACGTGCTGCGGCAGTTCATGTCATTGGAAGCCATCATCGACGTGGCGCATGAAAAACCGATCACCCTCGGAGTGCCCGGCACCCCTTCCTATGTTTCCTTCGCCAATTACAAGCTTCCACCCAGCGTGATCGAAGGACTGAATGCTTTCTTGAAGGATTTGGCCGGTTACAGCGGGGAGACGGCGCGTGAAGGCAAACCGCAGAACGATCAGTGCAATCAGCAATTCGCTTTCTGTTCCATGCAATTCACTCAAGTTTTCGGTTCATTCGCCGACACTTATAAATTCATCTTCGCCACGCCGCTGGGCGACATCGAAATGGATGACGTCATCCTCAATCGCCGCATGTTGCTGGTGATGCTGCCGTCCTTGGAAAAATCCAACGACGAAACCGCCAGCCTGGGTAAAATCATCGTCGCCGCCATCAAGGGGATGATGGGAAATTCATTGATCTCATCGAAGGGATTGGAAGGTTCCTATGCCGACGTGATCGACAATAAGGCCACCTCCGCCTATTCCGCGTTCACCATTATCCTCGATGAGCTGGGCTATTATTTCGTCAACGGCATCGCCAGCATTTTCGCCCAGGCGCGATCCCTGGTGTTCGCCTTGATCATGGGTACCCAGGAAAAAGACTCATTGGAATTGCAAGGCGGCACCACCGGCAAGGAGGCCAATGCCGTGCTGGGCAACACCAATACCAAGATGTTCGGTAAAATTGAAGATCCCAACTCAACTTACGATCTGGCCAGCAAGACCGCTGGCGAGGCGCATGTGGCGGAAACCGCCGGTTATTCGGTGGCGCAAAATAGTTTGAGCGGATCTTATTCCGATCGCCAGGATGCCTCGATCACCAAGACGGCGCGCATCGCCTGGCGCGATCTGAAGGATCAATTGTCCGGGCAGTTCCATTTGTCGTTCATGGATCGTCTTGTTCGCGTCAATGTGTTCTACGCCAATCCCAGGGAATTGCGCGCCTTCACCCGTCGCCGGTTCATCATGGTGCGGCCGCCCGCCAATATCGAGGACGATTATCGCAGCACTTTGATCAACGCCACCGTGCTGCGCTTCATGGGCGGAGCGCCCCAAGACGAACCGTTGGCCACGGTGCATGCCGGGACGGATGCCGTCCATGAATTGAATCGAGCGATCAAACTTATCTATCGCAAGGATCGCAGTCATGGTATCGCCGAGCGGACCATCGCCACGATCATACCGTCCATCTCCCGTAAGGCGGATACGATCTTCGCCGATTATTATAACGGTGGCGACGCCGCCGCGACCGATCATGGGGCCGGTGACGACGTCGATACGGGGCTGTTGGCTCTTACCGACAAGCATGAACCGCTCATGGAACGGGTCGAGATACCAGACACGGAAACTCCGTCCAATGGATTGAGCGATTTCCTCAAGGGATTTAATGACAGCTTGGGTATAAGTGACGAAACCCTGGCGGTATTGTCTAACGAGTCTGACACCGCCGGTATCGATGGCGATGAAGCCTTGGACGCCATCTCCCCCATCGAACAAGCGATGCGGACACAGCCACCCGCTCACGCTCCGAAAGAGGAATACGAGGAGGGCGCCAATCGCGATCCGGAAGAAGTTGAAATTCCCATGGATTGGGATGATATCCCCGATGATTTGGGCGACGAAAGCGCCGACGACGCGGAAGAGGACGCCGTTGGCGGCGATGAAGACGGCGTTCCGGAATATCCGGTCGAAATCCCCGATAATCTGGGTGACCGGTCCAATCCCAACGGAAACGCCATCGATACGCAACTGCATGACACCCTGCTCGACATCGAGCTGTCGATTACCGGCGATGAGGAAACGGCGCACGTCGAAGCCAAGAACGCCATCGATTTGATCGACAACGCCGTTGAAGCCGTCGCGCATCATCCGCCTGAACCGATACCCGATAAAATGCCGCGAGGCACTTTCGAGGCCGCCTTGAAGGACTTGATTTCCAGGGTCAACACCAGTAGCAAGAAGCTGTCATGACGCCGATCGCCGCCGCCATTCCGCTTTATGTCGTCGGGGCCTGGATTTGCTTCACGCAGGCGAGACCCATTGCCCGCTTCTGCTGCGGATCGTCCATACAATCCGAAAGCGGCCTCATTATGAATATCGGCTGGCTATTGCCGATCCTGCTGCTGCTCATCTGGCGGACCGCGCTCGGCTTCAATTGGTGGGAAGACATCCTGTTCGGGCTGCTGCTGGTTGCCATTACCACGATCGACCTTACCGAGGAGCTTATTCCCTATTTGTTTTCCGGAGGACTGATGGTCCTCGGCTGCTTGTCCGGCAAGACGCAATTGACCGCCCTGACGGTCTTGCTCGCGCTTTTCATCGTCGGCTCGATCTACCTGTCCTGTTTTGTTCTCAAGCTCTTCACGGGAAGAACGGGGGCCTTGTTTGGCGGTGGCGATGCCGTATTCATTATCGGTCTAGCCCCATGGTTCACTATTTCGGAATATATCGACGGTATCTGGTTGAGCTTTTTCTTGCTCTGCCTCGTTATCGGTATCCGCGCCATTTCCCCTTCGTCCAAACCTGGCGACAGAGTCCGTGCCGCGCCATTCTTTATTTACGGATTTCTCGTCCCGCAACTCGCGCATCATTATTTTCACTTCCAGCTAATTTTTTACCCCACAAAATAATTCACGTATCGTATAGTTGATATGTAACAGGGTTGAGACAGCACCAGCAATTGAGGCTCTGTCGTGCAAAATTCACCGACGCCGTTGGCATCGGCCTCCAAAGGGGATTTGAAATGACCACATTGAAGCAGACATTCAGCAAGCGTTTGGCTGATAAGAAGGCGGCGCTGGCCGAGTCTCTCAACCATCCCGAGGACCGTACCTACCGGGCAAGATTGCGCCGCGCCATCCAGACCGGGGCGGTTTCCATCGAGATGTTGTTCTACATCATCGTCATTCTGGTGATCGTGGCCATCACGCTCTACA
>Ga0316224_1001639_pt1 | contig 23552 bp, 24 predicted proteins | sample TBH18013metaG_FD_206254 | JGI IMG/M metagenome (GOLD analysis project Ga0316224, IMG submission 206254) | Freshwater microbial communities from Trout Bog Lake, Wisconsin, USA - TBH18013 | ecosystem: Environmental > Aquatic > Freshwater > Lake > Hypolimnion/Profundal zone | place: USA: Wisconsin... | reverse complement strand
CACATCGCTGCGCAGCCTCTCGCGCCCATTCACGGTCACGAAGAAGCAATGGTCCGAGCGGGAATAGGCCAGCTCTTTCACCGCACCGGAATTGGACTTGCAGGTGGCAATGGCGACATTGTCACGGTATTCGTTGCGGCCGATGGCGGCGGCAATGCTCTCATGGTCGATCATGACGGCGCTCCTTCCTGGTCGGCCTCGATGTGGGGGGAGCATACGCCTGCCGGCGGGATCCAGGGGTGAAAAGGCTGTAACAAAGCCATGACCGGATACGGCGGCCCTGGCTATTTGCAGGATGTCGGGCAAGATCGTGCGGGGGCGGGCCGTCGCCGCCGTTGGCGGACGGCTGAAAGGGAACCAATGACCGTGAAAGTCCCAATGACCGTGAACGTCATCGCCGCCGTCGTCTTCATCATGCTGCTGGCCGGGTGCGAGAATTGCAGCTTCCACGGCAGCGGTGGGAGCGGAAGTGGCGGCAAGGGCGGCACTGGCGGTTCCGCCGGCCCGCAATGCCGGGTTCTGTCGATTCCCATGTGACGATCCGCCCCCATCTTCGGACGCCCCCTCTTCGGGCGTCTTCGACGCCGCCGGATCCGTCGTTCCGCCATAGATCGCTTGACAGGCGCCCGCCGGTTTGCCTTTTCTCTCGCCAGCCAATATCCATACGGAGCCTGATCCATGACCCGCGCGTTCGTTTTTCCCGGCCAGGGATCGCAGGCCGTCGGCATGGGCCGCGAATTGGCCGAGGCTTTTCCGGTCGCCCGTCAGCTCTTCCAGGAAGTGGACGACGCCCTGTCGCAGAAGCTGTCCGCCCTGATGTTCGAAGGGCCGGAAGCCGACCTGACCCTGACCGAGAACGCCCAACCGGCCCTGATGGCGGTGTCGCTGGCGGTGGTCCGGGTGCTGGAAAGCGAGGGGCGGGTCGATCTGGCCACGTCCGCCGCCTTCGTCGCCGGCCATTCCCTGGGCGAGTATTCCGCCCTGGCCGCCGCCGGCACCTTCACCATCGCCGATACGGCGCGGCTGCTGAAGATTCGCGGCCAGGCCATGCAAAAGGCGGTTCCGGTGGGCATGGGCGCCATGGCGGCCCTGCTGGGCTGCGAACTGGATCTGGCGCGCGAGATCGCCGCCGCCGCCGCCGAGAATGAGGTCTGCGAGACCGCCAATGACAATGGTGGCGCCCAGGTGGTGCTGTCCGGCCATAAGAGCGCCGTCGACCGCGCCATCAAGCTTGCCGCCGAGCGCGGGATCAAGCGGGCGATTCCGCTGCCGGTTTCCGCTCCCTTCCATTGCGCCCTGATGCAGCCGGCCGCCGACGCCATGGAGGCGGCGCTGGCCAAGGTGGCGATGAAGACTCCGCGTCTGCCGCTGGTGGCCAATGTCACCGCCGGCCGCGTCACCGATCCCGACGATATCCGCGCCCTGCTGGTGCGCCAGGTCACCGGCACGGTGCGTTGGCGCGAAAGCGTCCTTTATATGAAGGCCCAGGGGGTGGACGCGCTGGTCGAGCTGGGCGCCGGCAAGGTGCTGGGCGGTCTGGCCAAGCGCATCGACAAGGAGATGTCGGGCAGTTCGGTGGGGACGCCGGCCGATATCGACGCTTTTCTGAAGAGTTTGTAAGCGAATACGGTGACAGACGCTTCGCTCCTCAGGGTGAGGTCAAGGGTCCGCACAGTATGATGAAGGGGGGCTTGATGTTCGATCTTTCCGGCAAGTCCGCGCTGGTGACCGGCGCTTCGGGCGGTATCGGCGGCGCCGTCGCGCGGGCGCTGCATGCCCAGGGCGCCGTCGTCGGGTTGCACGGCACCCGGCGCGAGGCGCTGGACGCCCTGGCCGCCGAGTTGGGGGACCGCGTCCACGTCCTGCCCGCCGATCTGTCCGTCCCCGAGGCGGTGGAAAAGCTGGCCAAGGATGCCGAGGCGGTTCTGGGGTCGCTCGACATCCTGGTCAACAATGCCGGCCTGACCCGCGACGGCCTGGTGCTGCGCATGAAGGACGAGGACTGGGCCACCGTGCTCGACGTCAACCTCACCGCCGCCTTCCGGCTGTGCCGCGCCGTCATGAAGGGCCAGATGAAGCGCCGTTGGGGCCGCATGATCAATATCACCTCCATTGTCGGCGTCACCGGCAATCCGGGGCAGGTCAACTATGCCGCCTCCAAGGCCGGCATGATCGGCATGAGCAAGGCGCTGGCCCAGGAAGTGGCCAGCCGCAATATCACGGTGAATTGCGTGGCGCCCGGTTTCATCACCTCGGCCATGACCGAGGTCCTGACCGAGGATCAGAAGGCCAAGCTGCTGCCCGGCATTCCCGCCGGCCGCATGGGCAGCCCCGAGGAAATCGCCGCCGCCGTGGTCTATCTCGCCTCCAACGAGGCGGCCTATGTGACCGGCCAGACCCTGCACGTCAATGGCGGCATGGCAATGATATAAAGGCGTTCGGCAACGAGGGCCAACACTGGTCAAGGCGAAAAAAGTATGCTAGGTAACGGCACTTTCCGCCTGACAGGGGGCTATGCCATTCGGGCGTGGAACCAGATTTTCCAACAGACGAGAACTTCCGAGGAATCGCAAATGAGTGACGTGGCTGAACGGGTTAAGAAGATCGTCGTCGAGCATCTGGGCGTCGAAGAGTCCAAGGTGACCGAGAACGCCAGCTTCATCGATGACCTGGGCGCCGACAGCCTCGATACGGTCGAGCTGGTGATGGCCTTTGAAGAAGAATTCTCCGTTGAGATTCCCGATGATGCGGCCGAGAAGATCCTTACGGTGAAGGACGCCATCGACTTCATCTCGAAGAATTCCTAAACGGAACCGGGCGCTGGTCCATCGTGATGGAACGGCGCCCCGTCTTGTCCCAGATACTTCCGAAAGCCAGGGTTTCATGAGACGTGTTGTCGTCACCGGCCTCGGCCTCGTCACCCCTCTCGGGAACGGGGTTAAGACCAATTGGGAGCGCCTGCTGGCCTCCCAGTCGGGCATCCGCCGCATCGATACTTTCGAGGTGTCCGATCTCCCCGCCCAGATCGCCGGCATGGTTCCGCGCGGTACCGGCCCGGGCGAGTTGGACCTTGACGCCGTGGCGTCGTCCAAGGATCGCCGCCGCATGGACGATTTCATCGTCTATGGCCTCGCCGCCGCCATGGAGGCGGTCGAGGATTCCGGCTGGAAACCGCAGGACGACGAAGGTCAGGAACGCACCGGCGTCATGATCGGCTCGGGTATCGGCGGCCTGCCCAACATCGCCGATGGTGCGCTGACCCTGGAGAAATCCGGTCCGCGCCGCATCAGCCCCTTCTTCATTCCCGCCGCCCTGATCAATCTGGTCTCGGGTCATGTTTCCATCCGCTATGGGTTCAAGGGACCCAATCACGCGGTGGTGACGGCCTGCGCCACCGGCGCCCACGCCATCGGCGATGCCGCCCGTATCATCCAGTTCGATGATGCCGACGTCATGATCGCCGGCGGCGCCGAGGGGGCGGTGCATCGCCTCGGCATGGCCGGCTTCGCCGCCGCCAAGGCGCTGTCCACCGGTTTCAACGAGCATCCGACCAAGGGGTCGCGCCCGTGGGACAAGGACCGCGACGGCTTTGTCATGGGCGAAGGCTCCGGCATCGTCGTGCTGGAAGAGCTTGAGCACGCCAAGAAGCGCGGCGCCAAGATCTATGGCGAGATCATCGGCTATGGCATGTCCGGCGACGCCCATCACATCACCGCTCCGGCGGCGGACGGCAATGGCGGCTTCCGCGCCATGACCGCCGCCCTGAAGCGGGCCGGGGTGGCGTTGGAGGATATCGACTACATCAACGCCCACGGCACTTCGACCCCGCTGGGCGACGAGATCGAACTGGGCGCGGTGAAGCGCCTGTTCAAGGATCACGCCTACAAGCTCAGCATGTCGTCGACCAAGTCGGCCATCGGCCACCTGTTGGGGGCCGCCGGTGCCGTCGAGGCGATCTACTCCCTGCTGGCCATGCGCGATCAGATCGTGCCGCCGACCCTTAACCTGGACAATCCGTCCGAGGGTTGCGATATCGATCTGGTGCCGCTCAAGGCCAAGGAGCGCGAGGTCAAGGTCGTCCTGTCCAACTCGTTCGGGTTTGGCGGCACCAATGCTTCACTGATCTTCACGGCCGCTCCATAAGGGGAGGCCGGGGATTTTCCAAAGCCAAGGCCCCCGTGCGTCGCGCCCGGGGGCCTTGTTCATGGCTGGGGGAATGATGACGAGGGCGGCGTTCAGAATCCTGGTGGGGGGGGCGGTCCTGGCCGGCCTGCTGATCGGCGGGGCGGCCTGGGACGGCCATCGGCGGTTCGGCGCGCCGGGGCCGCTGGCGCAACCGGCCACGGTGATCATTCCCAAGGGCGCCGGAACCGAACTCATCGCCCAGACGCTGGAAGCGGCGGGGGTGGTGTCCAGCCGCTGGATCTTCGCCATCGGCGCCAAGCTGCGCCACGTCTCCCTCAAGGCGGGCGAATACGCCTTTCCGGCCAGGGTCTCGCCGGAAGAGGCCATGGCGATCATCGTCGACGGCAGGGTGGTGATCCACAAACTGACCGTGGCCGAGGGGCTGACGGTGCGCCAGGTGGTGGATCTGGTCACCGAGTCCGACGTTCTGGCCGGTTCGGTGACCCGCAAGGTGGAGGAGGGCTGGCTGTTGCCCGAGACCTGGCACATGACCCGCGACGAGACCCGCGACGAGGTCCTGGGCCGCATGGAAAAGGCCATGCGGCAGACGGTGGACGTGCTGTGGGTGGCGCGCGCGCCCGGCCTGGCGCTCAAAAGCAAGGAGGAGGCGGTGATCCTGGCCTCCATGGTCGAGCGCGAGACCGCCCTCGACGCCGAGCGCCCGCTGGTGGCGGCGGTGTTCTACAATCGCCTCGCCAAGCATATGCGGCTGCAATCCGACCCCACGGTGATCTATGGCCTGTCCGACGGCTGGGGGGAATTGGACCGCGACCTCACCCGCGACGACCTACAGGCGCGGACGCCGTGGAACACCTATGTCATCGACGGATTGCCGCGGACTCCCATCGCCAATCCGGGCCGCGCCGCACTGGAGGCGGTGCTGCATCCGGCCACCAGCGACGCACTGTATTTCGTCGCCGATGGCCGCGGCGGCCATGCCTTCGCCCGCACCCTCGACGAGCACAACGCCAATGTGGCCCGCTGGCGCAAGATGATGGGCGAGCGCAAGACCGAGGGAACGGGGGAGTAAACTATCCCTCCAGCGCTTTCAGCTTGGCGGCGGTGACCAGGGTGATGCCCCGTTCGGTCCGGTGGAACCGGCTGGCGTCCAGGGCAGGGTCTTCGCCCACCACCAGGCCCGGCGGCACGACGCAGTCCTGATCGACGATGCATTTGCGCAGGCGGGCGTGGCGGCCGATATCGACCCCCGGCAGGATCACCGAATCCTCCACCACGCAATAGCTGTTGACCCGCACATTGGAAAACAGCATGGCGCGCCGCACCGTGGCGCCCGAGATGATGCAGCCGCCGGCGACCAGCGAGTCCACCGCCATGCCGCGGCGATGGTCGGAATCGAATACGAACTTGGCCGGCGGCGACGGGGTCTGATCGGTCCAGATCGGCCAGTTCTCGTCATAGACGTTCAGGGCCGGCGTCACGGTGGTGAGGTCGATATTGGCTTCCCAATAGGCGTCGATGGTGCCGACGTCGCGCCAATAATGTTCGCGGGCGCCCTCGTGCATGACGCAGGAGTGCTGGAAATGGTGGGCGATGACGCGATGGCTCCGGACCAGGGACGGGATCAGATCCTTGCCGAAATCGTGGTCGGACCCCGGGGTGGCGGCGTCCTTCACCAGCAGATCGAACAGCAGCTGGGCGTTGAACATGTAGATTCCCATGCTGGCCAGGGCCAGATCGGGGCGGCCGGGCATGTGCTGCGGGTTGGCGGGCTTCTCGTCGAAGCGGACGATCCGGTCGTCGTCGTCGACCGCCATGACGCCGAAGCCGCGGGCGGTCGCCAGCGGCACTTCGATGCAGGCGACCGTGACATCGGCATGGCTGGCCAGATGGTGGGCCAGCATCTTGCCGTAACTCATCTTGTAGACATGGTCGCCCGCCAGGACCAGGACGTGTTCGGGCTTGTGGGCCCGGAAGATGTCCAGGTTCTGGTACACCGCGTCGGCGGTGCCCTTGTACCAGTTCTCGCCGATGGTGCGCTGTTGCGCCGGTAGCAATTCGATGAATTCGTTGAACTCGCCGCGCAGGAAGCCCCAGCCGCGCTGGATGTGCTGGAGCAGCGAATGGGCCTTGTACTGGGTCAGAACCCCGATGCGGCGGATGCCGGAATTGATGCAGTTGGACAGGGTGAAGTCGATGATCCGGTACTTGCCGGCAAAGGGAATCGCCGGCTTGGCGTGCCAATCGGTGAGGTCCATCAGGCGCGAACCGCGCCCGCCCGCCAGGACCAGGGCCAGGGTCCGGCGCAACCGCTCGGTCACCTCCAGGTCGATGCCGTTGGACCTGTCCACTGGATCGAACATCAGCTACCTCTCGGACGGAGTGATGGGGGGCTGGGGATCCCCCCTGATTTCGGTGCCCCCCTGATTTCGGTGACGGTGCCACAAACCGGATCGAGGCACAACCGTACGGAGGGAGGTCTATGGAGGGGGGGGCTGACTTCATCCGATCACTCGACCGGCTGTTGAATCCGCGATAGGGTGAGTGCGGGAGACATTTTAACCTGCGAGATGGTGTCCACGATGCGCGTGCTGTTCGCTTCTTCCGAGGTGTTCCCGCTGATCAAGACCGGCGGGCTTGCGGATGTTTCCGGCGCGCTGCCGGCCGCCCTGGCCGAGGCCGGAGCGGATGTCCGCGTGCTGCTGCCCGGCTATCCCGAGGCCATGGCGGCGGTCGGAGCCAAACGGGATGTGGGCGGGGTGGGCGATCCGCTCGGCATCGGGGTCGAGGCCAGGATCGTGTCGGGCAAGCTGCCGGAGTCCGGCGTGCCGGTCTGGCTGCTGGATTGCCCGGCGCTGTTCGATCGCGCCGGCGGACCCTATCAGGATCTCACGGGTCGGGACTGGCCCGATAACGCCTTGCGTTTCGGCCTGCTGTCGCGGGTGGCGGCGGGGCTGTGCACCGATGGCAGTCCCGCCAAATGGCGCCCCCAGATCCTGCATTGCAACGACTGGCAGACCGGCCTCGCTCCGGCCTATCTCCATGCCTGGGAATTGGTCGGCCGTCCCCGCACGGTGTTCACCATCCACAACATCGCCTATCAGGGCCAGTTTCCCGCCGAGATGGCGGCGCGGCTGGGTTTCCCGCCCGAGATGTACGCAGTGGACGGGCTGGAATATTACGACAGCCTGTCCTTCCTCAAGGGCGGCCTGTTCTACAGCGACCGCCTCACCACGGTCAGTCCCCGCTACGCCAAGGAGATCCAGACGCCGGCCTTCGGCTGCGGCATCGAGGGGTTGCTGGCGGAGCGTTCGGCCGATCTGGTGGGTATTCTCAACGGCGCCGATTACGGGGTGTGGAATCCCGCCACCGATGCCCATCTCGCCCACTCCTACACCCCGGGAGACCAGGCCGGCAAGGCGCGCAACAAGGCGGCGCTGCAGGCCGAACTGGGCCTCGCCCCGGCGGCCGAAGCGCCGCTGCTGGTGATCGTCAGCCGGCTCAACGAGCATAAGGGCATGGATCTGGTGCTGGCGGCTCTGCCCACCATTCTGCGCTCGGGCGCCCAGGTGGCGGTGATCGGTGCCGGGGATCGTCTCCTGGAGGACGGCTTGCGCGCCGCCGCCGCCGCCCATCCCACCCAGGTGGCGGTGCGGATCGGCTATTCCGAGCAATTGGCCCACCGGATGATGGCGGCGGGCGACATGATGCTGATGCCGTCGCGCTTCGAGCCTTGCGGCCTGACCCAATTCTACGCCATGCGCTACGGCACCGTTCCGGTCGCCCATGCCACCGGCGGTCTCGCCGATACCCTGGTGGATACCGGCTATGACACCCTGATGACCGGCACCGCCAACGGCTTCGTGTTCGAACACTGCAATGCCGGTGCCTTCCAATGGGCCATCGAGCGGGCGGTGGCGCTGTACGCCAAGAAGGATCAGTGGCGCAAGATCGTCACCGCCTGTGTCGGACAGGATTTCAGTTGGGGCCGCTCGGCGGCGCGCTATCTGGAACTCTACAAGTCGCTGACCGGCGGCGGTGGCAAGGGACGCGCCAAGGGATGAGTCTTCCCACTGCCCTGGTCGCCGATATCGGCGGCACCCATGCCCGCTTCGCCCTGGTGGAGGGTGGCGAGATCCTTCACGCCACCGTGCTGCGCTGCGCCGATTACGAGGGACCGGTGGCGGCGGCCAAGGCGTTCCTGACCACCCATTGCCCCGACCGCCGGCCCGGCCGGGCCGCCTTCGCGGTGGCGTCGGCCATGACCGGCGACCGGGTCGAATTGACCAATTCGCCCTGGCGGTTTTCCATCCAGGCGACCCGCGACGCCCTGGAGCTGGAGCGGCTGGAGGTGGTCAACGATTTCACCGCCGTGGCCCTGTCGGTGCGCCATCTGGCCCCGGAGCATCTGCTGTCCGTGGGCGGCGGCGCGGCCGAACCCGGTTGTCCCATGGCGGTCCTGGGACCGGGCACCGGCCTCGGCGTTTCGGCCCTGGTGCCGGGGGCGGGCGGCAGTTGGGGCGCCCTGGCCGCCGAGGGCGGCCATGTCACCATGGCGGCGGCCACCGACCGCGAGGCGGAGATTCTGGGCTGGCTGCGGCGGCGCTTCGACCATGTCTCGGCCGAGCGGGTGCTGTCGGGCCAGGGACTGGTCAACCTCTATCAGGCGCTGTCGGCGCTGTCCAACCGCCAGGCTGTGTTCAGCACCCCCGACGTCATCACCCAGCGCGGCCTCGACGGTTCGTGCCCGGTCAGCCGCGAGGCGGTGGAGACCTTCTTCGCCATGCTGGGCACGGTGGCGGGCAATCTGGCGCTCAGCATCGGGGCGCGCGGCGGCGTCTTCATCGCCGGCGGCATCCTCCCCCGCATGGCCGAGGCCTTCCGCTGCTCCGGCTTCCGGGCGCGCTTTGAAGACCACGGCCGTTTCCAGCCCTATCTGGCGGCCATCCCCACCTGGCTGATCATCCACCCGCTGCCGGCTTTCATCGGATTGGCGGCGCTGGCGGCGCCCGGCGAAAATGCATGCCCCGTATGAGCCACGGGGATGGGGGTTTGCCTTGTGCCGCACTGCAAAACAAGCCATACATGAGATTATAGTGATGTATGGAAGGGCGTGGCAGATGATCGTTTCCGCGATCAAGACCGGTGAATTCGGCGGGCGGGTGCCCCAGGCGAATACCGCCGTACTGCGCGTCTGGGATCCCATCGACGAGCGGGAGCCCCTTGATGGCGGTTGGGGCGATACCCTCTCCATGGCCTTCTGGGACATGGATGCCTCGGCGCTGGGTGTGCGTGGCCGTCTGGTCGCCCGCCTGTGGGGCCGCAATCGCGCCCTGTTCGAATCCCTGGCCGGCCGGCTGTTCGGCAACGATATTCCCTGGCGGCCCTTCATCGCCGCCGATGCCGCCGAGATCGCCGCCTTCGCCGACGGCTTGGCCGCCAAGGACATCACCGAAGTGCTGGTGGTGTGCCGCAACGGCCGCGGCCGTTCCGGCACGGTCGGGCGCTGGATCGCGCGGCGCCTCGGCGCCGGCTTTGAAACCACCGGCGATGATCGCGATTCCGGCTATATCCGCGAGACCCTGGATCGGGTTGCCGGCACGGCGCAGATCAGCGATTCCGCCGCCGCGTAATCGGCTGGAAACCGGACCGTATCCGGGGTACACAGGACGCCTTGATCTCACTTGCGCAAGGCGACGCCCGTGAAAGCAGCCGTCATCGTTTTTCCCGGTTCCAACTGCGACCGCGACGTCGCGGTGGCGTTGGAAGCCAGCATGGGCGCCAAGCCCCTCATGGTCTGGCACCGCGACACCCAACTGCCCGACCTTGACCTGATCGTTGTTCCCGGCGGGTTTTCCTATGGCGACTATTTGCGCTGCGGCGCCATGGCCGCCCATTCGCCGATCATGCGCGAGGTCAAGGCCAAGGCCGAGCAGGGCGCCCGGGTGCTGGGCATCTGCAACGGCTTCCAGATCCTGACCGAGACCGGGCTGTTGCCCGGCGTCCTGATGCGCAACAAGAACCTTAAATTCATCTGCAAGGATGTCCATCTGCGGGTGGAGCGCAACACCACCGATTTCTGCCGGGGCTATGCCGCCGGCGCGGTGGTGCGCTTCCCCATCGCCCATGCCGAGGGCAATTACTTCGCCGATGCCGAGACCTTCAAGGCCTTGGAAGGCAACGGTCAGGTGGCGTTCCGCTACTGCACCGCTGAAGGGCAGGTGACCGGGGCGGCCAATCCCAACGGCTCGCTGGCCAATGTGGCCGGCATCACCAATGCCAAGCACAACGTGCTGGGGCTGATGCCCCATCCCGAGCGCCTGGCCGAGGATCTGCTGGGCGGTTCCGATGGCAAGGCGATGTTCGATTCCCTGGTGGAGGCGCTGGCGTGACCGAAATTACCCCCGAACTGCTGGCGTCCCATGGCATTAAGCCCGACGAGTACCGGAAGATCCTGGACATCCTCGGCCGCGCCCCCAACCATACCGAGCTGGGCATCTTCTCGGTGATGTGGTCCGAGCACTGTTCGTACAAATCCTCGAAGAAGTGGCTGAAGACCCTGCCGACCAAGGCGCCGTGGGTGATCTGCGGTCCCGGCGAGAATGCCGGGGTGATCGATATCGGCGACGGTCAGGCCATCATCTTCAAGATGGAAAGCCACAACCATCCCAGCTTCATCGAACCCTATCAGGGCGCCGCCACCGGGGTCGGCGGTATCCTGCGCGATGTCTTCACCATGGGGGCGCGGCCCATCGCCAACCTGAATGCGCTGCGGTTCGGCGATCCCAGCCACCCCAAGACCCGCCATCTGGTGGCCGGCGTGGTGGCCGGCATCGGCGGCTACGGCAATTGCGTCGGGGTGCCCACGGTGGGCGGCGAGACCAATTTCCACGCCTCCTATAACGGCAATATCCTGGTCAACGCCATGACCGTGGGGCTGGCCGATACGGACAAGATCTTCTATTCCGCCGCCGCCGGCATCGGCAATCCGGTGGTCTATTTCGGTTCCAAGACCGGCCGCGACGGCATTCACGGCGCCACCATGGCCTCGGCCGAGTTCGACGAGAAATCCGACGAGAAGCGCCCCACGGTCCAGGTCGGCGATCCCTTTACCGAGAAGCTGCTGATCGAAGCCTGTCTGGAGTTGATGGCCACCGATGCCATCGTCGCCATCCAGGACATGGGGGCGGCCGGCCTGACCTCGTCCTCGTTCGAGATGGCGTCCAAGGGCGGCCTCGGCATCGAGATGGATCTGGACCTGGTGCCCATGCGCGAGCAGGGCATGACGCCCTACGAGATCATGCTGTCGGAAAGCCAGGAACGCATGCTGATGGTCCTCAAGCCCGGCCGCGAGGCCCAGGCCAAGGCCATCATGGATAAATGGGAACTGGACTTCGCCGTGGTCGGGCATCTGACCGGTACCGGCCGCATGGTGCTCAAGCGCCATGGCGCGGTGGTCGCCGATCTGCCCATCGATCCGCTGGCCCTGGCCTCGCCCGAATACGACCGCCCCTGGGTCTTGCCGGTGAAGGCCCCGGTGATCGCGGTGGAGGACACCAAGGCGGTCTGCCCGGCCGAGGCGCTGAAGACCCTGCTGGCCTGCCCCGATCTGGCCTCCAAGCGCTGGATCTATCAGCAATACGACCACATGGTGATGGGCGACACCGTCCAGCGTCCCGGTGGCGATGCCGCCGTGGTGCGCATTCACGGCACCACCAAGGCGGTGGCCATCACCACCGATGTGACGCCGCGCTATGTGCTGGCCGATCCCTACGAGGGCGGCCGTCAGGCGGTGGCCGAGGCCTATCGCAACCTGTCGGCGGTGGGCGCCCTGCCCATGGCCATTACCGACAACCTCAATTTCGGCAATCCGGAAAAGCCCGAGATCATGGGCCAGATCGTCGAGGCCATTCGCGGCATGGGCCAGGCCTGCCGCGAGCTGGACTTCCCGGTGGTCTCCGGCAATGTCTCGCTCTACAACGAAACCCAGGGCACCGCCATCCTGCCGACCCCGACGGTGGGCGGTGTCGGCCTGCTGGAAGACGTCACCCGATCGGCCAGCATCGCCTTCAAGGAAAGCGGCTCGGCCGTGGTTCTGATCGGCGAGACCAAGGGCTGGCTGGGGGCCTCGCTCTACCTGCGCGAGATCTGCGGCCGCGAGGACGGCGCGCCGCCGCCGGTGGCGCTGCACCGCGAGCGCCGGGCCGGCGAACTGGTGCGCCAGTTGATCGGCGACGGCCAGGTGCTGGCCTGCCACGACGTCTCCGATGGCGGCTTGCTGGTGGCAGTGGCCGAGATGGCCATGGCCTCGGCCGGCCATGTGGGCGCCCTGCTCGACGCGCCCTCGACCCTGCCGCTGCACGCCTGGTGCTTCGGCGAGGATCAGGGCCGCTACGTGCTGGAAGTGCGCAACGACGACCTCGTCGCCGTGCTGGAAGAGGCCCAGCAACACGACACCGCCATCCGGGTCATCGGCAAGACCGGCGGCCATGTCATCAGCGTCGGCGGCCGCGCCGTGCGGGTGGACGAGTTGTTCGAGGCCAATGAAGGCTGGCTGCCCGGCTTCATGGGCAGCGAGATCGCCCAGCATTGAGGGAGGGGGGCGCGGCCCGCGCGCTCCCATTGGCCAAGGGGGCCGCGCGACCATATGCTAAATGTCAACAGGCCCTAATTGACGACACGCCCGAGAAGGAGTCCAGACCATGGCCATGGAAGCCGCCCATATCGAAGCCCTGATCCGCGAGGGTATTCCCGACGCCAAGGTGATCATCGAGGATCTGCGCGGCGACGGCGATCACTATTCCGCCCTGGTGATCTCGGAAGCCTTTCGCGGCAAGAGCCGGGTGCAGCAGCACCAGATGGTCTTCGCCGCCATGCAGGGCAAGATGGGCGGCGATCTGCACGCCATGGCCCTGCAAACCGTCACCCCCGACAACGCGCCCGACTTCGCCAAGGGCTGAGCATGGACGATCCCGAGCGTCTGCCCCCGCCGCCTTTCTGGCGGACGCGCTATTTTGCCTTCGACGTCATGCCCGCCGTCCCGGTCTTGACCCGATCGAGATCCGGCGGATCATCGCGCAGCCGGAAACGCGCGGCGTTCAGTCCGATGGCAGCATTCGTCTGTATGGCTATTCCGAAACCCTCGGCCGTTATCTGCGGGTTGTGCTATTGTCGGATGGCGAGACGGTTCACAACGCTTTCCCGGACGAAAGCTATCCGCCATGAAGGCCAGCTACGATCCCGGTACCGACAGCCTCTATATGGAGCTCCGGCCATTGCCGTCGAAGCGGACGGTGGAGATCGAGCCGGACGTCATGCTTGACTATGGCGAGGATGGCCAACCCGTTGGCTACGATATCCAGCATGCCTCCAGCAAGGCCGAATTGATCGGACGCCTTATCCTGGGCTGCGCGGCCGCGGAGTAGCGGGACACGACCAGGGACTTGACCACGCTCAAAGCCCGATGGTTTGGTGTCGAGCATGTTGCGGAGCGGCGTGTTTGCCCCTAAATTAAAGTCATTCCAGTTTTTTGCCGAGGACCTCTCTCCATGAACAATCCCGTTTTCGACCGTATTCGCCAGGACATCACCGAGAACGACGTGGTGGTGTACATGAAGGGCACCCCCATGTTCCCGCAATGCGGATTTTCCGCCGCCGTGGTCCAGGTGCTGACCGATCTGGGCGTCAAGTTCAAGGGCATCGACATCCTGGTCGATCCGTCCTTGCGCGAAGCCGTCAAACAGTTCACCAACTGGCCGACCCTGCCGCAGCTCTACGTCAAGGGCGAGTTCGTCGGCGGCTGCGACATCGTGCGCGAGATGGCCGCCAGCGGCGAACTCAAGCAGTTGATGGCCGACAAGGGCGTTGCCGCCGCCTGAACAGGTGGCCCCGGATGGGTGGGCCGAAGGCCCGCCCTCCGAGTGTTCCGCTCGGGTATTGAGGCGCCTATCATGCTCCCCAGGATGAACTGATCCGTGGGAGTGGTGATCATGTCTCTTTGCACCGATTGTGGGGATCGCGTCCCCGTCCATGTCGCGGTCAAGACCGGGCTGTGCAGTCCCGGTGACGCCGGCAGCGCCCGCAACGACGTTCACGGCTACAACGCCTTCTGCAAATGCGAGGGCTTCATCAACACCGCCACCAAGGAAGATGACGGCTGTCTGGCCTTCCAATGCAAGGCCAAGCACTGAGAGTTTGTGAAAGAATGCCCATCTGGCACCACCTTGACGGAAAAACACCAATCTTCTCAAAGGGTGTTCTTTCGCAAGTTCGATTGATTTACAAACTCTGAGAGGCGTCGGCGTTTTCCCAAAACGAAGCGGCCCGGTGTTTCCACCGGGCCGCTTTTTTGTCCGAAACGGAAACCCGATCAGCGCGAATAGAATTCGACGACCAGATTCGGTTCCATCTGCACCGCATAGGGCACATCGGCCAGCTTGGGGACGCGGATGAACTTGCCCTTCATTTCCTTGTGATCGACTTCCAGATAGTCGGGCACATCGCGCTCGCCCGACTGGGCGGCTTCGAGGATCAGGGCGAGGTCCTTGGATTTCGGCTTCACCGAAACCTCATCGCCTTCCTTGCACTGGTAGGAGGCGATGTTGACGCGCTTGCCGTTGACCCGGATGTGGCAGTGATTGATCAACTGCCGCGAGGCGAACGGGGTGGGGGCGAATTTGAGGCGATAGACGATGGCGTCCAGACGGCATTCGAGCAGGCCGATCAGGTTCTCCGAGGTGTCGCCACGACGGCGCACGGCCTCGTCATACAGCCGGCGGAACTGCTTCTCGCCGATATTGCCGTAATAGCCCTTCAGCTTCTGCTTGGCCATCAGCTGGGTGCCGAAATCCGACGGCTTCTTGCGGCGCTGACCGTGCTGGCCGGGAGGGTTCTCCTTGCCGCGATTGAGGGGGCTCTTGGAGCGGCCCCACAGATTGGCGCCCAGGCGGCGGTTGATCTTGTACTTGGATTCAATACGCTTGGTCATGGTCTTCCTTTGCCCGATTTGATCGGTTGGTCAGTTTGTCCCGATAGTCCGGATCCGCCTCGCGACGGGGAGGGGGAGGCGCGCCGAACGGCCGCCCGCCCGCATTCTCGGGAGAGAAGGGCGGAACTATACGGATCGGCGGGGGCTTGTCAAATGATTCGAGAGTCCGCTTTCAGAGCGGCGGCGGTTCCGACAGGGGCAGGATGACATGAAAGGTGGTCCCGACCCTCAGGGTGCTGGTCACCGTGATGATACCGCCCATGCTGGTGATGATGCCTTGCACCACCGACAGCCCCAGTCCGGTTCCCTGGCCCACCGGCTTGGTGGTGAAGAACGGGTCGAAGATCTTGGCGGCGGTGGCCCGGCTCATGCCGCACCCGGTGTCGCTGACCTTGATGTCGGCATGGGGGCGGTCGAGATCGAGGGTGGCCAGCGGATTGGGTCCCGATTCGCCGCCGTTGCCCTCTTCGCCGACTTGGCGCGAGAACGCCAGCAAGTCCGCCGGCCGCAGGATGGTCAGCTCCAGGGTCAGGGTGCCGATGCCGTACATGGCATCGCGGGCGTTGTTGGCCATGTTGAGCAGCACCTGCTGCAATTGGCCGGCATCGGCGATGACGGCGGCATGGGGGACGTGGCAGTGCTTTTCCACCTTGATGGTTGGTGGCAGGACTGACGCCGCCATGGCGGAAAAGCCGTCGAAAACCGGTACCAGATCCACCGGCGTCAAGGTCTTCTGCTCTTTGCGGCAATAGGCCAGCACATTGCGCACGATGTCGCGGCTGTTCTTGGCGGCGTCGATGATGCGCTGAACCCGCTCGCCGTTCTTGTCGTCCAGCGGGGCGGTGCGCGCCACCATCTCGGCCCCCATCAGGATGGGGCCGAGCATGTTGTTGAGTTCGTGGGCGATGCCGCCGGCCAGACGGCCCAGCGCTTCCAGCTTGTGGCCCTCCTGGAGCATCAGTTCCAACTGGCGGCGTTCCTGGGCGATGCGGGTGACTTCGGTGATGTCCTCGATCAGCAGCAAGATGGAAAGGTCCCGGGCATCGGGCGCCGCCGCGAATTGGGTGCCGGTCAGCCGCCAGTGACGCGCGTCCTCGGGGGCGTCATGGTCGCTCCGGCGCGGCTGGCAGACCACGCTGAACGACATGCCCGGCGGTGGAATCCGGGAGGGCGGCGGCAGGATGCCGGGGGGCACGACGCTGTCCAGGTTTTGCCCCCGCAGGCTGTCGCTATCCTTGCCGGCCATGGTCTCGAAGGCCGGGTTGTAGAATTGGATGGTGCCGTCCCGGGCGACGACGACGATGCCCAGCGAGGCGGCGGCGAAGGTGACCCGCAGGCGTTGCTCGCTGGCCGCCAGCATCTGCTCGGTGTGGCGCCGCTGCGAGATATCGCGGCCGATGACGATCAGCGACAGCTTGCCGTCGCTGCGGACCTCGCTGATGGTCATTTCAAACGGGAAGGTGGAGCCGTCCAGGCGTCTGGCCGTCACTTCGCGGCTGCCGCGCGGCAGGCCCCCGGCGAGTTCTTCCCCCGCCTCCCCCGTCTCACCGTCGTGGGACAGGTCGATCAGTTCGTCGAAGTCGCGGGAGATCAACTCGTCCGGCTGGAATCCGAAATTCCGCCTGGCGGCAGCGTTGGACCAAGTGATATGGGTGCTGCCCGAGGTGATGAAAATACAATCCGCCGCATGGTCCATCAGCATCTGGTGCTGGGCTTCGGCGCGGAAGTGCCGGGTATGGTCCTGCCAGAGGCCATTCCAGACCACCCGTCCGTCGTCTTCCCGGCGGGGATAGGAAATCCCCCGCAGCCAGCGGGTCTCGCCGGCGGCGGTAATGGCGCGGAAGTCCTCCTGGCAAGGCTCCAGCGTCTCCGCCGACCGGCGTAACGCCGCCAGGTGGGGGTCGCGATCGGCCCAGTGGATGAGGTTCAGGGCTCCCTTGCGGTTGACGGTCAGCTCTTCCGTGGGGAAGCCCAGGATCAATGCCACATTGTCCGAGAACCAGGGATAGCTGACGCTGCCATCCGCCGCCATCTAGCGACGCCAGGCCACGCATTCCATATGGGCCAGAATGCGCAAGCTCACCGGGTCGAGTAGCGAATTATCCCCGGATATGGGGCTGGAAAGGATCATCTGGGCGCCGCCTTGCCGCGATCAATGGGTTTACCTCGGGCCGATAGTGTAGCATACGCTAGAAGAAATAGTCCCCGGCCGCCGGGGGGCGACACGTCGAGCCGCCCGGGCGGGGGACGAGGAGGACCCGGAACAGGGAAGGACGATCAGTGGCGGGACGCGCCCATGTGGTGGTGATCGGCAACGAAAAGGGGGGGTCGGGCAAGACCACCGTCGCCATGCATCTGACGGTGGGGCTGATGCGGCTGGGCTTCAAGGTCGGCAGCATCGATCTCGATCATCGCCAGCAATCGCTGGGGCGCTACATGGCCAACCGGCAAGCCTGGACCGAACGCAGCGGGATCGCCCTTCCCATGCCCAGGCTCGGCGTGGTGCGGCCGTCGGACAAGGATCTCAAATCCGAGGCCATGGTCGAGGAGCGCGACGGCTTCGATGTTGTGCTGGCCGATCTCGGCCACAGTTGCGATTTCGTGGTGGTGGATTGCCCCGGCGCCGATGCGCCGCTGGCGCGTCACGCCCATACCCATGCCGATACCCTGATCACCCCCATTAACGACAGCCTGCTCGATCTCGACCTGCTGGGGCAGCTGGACCCGGTCAGCCGCGAGCTGAAGCGGTCCGGAATCTACGCCAATCTGGTGTGGGACCTGCGCAAGGAGCGCCGCCGGCTCCACAAATCGGGCATCGACTGGGTGGTGACCCGGTCGCGGCTGTCGGCGCTGGCCGATCGCAACAAGCTGATGATGGCCGAGGTCCTGCCGCAGATGCAGCGCATTCTCGGCTTCCGTCTGGCCGACGGTTTCGGCGAGCGGGTGATCTACCGCACCATGTTCCTGTGGGGGCTGACGGTGCTGGACATGGAGCAGGCGGGCATCGGCATGGAGGTCACCAAGTCGCACCAGTCCGCCCGCCAGGAGGTCTGTTCGCTGCTGGCCAATCTGTGGCTGCCGCGGGTGAACGAGCGGCTGGATCGGCTTTGATATCCTCAGTTCACCTCGAAACCCGAAAGAACGAAGGGCTCTGCCCTTCACCCGCAAGGAGGCTTACCTCCTTGACCTCGCTGAAATAATCCAAGGGGATCAAAGGGCCGAGGCCCTTTGCGGGAGTGGGCGGAGCCCACACTCTTCCCTGGAGAATTTTCGGGTTCTCAAGGCGACGGAGTATACCAGTCCTCAGTTGCCGGGCTTTGCCTGCAACTCCTCGCCAACGCGGACATGCTTTGGCTCGTCGGGATTACAGCAGCCCCATCGCCTTGAAGCTGGCGTGGCCCTTGCGCCCGATCACCAGATGGTCATGGACGGCGATGCCGACCCCGGCCAGGGCGTCCTTGACCGCGCGGGTCATGTCCAGATCGGCCTTGGACGGCTGGGGATCGCCGCTGGGATGGTTGTGGACCAGGATGACCGCGCTGGCATGCAGCGCCAAGGCGCGCTTGACCACTTCGCGGGGATAGAGCGGGGTGTGGTCGACGGTGCCGGTCTGCTGGAGTTCGTCGGCGATCAGGGTGTTCTTGCGGTCGAGGACCAGCAGGCGGAACTGTTCGGTCGGCAGGGTCGCCATGGCGGTCCGGCAATAGTCCAGCAGGGTGTCCCAGTTGGAAATCACCGAGGTGTTGAGGGCCGGGGCGCGGGCGAGGCGGATGGCGGCTTCACGCACCACCTTAAGGGTGGAGGCGGCGACATCCTTGATGCCGTCCACGGTCTTGAGCTCCTCGATCTCGGCGGTGATGACGTCGGCGAAGCTGCCGAAGCGGCGGATCAGCGCCTTGGCCAGCGGCTTGGTATCCTTCTGGGGGATGGCGATGCCCAGCAGCAATTCCAGCACTTCGTAGTCGGGGAGGGCTTCGGGGGCCTCGACGAAACGCTTGCGCAGCCGTTCGCGATGGCCCTTGCGGTCGGCCGTGGCGGTGGTGGGGGCCTCGGCGAGACCGGGAAGGGGGTGATCGACCGTCACAGCCGGGCGCGGAAGTCTTCCAGCCAGGACAGGCGGCTTTCCAGCAGCGAGATGTCATGGTCGAGCCAGGCGACCAGGGCGCTGTCGGGGCCGTCCTCCTGCGCGTTGTTGCCGCGCAGATCCATCAGCCGGGCCAGTTCGGACTCGACGCCCTCGATCAGCAGATCGAGCTGGTCCAGGCGCTCCTTCGGATCGAGCAGATCGAGGAAGCGGATTTTCAGCGCCACCACCAGCTTGGACAGATCGCTGGCCGGACGCAGCCGTGCGGTCAGCAGGCTGTGCAATTCACGGCGGCCGGCGGCGGAAATGGTGATACGGGCATCATCCTCCATGCCCTTGCCATCGATGGCCTCCACCAGCCCTTCATAGCGCAGCAGTTCGATGGAGGTCCCCATCAGTTCCAGCGACGGCCCCATGATGCGGCCGGTGAAATGGCGCACCGATCCCGCCAATTCGCTATAGCGCATCGGCTTTGACGCGATGGCGCCCAGCGCGCACAGGCGCACGGCTTCCTTCGGGGTCAATGTGTTGTCGGAGAACATGGCCAGCCTTTCGGACGGGATGCTGCCCCCCTAAATAAAGGGAGCCCCCCAAATATAGAGGGCAATGGCAGCCACGTCCACAAATACGGTTGAAATGGCGGCGCTATTGACGGAGCCTGTCGCCATGAACGCCGAAACCGTCTCCAAACACGCATGGGTACTGGCCGATGACCGCGCCGGCAATGTCAGCCAGGGTTTGGGCGTCGCCGAGGCGCTGGGGCTGCCCTACGAGGTCAAGGCTATCGCCTATGACCGCCTGGGGGCTTTGCCCAATGCCCTGCGCGGCGCCGGTCTCCGGGGGGTGGCCCCCAGGAGCCGCGCCGCTCTGGTGCCGCCCTGGCCCGATCTGGTGATCGCCGCCGGTCGCCGTACCGCCCCGGTGGCCCGGTGGATCAAGCGGCAATGCGGCGCCGTCCTGGTTCAGATCATGGACCCCGGCTTTCCCGGCCGCGGCGATTTCGATCTGATTGCCGTTCCCGCCCATGACCGGGTCCGGCCCGGCGGCAATATCCTGGAAATCACCGGCGCCCCTCACCGGGTGACGCCGCAACGGCTGGAGGCGGAAGCGGCGATCTGGCGGCCGCGTTTCGCCTCCCTGCCGCGTCCCTGGGTGGCGGTGATCGTCGGCGGCGCCACCCGGCGCCGGCCGTTTCCGGTGGAGATGGCCCAGGCGCTGGGGCAGCGGGTGGCGGAACTGATGGCGGCAACCGGCGGCTCGGTGCTGCTGACCACCAGCCGCCGCACCGGCGCCGGGCAAGAACAGGCCCTGGCGGCGCTGCTGCCCCAGCCGCGCTGGCTGCATCTGTACGGTCAGGGCGGCGACAATCCCTATTTCGGCTTTCTCGCCCTGGCCGATGCCATCGTGGTCACCGGCGATTCGGTCAGCATGTGCTGCGAAGCCTGCGCCGCCCCGGCCCCGGTCTTCATCTGGGCGCCCGAAGGCTGGGCGGCGGCCAAGCATGCCCGGTTGCAGGCCCGTCTGTTCGAGATGGGGGTGGCCCGGCCACTGACCTCCGCCACCGCCCTGGACGGCTGGCCGCGTCCCCGGCTGGACGCCGCCGGCGACATCGCCCGGGCGATCCGCCGGAGGATGGGACTGTGAGGCGGGGCGCGTCATTGCTCGCGGCGCTGGCCCTGCTGCTGACCCTGCCGGTGCTGGCCGGGCCGGCGGATCAGAAGTTCCAGCGCGAACTGCACGGCATCAAAGGTGCCCACGACCAGCGGATCCGGGTCAGTGCCGGCGAATTCCCCTGGAGCGCGGTGGGGCGGCTCAACAACGGTCAGAACGGCCATTGCAGCGGCGTCCTGATCGGTCCCCGTCTGGTGGCGACCGCCGCCCATTGCCTGTGGAACGACCGGACCCAGCGGCCGATGCCGGCCTCCGCCTTTACCTTCGTCGCCGGCTATGATCGTGGCGACTATCTCCGGGCCTCCAAGGTGGCGGCGCTGCATCCGGCGCCGGGCTGGGTGTTCACCGCCGAGCAGCAGGGGCTGGCGACCCGGGCCAATGACTGGGCCTTGGTGGAACTGGTGGATCCGGTGGGCGACGATATCGGCTGGATCGCTTCGGCCCCGCCCCGGGTCGGCATGACGGTGGCGGTGGCCGGCTACGGCAAGGACAAGGCCTATGTGCCGCTGGCCCATCTGGGCTGCCACCTCACGGAACAGCCGGTGCCGGGGGTGCTGTACCACGACTGCGATGCGGTCCAGGGCGAATCGGGCGGCCCGGTTCTGGCCTGGATCGACGGGCAATTGCGGCTGGTCGCCGTCAACGTCGCGGTCATTCCGTCGCGGGGCGATCTGGGGGTGGCGGCGAGCATCGTGCCCATGGCCACGGCCGCCGTCCGGCTGGGGGCGGGGGCGTCCACCCGGGCGGGGCCGTTGTCGCGGCCCTCCGCCATCGATCTGGCCGCCGCCTTGGCGACTTCCGCCGGTCCGTGAAAGATCGGTTTCGATCGATCATAAAGTGTCGCGAACACGACACAAAACACAGTCTAAGATAATTGTTGTATTTCCGACAGAAAATGAATGGAATCATTCATTCGATCTTGGCTTTTAATATTATCTGGTGTTATTTATATTTTACAGTGTAGCGTTGTCTTATACCAAATCTCGTTGATCGGAACCGATCAACGAGCCCTCAGTCGCCGGGCGGCGGAGCTCCGTCCGCCTTGGCTTTCGCCGCACGAGCGGCGCGGCCGCAGTCGCGCCCGACCGTGTCTCGATGAGTCGCGCTCATCGAGACACGGTATTAACCGGCATCGCAATGATGTTGTGCCGTAAGAGTGGGGCGCCCGGCCGGATCGGCATGGCGCTCCGTGGAGAATGAAATGAGCAAAGCCGAAACCCTTCTCAAGCGTCTCCTCACGGCCAGCAAAGGCGTCAGCACCTCCGAGCGCCAGGCCGAGGCGCGGGTCAAGACCAACGATTACTTCGATCTCAACAAGCAGGAACTGAAGGCCGAGGGATTGCGTGCCGGGATTTCGGAGGTGGCGTCCGAACTCCAGCGCCTGAGTGCCGCCGCCGCCGCCATCGGCGATACCACCCTGGTCGAAGTGTATGACGCTTCGCTCTCGGTCTTCACCAAATGGACCGGAGTCCAGGACGCGGCCTGATCCATCGGGCGCAATCGCCAGAAGAGCCGGCAAATGCCGGCTCTTTTTATCCGTGTTCTCGGAGGCGGATGGTTGCGCTATCATCCTTGCCGGTAATACCATGAAGCCTTGGTTCGGGGATCTGCTTCCCTGTGCATCGCAATAATTATCGGTTCTCGTGGTCCTTGTCGTTGATGGTGCGTCGCCAATTTTCATGATTGGAAACCGGGCATGCCGAACAACACTGCCGATGGTGACGATGCGCTGATCGCCATCGAGAACGATCAGGTCCCGGATGTCGCCACGGGGGGCTATGCCCCGGCGCCGTGGCGGCTGCTGGTGATCGACGACGACGAGGAAGTCCACCGGGTCACGCGCTTCGCCCTGCGGGGAGTGGTGATCGAGGGCCGCCCCCTGGAACTGCTGCATGCCCATTCCGCCCGCGAGGGTGAGGATATTCTGCGGCGTGAGCACGACATCGCCTGCATCCTGCTGGATGTGGTGATGGAGACCCCCGATGCCGGCCTGTCGCTGGTGCAGGTGATCCGCGAGGTCATCGGCAACACCATGGTGCGGATCATCCTCCGCACCGGCCAGCCGGGACAGGCGCCCGAGCTGGACGTGGTCCAGCGCTACGACATCAACGACTACAAGCAGAAGTCGGAACTCAGCAACACCCGGCTGTTCACCACCCTGATCGCCGCCTGCCGGTCCTATCAGCAGTTGTATTCCATCGAAGCCAATCGGCGCGGCTTGCGCATGATCATCGACGCGACCCGCGACCTGATGGAGGAAACCAACCTCAAGCGTCTAAGCGGCGGGGTCCTGACCCAGGCCTGTTCGATCCTCGATGTTCCGACCCAGGGCGCGGTCTGCCTGCGCAAGGGGGCCGGCGAGGATCTGCGGGTGCTGGCGGCGGCCGGCAAATACCAGGACCTCGCCGGTGTGAAGGTGGCCGACATCGCCGATCACGATATCCGCGATTTTCTGATGAATATCTTCACCCAGCGCAAGGTCGTCTCCTGCGCCGATGGCCGGTCGAGCCTTTATACCGCCCTGCCTTCGGGGGACGAGGTGGTGGTTCATGTGGACCATCCCCGCCCGCTTCCCCAGATCGAGCAAAGCCTGCTGGCGGTGTTCGCCTCCAATGTCTCGGTGGGGATGCGCAATGCGGAATTGTTCGAGCAGGTGGAGGCCCTGGC
>Ga0316224_1001634_pt1 | contig 23585 bp, 21 predicted proteins | sample TBH18013metaG_FD_206254 | JGI IMG/M metagenome (GOLD analysis project Ga0316224, IMG submission 206254) | Freshwater microbial communities from Trout Bog Lake, Wisconsin, USA - TBH18013 | ecosystem: Environmental > Aquatic > Freshwater > Lake > Hypolimnion/Profundal zone | place: USA: Wisconsin... | reverse complement strand
ACCAACCCAGGCCCGGCCGCTTTGCTACACTGGCCATGGCCCTGTAGCTCAGCGGTCAGAGCTGGCGGCTCATAACCGCTTGGTCGTGGGTTCGAACCCCACCGGGGCCACCATTTCAACATCCAACAACATCCAATAACATCCAAAAAGCCCTGAAAAATCTAAGATTCATGCAAAATCTTAGTCCGATAGGGTCCGATAGGTTTCGTTGAAATCCGGGGGCAACTGGGGGCATGATTAGGGGCAATAGGGAAGTTGCCCTTGAGAGTTGCCCCCATGTCGCTGACCGACGTTGCCATTCGCAAGGCCAAAGCTGGCGAGAAGCCAATCAAGCTCTACGACGAACGGGGGCTTTATCTGGAAGTCTCCCCAAGTGGAGGCAAGTGGTGGCGCCTGAAGTACCGCTTCGAGGGGAAAGAGAAACGCCTGTCACTGGGCGTCTATCCAGATGTGGGCCTGAAGGAGGCCCGGGATCGCCGGGATGCGGCCCGCAAAGTGTTGGCGGATGGAGTTGATCCCAGCGCGAATCGCAAAGCACAGAAGGCTGCAAAGGCGGATCGGGCAGCGAACAGCTTCGAGGTCTTGGCCCGGGAATGGTACGCGAAGTTCGTCTCCGCTTGGGGGGACCTTCATCGGGTGCGAGTCCTGCGTCGTCTTGAGCGCGACGTATTCCCGTGGATCGGTGAGCGCCCGATCGCGGAAATCACGGCATCAGAGTTGCTAACAATCATCCGTCGGGTCGAGAACCGTGGGGCCCTGGATACGGCCCATCGCGTCCTGAGCACCTGCGGACAGGTGTTCCGCTACGCCGTGGCCACGCTTCGTGCCGAACGTGATCCATCTGTCGATCTACGGGGCGCCCTTCCCCCGGCGGATACTAACCACTTCGCCGCAACCACCGACCCGGAGCGAGTGGCGGCAATATTACGGGACATGGATGGTTACGAGGGGACTTTCGTTGTGAAAAGTGCCCTGCGGCTCGCCCCGTTGTTCTTCGTGCGGCCTGGAGAGCTTCGAAAGGCCGAATGGGCGGATATCGATATGGACGCTGCTGAATGGCGCTACTTCGTCACCAAGACCAAGACCCATCATATTGTTCCGCTCTGCGCCCAGGCTCTGGAGACCCTGCGGGAATTGAAACCCCTCACTGGACGCGGGCGTTACGTTTTTCCGAGCGCCCGCAGCAGCACGCGACCCATGAGTGAAAACGCTGTCCTGGCCGCCATGCGACGTATGGGCATTGGCAAGGAAGAAATGACCGGGCATGGCTTCCGGGCCGTGGCTCGCACCATCCTGGATGAAGTGCTCGGTGTGCGCCCCGACTTCATTGAGCACCAGCTCGCCCATGCCGTCCGTGACCCCAACGGGCGCGCCTACAACCGCACGGCACACTTGGTCGAACGGCGGAAGATGATGCAGCAGTGGGCCGATTATCTGGACAAGCTCAAGAGTGGGACCGCTGTGGTTCCCTTGATGCGAAACGCTTGATGCCCTGCCCTAGGTTCACCCCCTTCCTTCATATGCTTCAGCGCTGGACCTGAGCAAGCCTCACTAACCCCAAAAACCGGGGGGTCGTCTCGCGCAGCGGCTTTCCCGTCAGCCCGGCAACTGTCCGCCTTCGGGCGAGGGGCGCAAGCCGCAAGGGCCGCTTCGCTTTGCACCCCTCACCCGAAGACTCCAACACTCCGCCATGACGGGAAAGCCTGGGCCTGGAAAAGCCTCCGATCCCCAAATTGCCCGGGTCGATTCCAGTGATCTATGTCACAACAGATGTGCGCACGTAGTTGCATGAGTTTGCTGATGTTTGGATGCCAATTTAGCCACTAGCGTCCCGATATTTACGCGCCGATTCTTGGGTAACGCCGGTTCGGGCGGGCGATCGAAAGATCGAACCCTTCGGGTGGCAAGTTCGGCGTGGCGCGTGACTGTGGCGCCCGATGGGCAAAGCCCTGTCTTTCGACAGGTTGGGGATGGTGCATTTGCGTGGCGCGATGTGGTGAGCACAACAGGAGCTGCAACATGAACGAGCGAAAAGGCCGATCAATACTGGGTTCTACGCATGGCAAGAACGTGGTGCATGCCCGGGTTGGGGTGGAATGCTGGGCGGTGCTGGAGGAATTGGCCAATCGCGAAGGAGTGAGCCTTACCCAGGCGCTGAGGAACCTGCTGAGTGATGCGAGAGAGCGAATGGCCGAGGAGAACTTTGGCCCACGCCTGGATGGTCTGGCTCGCACCTTGGTCGGTATCGCGGAGCAGCAGGCTCGTCACGCCACTCGCATTGAGGCGCTGGTGGCGATCCTCCGCAAGGTGGAGGAGGGCCAGGCCGAACGGGAGGCGCAGATCCTCCAAACACTGGCGGTGGTGGTGAGTCTCTGCCAGCACACCTATGCCTACCTGATGGGCGTGGTGGAGTCGAGCCCTCGAGCGGCGGACATCGGGAGCTCTGCCAAGGCCAAGCTCCAGACCCTCCGTGGGGAGGGCTGAGATGGCCATCATCAAGCCGGGTTTTCGTCTGGGATTCCGGGGGCGCATGAGCCCGCCCAGTCTGAGTCGACGGTCGTACTACCTCGCTGCACAACAGGGCCGGGATTCGGCGCGTCTCCTGGGCGTGGAGGGACAGGAACTCACCCCGACCCAGGGCATCGAAGCCATGGGCGGGAAGTCAGCGCAGTACCACGAGATTATTGTGGCGCCCTCCGAAGCGGAGTGCCGGACGATCCTCGGGCGGAACCCTTCCGACCCAGCGCGAGCGGCAGAGGAGGCTGGCCAGCGCCTGGCCAAGGCCTACGCCAAGGGGCGGCCCTACCTCCTCGCTATCCATGAGCAGGATGGGCGCTTCCACTTCCACATCGTGGTGCGGGGAGCCATGTCGGAGCAGGCGCTGGGGCGCCATGGCCTGGTGCAGAAGCAATGGGATCGAGAACTCTTCGGGGACGAGCCGAGGATCCAGGACTGGGAAGCTCATCAGCGGTTCAAGGAAGAGAAGGTCCGGCTCCAGGAGGTCATCCGGGAGCAAAAAGAGAACGAACGCCAACGCCGGGAGGCCGTGAAACGCGCCGAGCCCGGACGCAAGGCCGAGGCCGCCCGTCCCTTCGAACGGAAGGCACGGCTCCTCATCGAGCGGCGCTGCCTGACGGAGATGGCTGCGCTCAGGGCTCGTTACGAGTCCAGAGGCATGCTCGGCAGCCCGCGCCACAAGGCGGAGCTGGAGCAGGTGGAACATCGCCGCACCGGAGCTCTGAGACGCCTGGAGAAGCGGGAAACCTCCAGAGAGCTTGGTGTGGCCAAGGCCCGTCTGGGCCGAGCTATGGATCAGGGTGGTCGCGTGGTGCAGCGCGGGACCCGAGTGGCTGGGCGTATCGGGCGGATGGTCTTGGACAAGGCCATGAAGGAACTCGGTGTTCCCGCTCCCCTTCGGAAGGTGAGTCGGGCGGGCCTGGTGCTGGCTCAGGAGGCGACACAGGCCACGCTTCGGGCCTCCATGGAGGCGGCCAAGGCCGCAGCCCGGAGCGGGATCCATGTGGGCCAGGCCTCCGTGAAGTTGGCCGCTGGCTTGGCGGCTGCCCTTCCCACGGCCGGCGCTTCGTTGAAGGTGGCCGGAAAGGAGGCGGGCCAAGATTTAGCCCAGGCTGGCAAGGAGCTGGGCCAAGGTGCCACCCGCGCCGGGACCGAATTGGGCAAGGGGGCTGGCCGTGCCCTGGCCGCAGGCGGCCGTGAACTGCTGCCGCAGGAGGTCCAGGCGGGAGTCCAGATGGCTACGACGACGGCCCGGACAGCATTTGGCGCCACCAAGGATCTCGTCACCCTTTCTCCCCTTTCGCTGGGCAGGACCCTGGCGGGAGGGGCCACGGACCTGGGCGCCACGGTGGCCCGGGGTGCTGGCCTTACGGCCAGGCTCCCCGAGCCCGTGCGCCGGGCCCTGCAAGTAATCGGATGGCTTCCCGTCGTGGGAACCGTTTCGAAGGTCGCCGAGGTGGCGGCCGAAACCGCGCAAACCGTCGCTAATGCCACATCTCGTGGCGTGGAGGTCGAACGATGACGGATCTTGTTTTCCACTTCCTTTCCGCCTGGAAGGTCTGGGGGGCGTATCTGCTCCTGGCCCTCGGGCTCCTCGGGACCTTCTGGTCCTTCACCCGCTGGTACCTCGTGGAGCATGAGGACCCTTTGGCCGTCCTCCACAACCGCTTCGATGGCCTCACCCGCTGGCTTCTCCAACATCGTCGGTCGAAGAAGACGCTGCCTGTGAGCTTGGCGGCCATGAGTCTCGGCGGGGGCATGTTCCTGGCCCTGGAGCGGAAGGAGTTCCTCTTTTGGGCTTTCCGGAACGCGGCGCTGTTCCTTGGTCTCCATGCGGGCCTCGTGCTCCTGGCCCTGCTCTTGTGGTTCCGCTGGGACCGTAAGCCCAAGTACATCCAATCGGGCGAAGGCCGGGCTGACGCCCAGTTCAAAGATGTCCCCGAGGACTTCGGCCCCTGCGAGATCCAGGATGGTCGCCACGTGGGAGATGGGCAGCCCATGGCCGAGCTGTTGGGCTTCCGTGATCCCTCCAAGGAAGCGCGGTGGGTTCTGGTTCACGGGCAGCGCTCCAGGGGCTACCTCACCCTCGTCTCGCTCACCTGGGACACCCTGAGCCGCCACATCCTGATCTTCGGGGCCCAGGGTTCTGGCAAGACCACGAGCATCTTCGGCCACATCCAGCATTCGGCTGAGTGTCCGTGGATCTACCAGGACAGCAAGGCTGAACTGCCTTTCCTCGGCGACTTCCCTCAGGCCTGCGTCTGGGGGCTGGATGTCCGGGGCCATGAGAGCCGCTCCGGGGTGTGGAATCCCATGGAGGAGGTCCGCTCGAAGGAGGACCGGGACCTGCTGGTGGACTACGTCTTCCCGAGCAATCCCCACGATGCCAATCCGTGGGTGCGGGACATGGCCCGGGCGGTCTTTGGGGCGATCCTCGCTTCCCGCCGCTGGTCCAGCATTCAGGAAATCGCCAGGACCCTCCGCGAGAGCCGCCTGGAACCGTTCCTGGCGGAGTTGGATCCGATCTACCGCGACGCCATGTCTGAGCCCAAGAGCCAGGTGCCGGTGCTCCAGGATCTGGTGGTCTCCCTGAGCCGCTGGGAAACGGAGCGGATCCGCGCCATCACCGAGGGGCCGAGCACGGTCACGATTGATGACTTCATCCTCCGGGGCGGGTACGTCATGAACTGCGAGATGTCCGATGCCTTGCGGGTGCCGGTCCACTGCTTCTGGGGCATGCTCCTGGGCCGCCTCCGCAACCGGGCCGAGGGCGCCTCGCCAATCATGCTCCTGCTTGACGAATTCGGGGACTGCGGGCGTCTCCCCAACATCGAGCGGGCCCTGGTGCTCCTGCGTTCGAAGGGCGTGTCCATTGTGGCGGGCATCCAGAACATGGGCCTGCTCCAGGATGTCTACTCCCGGAACTGGCAGGCGGTGTTGCAGGGCTTCGGGACCCGGATCTGGCTGACCCGGAATCTGGAGGATGACCTCCGGGAGAAGCTGAGCCGCGCGGTCGGCAAGTGGACGCGCCGGATCCCCCCGGCCAACAAGAACTCCCAACCGACGGAGAAGGAGGCGGACTTGATGCCTCTCGATGCCTGGGGACGGTGGTCCGAGGAGCGGGCCGCACTCGCCCGGTCCCACGGGTTCACCTACTGGTTGCCCCTGAGCCTCGCCGTGACCCGTCCGCCCCTGGGGGCCCTGGTGTCCACCATGGATCCCTGGGAGGAGGCCGAGTCCCTGGCGAAGGCGGCTGTCCAGGCGGTGACGCCGCCGGACTGGAAGCCTGAGCCCCTCCCCTACCCTGGTGGGCTGAAGCTCCCCCAGGTTGCCACCGAGGCGCCCGAAGTTCTCGTGCTCCCGGTGGGGGAGGACTGGCTGTGACCGATCAGGGATGGGTTTCCTACGCGAGAGGCCTCGTCGAGGACAGTCTCGCCAGCCAGGAAGGCTGGGCTGACATCGTCGTGGATCTTCGGGGCGAGGGCCTCGACGAGGACGTGATCACTACGGTTCTGCGTGAGCACCAAGCCTGGGTCGAGGAGGCCCTGGAGTGGAAGCAGCACGGCTACCCGTACGATGAGATTGTCCGGCATCTCCGAGACGAGGTCGCAGCGGAGTGGGGAGATGTGGCTCATGCTCTGTTGGAGGTCGGGGTGAATCCGGCCGATATGCTGCGGGTGGTGCTTCCCTTGCTGGGAGAAGATGACCCTCTCCCCGCGGTAAGGATGGCCCTGCTGGAGCCTCCTGATTGCTCGGGAGAGGAAGAGGCCAGGGAGGTGGTTGATTATTTCTTTCCCGGCATGGCCGAGGAAGAGCCAGGGGAAACGGCCACCACCCACCCCACCCTGTAGCGCTGGGTTGTCTTCTGGAGTTTGGACGTTTCTTCGAATGGCCCGCCAATCGGCGGGCCATTTTGTGTTTTATCAAACATTTCAGCCCCCTGGAGGGGGACCAGTGGTGCCTGTATTCCCCCATGAGTGCTACATCCCATCAGGCAATTGCTGAAAGGGACTCCGTGCTCACCTCATCCGTGACCGGAGATCTGATGAAAACATGACCGGAGGAAGCCCCTTCGGGAATTCCCCCGTGACATGGAATTGAAGGTGCGGACGGATCACCCCTTCGCGCTTCAGGCAGCAATCCTTGTATGAGAGTTTCTCTTCGCACTCGCATGGGCAAGGATCATCGGGGAGGCAATCAGAATAGAGGGCATGTGGATGAAGCACCTTTGTTTTGTGAACGCTCCAGGGGATGAATGGATTCGCAACGGCCTTCGCCGCGTACCCAACCACTGTGTAATCGTAATGATCCCGCTTTTCTCCGCCGTCCCCATCCAGAAACGGGACAGAGTATTTCTGGACGGGATTCTCAACAAGGCCGACTCCGACGAACTCAACCTTCGTTACGATCCGATGGCAAACTTCACCGCCGTACAACTCACCAACGATGTGTTCGCACCGATTCCGGATTCCCATAGGTTTCCCACATATGCTGCACTTCTTCTCCTTGGCAACAAGCTCGGGACTGAAGAACAGCTTGTATGGGAATAGAGTCTGCCACTGCTCAATTTTGCTGGAAATCTCGTCAAGCCGTAACTTGTCGAACAACTTGGGATCAAGGTGCCTATTTACTCCGATCAGAGTGATCTCCGCCTGTTCCAGAGCACACCAGCCGTCGTAGAAATTGCCTGTCTTGATCAGCCTGAATGCCTCGAAATATTTGGATAGAATGACGACCGTTCCTTCAAGACACCACATCAGACTGGCATTGGCCTCGTCCTGTTTCTCCGCGTACTTCTTTTTCAAAGAGGATATGGTCTTTTCTAGCTTTGCGAGCGCCTTGGGCTGCCCGTAAAGGTTCTCCGGTCTGGAAAGATCATGAATGATTCCTTCGATCCTACTCTTCATGGCTGCCACCTAAAGTCTTCACGGCTTCCAAGAGTGCGCCGTTCATCTCGCTGGCTGGCCCCTTGTATTCAATTTCTTTCTTCTTATCAGTAACAATCATCTTGAAATGAACCTCGGTCTTGGCTGGATCGCCCCACTTGCTTTTGACGAAATCCAGGACCCACTTGCCGAGCAGTGGGAGCAGAACCGTCTTCCCCACCCAAGTCGCCACATGCAGGACTGAGTGATGAAGGATGAGTTCCTGATAGTTCTCGTCGTCAATGCAGACGCTAATTTGGGTTCCATCCGAATTATTCCGGGCGATGAAGTCATAGACTTCTTCGGAGAGGTTAGGGAATAGGGGAACTCCAAATTTCCGGAAGTCGGTCGTAGGGATCATCACGAGATCTGACGCCATGACTTCTTCGGCCACTTTCCTGGACACGCCAACGCTATCAATGAAGTCGTCGAACGAGAACGTGGTTTCTTGGATCGTGAGTTGGGGTTCGGTCATTCGATTTCCTCCATGGTCATGGGCCATTTTTGATGGATACACAATTCCTCCTGGTGATCCGCCCCAATTTTCTAGCGCAGGTTCAATGTGGAAGATCGGACTGGTCAAAATCTCACGAGGTAACATCACGGGCTTATCCCACCCATCGTATCAACCCTTGGCCCTGCCGAGGCCATTGGCCGTTGGGGGTATTCAACGCCGATGCTGCCACTGATTCTTCAATTTCCACTGAGCGCATGCGTTCAATCAGCGCTCAAGGTGGGTGACATGGTGGTCGGGGAGGAACCCTACGCTTTCTCGTGAACAAAACCGCTACGAAAGCCCAATGGTGCAAAGCCGTACATGCCAGGAGTGCAATCAAACACCCAGCCCAATCATCTGATTCAATTCTGGGAGAAAGCATCTATGAAGGAGACAGCAGGATGTCGTGTTCGCGGTAATCTACCCGCATGTCTCCGAATCCGTCCGCATTCATATCGAAATGGCAAGGGTCTGCGGGTGATGAACGCGCCAACAAGGATTCCTTTCTCCGGGATTTCTGTGAGGCCCTGGGCCTCGACAGCCCGGGGCCCAAGGACGCCTCACCCGACTATTGCTTCGAAAAGGAGATCCGACTGACCCACGGGGACGGCACCACCACCACCGGCTTTATGGATCTCTACCGGGCCGGGGGCTTTGTGCTGGAGGCCAAGCAGGGCGGTCGCCCAGGCTCACCCAACGCCCGGGGCACCCGCAGCCATGACCGCTACATGGAGCGGGCCTTCGGGCAGGTGGTTCGCTATGTCCAGGCCCTGCCCAAGCGGCCCCCCTTCGTCATCACCTGCGACATCGGCCACCTCTTTGAGGTGTGGGAGGGCTTCTCGGGTGACTTCGGTGGCTATGCCCGCCGTCAGACCTTCACCCTGGCCGACCTCCTCAAAGATGAGGTGCAGGCCTATTTCAAAGCCATCTGGGACGATCCCCAGAGCCTTGACCCAGCCCGCCGCCGCGCCCGCGTCACCCGCGAGGTGGCCCAGACTCTGGGCCAACTGGCTCAGCGCTTGGAGGGCCGCTTCCCCGGCGAGGCCGTAGCCCGTTTCCTCATGCGCTGCGTCTTCACCTTCTTTGCCGAGGACGCGGGGCTGCTGCCCGCCAACGCCTTCCAGGACGCGCTTGACCGCTGGCGGAAGGACCCTCGCCTCTTTGTGCGAGGCCTGGAGAGCCTATGGGAAGCCATGAACACTGGCGGCCTGTGGGGGCCAATGCCGATCCTCCACTTCAATGGCGGCCTCTTTGCCGAGTATGTGGCCCTGGATCTGGGCACCCAGGACATCGACCTGCTGTTCCAGGCAGCCCGGTTTGACTGGGCTGAGGTGGATCCCTCTATCTTCGGCACCCTGCTGGAGAGCGCCCTGGACAGTCGGGAACGCCATCGGCTGGGCGCCCACTACACCCCCCGCGCCTATGTTGAGCGCCTGTTGCGTCCAGCTCTGGAGGAGCCCTTGCGGCAGGATTGGGACCTGGCTCAGGCCGAGGCCCTGAGCCACCTGTCCGAGCATCCCACCGAATCCGAGAAGGCCGAGGCCCGGGCCGTGCTGCATCGTTTCCAGCACGACTTGGCCCACCTGCGCATCCTCGATCCCGCCTGCGGTTCAGGCAACTTCCTCGCGGCGGCCTACGACACCCTGAAGCGGATTGAGGGCGAGGTGCAGCGCCGTCTCCAGGATCTGGGCGAGACTGAGCAGGCCCTTGCCCTGGAGGGGCAGGTCGTCACCCCTAAGCAGTTCATGGGTATCGAGGTGAAACCATGGGCCGCCGCCATCGCCGACATGGTGCTGTGGATCGGCCACCTTCAGTGGCACCGCCGCCTGCACCCCGGCCACACCCCGCCCGAGCCCGTGCTCCAGGCCTACGGGAACATTCAGTGCCGTGATGCCGTCCTCACGTGGTCAAGCACCCGGCCCACCAACCGCAGCCGCTGGGATGGCCGAACATTCAGGGTCCACCCTGTCACCGGCAGCCAAGTCCCGGACGAGACCGCTCAGGTGCCCATCTCCGAACTGGTGAACCCGCTCCCGGCAGTCTGGCCCGAGGCGGACTTCATCGTCGGGAACCCCCCGTTCTTGGGCAACGCCCGCATGCGCGACGCTCTGGGCGACGGCTACGCCGAGGCCCTCCGAGCCGCCTATCCTGACGTGCCCGACACCGTGGACTTCGTCCTCTACTGGTGGCACAAGGCAGCGGTGGCCGTGCGGTCAGGCCGCACCCGGCGCTTCGGCTTGATCACGACGAACAGCCTTCGGCAGGTGCGCCAGCGCGGTGTCATTACTCACCACACGAGTGGGAAGAACCCCCTGAAGCTGCTGTGGGCAATCGCGGATCACCCATGGACCGACGACGGCGCCGCTGTCCGCATCGCCATGACCGTGGGCGGGCCGGAAGGCCACCCATGGCTAGGCCGTGTGGTGGAAGAGGGCAGCGGTTCCACGCCTGAGATGGAAGCACAAGCCGTAAAGGTAGAGGGCCAGGGCGTCGATCTCATCAACGACGATCTGAGTGCCGGGGCCAATGTTGCTGAAGCCCGTGAGCTGAGGGCAAGTGAGGGATTGGCCTGGGCAGGCGTTCAACTCTATGGCGCTGGATTCATTGTGACCCCAGAGCAGTGGGAGGGATGGGGGCGGCCCCAGGTGATTCACCCTTACGTCAACGGGCGAGACCTCATGGATCGCCCCCGTGGTGTCATGGTCATCGACTTCTACGGCCTCACCGCCCAGGAGGCCCAACGCCGTTATCCAGGGCCTTACCAACACGTCTACGAACACGTGAAGCCAGAACGCGACCAGAACCGCCGTGAACCCATCCGTAACAACTGGTGGCTATTCGGCTGGGTCCGGGAGGGCCTCCGGGCCTCCACTAAGGGACTCTCACGGTTCATAGTCACCGTTGAGACCTCCAAGCATCGGGTCTTCCAGTTCCTCAGTGCGGAGGTGCGGCCCGACAACAAGCTCACCGCCATATCAAGTGGAGATGCGTTCCACCTGGGCGTCCTCAGCAGCCGGATGCACGAGGTCTGGTCTCTCGCCGCTGGCTCGTGGATGGGGGTAGGTAATGATCCCGTATATGCCAAATCTCGGTGCTTCCACCCCTTCCCCTTCCCGGAGACCACCGAGCCCCAGGAGGTCGTCATCCGCGACCTCGCCGAGCGCCTAGACAACCATCGCAAGTCAGCCCAGGGCCGGGGGGCGACCATCACCGGCATGTATAACCTGCTGGCAAAGCTGAGGTCCGGGGAGCCCTTCACGGACCGGGAGCGCGAGCAACACGAAATCGCCCAGACCGAGATCCTCCGCCAGCTCCACGACGAACTGGACGCCGCCGTGGCCGAGGCCTACCGGTGGCCGGTGGATCTCCCTGACGCAGACATCCTCGTGAACCTCGTGGCCCTGAACAAGGAACGCGCCGCCGAGGAAGCCCGAGGCGTTGTGCGCTGGCTGCGGCCTTCGTACCAGGCCCAGGCCACAGGTGCCGCCACCGAACCCGAGGCACCCCGCCTGGTGCCGGAGCCCGAGCCGGGAGTCCCGGCAGGGGCCTCCGCATCCGAGATAAAGCCCGTTCCCTGGCCCTCAGAGCGCCGAGCCCAGTTCCAGGCCCTGCGCGACCTGCTGCTCGGCAGTGCCCGCCTCTGGTCCCTGGAGGATCTCGCCAAGGCCTTCAAGTCCCGAGGCCGCTACCGCGATTCCATCCAGGCCCACCTCGGTGTGCTGGAGGATTTGGGCCTCGTAGACCGTCTTGACACCCTTGAGGGGCCCCGCTGGAACCGCCCCACGGCGATCAGTGCCTGAACCAGTGATGAGGGAAAGCAATCAACCGATCAGCGATTGGATTGAAAACAAATGAGCCGCAAGGACAAACAGAAGAAGAAGGCGACCCGGATTCTTGGGACCTTTACTCTACCGAGCGGGAAAACATCGGTTGGTGAACTCATCCTGGATGGAACCAATACAATCCTGACTCTGCACTCTGACGAGTCACTTGGGCAGACTGAGTCCAGTGTCTGCATCACTGGAGCAGCCTATTCGGGTGACTGCCTCACCCTTTTAGATTCAATCAACCACGGCACGGGAAAAACCTGGTTCAAGGATTCGCCGACGCGCTATCACACCAAGGTATTCCCGCACTATGTGACCATTGGACGCCATCATCTAGATCCAACCGAGAAATGCATTACCAGTGTCCACTTCACGACCACTGACCTTGCCGTACTGTTTTACGATTTTGACGCATTCGGTCACGTGATAGATGCGAAACCGATCATCGATGACGTATTGCGTGAGCGGCGTGCCATGAGGCCTGTAGAAGCCGGAGAGGTGCCACACGTCGCCTACTTCACAGGGAAGTTCTGCATCACCGAGGTGAATACCCGGATCGGGAAGATCTCGGCACATCACCGCACCAGCCGCAATATGGGCGGGCCAAGTGGGGTTCACATCAAGAACCGGATCGTGATCTCCATAGAACCCGAGTCCCCCATCGACTTTAAGACGGTCATCGAATCAGTTTTTCAAGTCTCTTGCTTCCTCGCCATGGCGGCTGGTCGAACTCAAGGATTCGACAAGGTTGAGATCGGCCTGATGGAGATGGCTGATGATTCCCACCCATCCCTGGTAGTGCATCCCAGCTACCGCTGGAAAGTGGGGGGTGGTCGCAAACAAAATGTCCCGAACCCAGGCGATGTGCCGTTGGACCCCATTCACCGTCGGGATGAATTCAATCAAGTTTTGGCCAACTGGATCAGTAGACACACCACCTGGCGGGAAGCTCGCGGCCGGTATTTGGGTTGTCTGCGAAAGGCGAACAAGTTCGATCCAGATAGGATAGTGGCCGCAGCCAACATGTTTGACATATTGCCAGCCGATGCCGTACCGAAACCTACTGTGTTGTCGGACCAATTGTCTGGGGCGTTGGACGAATGTAAAAAGATGCTACGGGGCCTGCCGCAGGGGCCGGACCGCGACAGCGCATTATCGGCCCTTGGCCGGATAGGGGGCGCATCGCTCCGGACAAAAATCGAGGCTAGAACTGCCTTGATCGAGTCAAAGATTCCAGGATCCTTTCCCGATCTGAACCTCGTTGCAGCCATCGCTGTCAAATGTCGAAATTTCTATGTTCATGGCCGTTCTGACGATTTCAACTTTGAACGATTCCAAGCGCATATCCCATTCCTGACTAACGCCCTGGAGTTCATCTTCGCGGCGTCCGACATGATCGAAGCCGGATGGGACATAGCCTTATGGAGTGGTTCTCCGAAAGGCTGGGGTCACACCTTTGCGGGATTCCGGAATGAATATGGAAGGCATTTAGCCGAGCTGCGACAAGCCTTGGCCACATCCGAATCTGGTCTGTAATACCCAACGATTCATATTTTTGACAGGGGCTGAGAGATGGCAACAAACATGACGACAATCCCATTTTCCTGGAGATCCCATGGCCCGCGCTGAAGCCAGCGTTGAAGAACTCGTCGGTATGATCGAGCGTGGGGAACTGCGGCTTCCCGAAATGCAGCGCCAGTATGTGTGGCGGTCCACACGGGTGCGCGACCTGCTGGACTCGCTCTACCGAGGTTATCCCTCGGGCGCCATCCTCCTGTGGGAGACGGATGAGGCGGTTCCGCTGCAGCAGTTTGCGGTCCAGCAGGAGGCGAACCCCTACAAGAGCACGCGGCTCCTTCTGGATGGACAGCAGCGCTTGACTTCCCTATCCGCGGTCATCCGGGGTGAGGCGGTTTCTGTCCGAGGGCGACAGAGGCCCATCGAAATTCTCTTCAACCTTGAGCACCCGGAGGAACTCTCCGTAGTCACAGAAGTGGATGAAGACCACGATGACGAGACGGATGACGAAACTATGGAGGATGAAGCGGATTCCTCAGACGACGAACTCCAGCGGCGGTTCGACCGAATGACCTTCGTTGTCGCCACGAAGAAACTGGGTCAGATGTCTCAGTGGGTCAAAGTCTCAGAAGTCTTCAACACGGATGAGGACGCGCCCTTCCTCGAACGGGCTGGCATTGAAAAAGTGAGTGACCCTAAGTTCAAGAAATACAGCCAGCGCCTGGCGCGGCTGCGTGGAATTCGCAAGTACATCTATCGGATGGATGTCTTGGAGAGAACCCTCTCCTATGACGAAGTTACGGAAATCTTCGTCCGGGTGAACTCCCTGGGGGCCAAGCTGCGGAGTTCCGACCTGGCCCTGGCCCAGATCACGGCCAAGTGGAGGCACTCCCTCAAGACCTTCCAGGAATTCCAGCATGTCTGTGCCAACACAGGGTTCGATCTGGACCTGGGCCTCCATCTCAAGAACATGATCGCCATGGCCACCGGGCAGTCCCGATTCATGACGCTGAAGAACCTCTCGCTGGAGACCCTGAAGACGGCCTGGAAGGACGGGTGCAAGGGTATGGAATTCGCCCTGAACTTCTTACGCAGCAACGCGGGCATTGATAGCCCTGCACTGCTTTCTTCGCCGTTCATAGTCGTCTCCTTGGCCTACTTCGGCCACAAGCGCGACTACCACTTCTCGCAGGAAGAAGCGGAAAGGCTCTGCTTCTGGGCCCGGATTGCGAATGCGAAGGGCCGGTACTCCCGTGGTTCCAGCGAAACGATCCTGGACCAGGATCTCTCCATCCTGAAGCAGGGGGGCGGTCCCGAGGAATTGATTGACCGACTGCGGCTTCAGATGGGCCGATTGGACATCACTCCGCAGGAGCTGGAGGGCAGGAATCAGCGGAGCGCCCTGTTCAAGACCATGTTTATGGCCTTCCGCGAGTCTGGTGCCAAGGATTGGCGTTCCCATCTCGCCATCGCCCTGGACCACTCAGGCAGCCAGCACAAACTCCAGTTCCATCACATCTTCCCGAAGGCGGTCCTTAAATCAACCTACTCCCAACGCGAAACTGACGACATCGCCAACCTGGCGTTCATCAGTGGAAAGACCAACCGTTCCATCAGTGACAAACCACCACTTGACTACTTCCCGGGCGTCATCGAGAAGGCTGGGGAATCATCCTTCCATGCCCAGTGCATTCCCATGAATCCGGCGCAATTGGGGTTGACGACTTACAAAGACTTCTTGGCACGGCGAAGGGAAATGATCGCAGCAAGGCTCAACGAATACCTGAAGGTTTGAAATTTGGGGCTGCGTTCGGATGAACATTTCTTTTCGACAAAAAATGTCCATTGCAGTGGAGTAGGTTGGTGTTGCGTGATCAGCTGGTCATCTACAACCCAACTTCTACGAGGGGCCTTATGAAGTCCACTTTACTGGCCGCGATTTGTCTTTTCACGTTGCTCGCCTGTGGCGGGGGAGGTGGCGGGAGCACAGCCACGCCGCCCCCACCCTCCGCCTCTGCAGGTGTCTTTGAAGGCTCCTGGAAGGGCACGCTCCAGTCGAATACTGGCGGCAGCGTGACTGCCTCGGTCCTGCTCCTTGCATCCGGTGAGATGCGCTATGTGGCCTCCAATGGCATCCAGGCGGTTGGGACGCTCACGGCTTCCGGGAATGCAGCCTCGGGCTCGGGAACGATGTATGCCCCCACCGGCTACACCTTTCCCGGGAACGCCACCTCCATGAGCTACACCTTGAACGGATCAGGAACGGGTGGAGCTTCTCTGACGGGGACCTACGCCAGCGCCTACGACAACGGAACCTTCACCTTTACTTACAACGCTGGGGCCCATTACGCCTCGCCCGTGGTGATGGCGAATGTGGCTGGAGCCTACACCTCCACCGTGACCAGTTCGGGCTATCCCATCAGTGGTCGGCTCACTTCCGCTGGTGCCTTCACAGGAACGGACGCCTTTGGGGCCTTCTCCGGGGCGATCACGGCCGTGGATCCCGCCAAGAACGCCTACCGGGTGAACGTCACCTACACCCCCACCGGCCAGGCGGCCCGCAGCTACTCTGGCCTGGCCTTCTTCGACTTCAGCTATTCGCCCGTGCGCCTGGAAGTCCAGACCACCGGATCGGCAGGGCAGTTTGCAGCCGAGCTTCAACTCGTTGGGCCCTGAACTCCATGGAGGCCTCATGAGTCGCAGAAGATCAGGCATTCCTGGTCTCTCCTTCTCCTGGCGACGAGCCCTGGGCATTTCACAGGCCCAGGCCCGCCTGTCGAGGAAGATCGGCATCCCCCTTTCCCGCAGCGGGCGTCAGCGCAAGGTTGGACGCGAGATGGGGTGTGCCCTCCCCTTGGCTTTCCTAGTAGGAGCTTGGGTGCTGATTGCTCATTGGCTGTGAGGTTTGAGGCGAGGAGGCCGGAGTCAAGGCTTCCTCGCCCATTCCGGATCGGGCACTGCCGGATGTCCTAACCCCGCGCCACGGCGGCCCTACCCGCTCTCTGCCCGGTTCACTTCGTTGCCCGGTTCGTTCCCGGTCCAGCCCTGGGGAGCGGGGGACCCCGGCGTTTTCGTGCCCCGATCCGGTGGGCGCGGAGAACGCCATGACCCCTTTCAGCCTTCCTCTCTTCCCGACTGCATCCATCCACGCGACCGCGAAGGCCTTCCCTGTCGCCGAGAGCGTGGCCCTCTACGGGCCCGAATCCCTCTCCGATGCCCAGATCATCGAAGCCATGCTGAACCGCGTGCGCCCCGGGCGGGCCGATCAGATCCTCCAGCAGGCCGGGAGCATGAGCCGCCTGGTGGCCATGGGGCCCTCTGAACTCCAAGCCCTGGGCCTCAGCAAGGCTGAGATGGCCCGTTTCGCCATCCTTCAGGAGATTCACCGCCGCAGCACCCGCGTGGGTTTCGACCGTCCGCGCATCACCTCGCCCCGCGCGGCTGGCACTTACCTCTTGCCCAAGGTCCAGGGCTGGACCGAAGAGCGCTTCGGACTGCTGGCCCTCAATGCCAAGGGAGAGCTGTTGGCCGATCGCACCCTGAGCCAGGGAACGGCCACAGCCACCCTCATCAGTCCCCGAGAATTCTTCCGCGAGGCCCTGCGCTACGGCGCCACCACAGCCCTGGCCTGGCACAACCACCCCTCCGGAGACCCCACGCCCTCCCGCGAGGACATGGCCCTCACTACTCGCCTGCGGTCGGCCGGTGAAAGCCTGGGCGTGCCCCTGGCGGATCACATGGTCCTGGGCAGCGACCGCTGGCACAGCTTCCGGGCGGCGGAAGGGTGGGGGTAGCCTAGTCATGTCGAAACCCAAGATCACCTCCCGACCCCCGGGGCTATCAAGAAGGATTCTCTTTCGGAATGACGAACTTCCGTTTGGTTTCCGGATAGATCCGGATCAATGGGTGAGATTCCAGGATTCTCAACAACGGCTTGTAAATCCCTTGGCTTGAGTGACTCCATCTGAATGCTGATTCCTTGAAGAAGTCGAATAAGAATTTACTTGGAATGCCAAATGCTTTCTTGCGCATCGACTGCGTCTTCCTCCAGAACCACCAATAGTTCCTCGTTGCGGATGAATCTCCACTTTGTTCCGGAAGCTTTGGTAGACCCCCTTTGCCGACCACGTGTTTTTTGAATCCCCAGGCCTTCACCCCAGCAAAGCATTGGTGCTTATTGGTATAAATGGTGGCACTTTTATGCACATATTTTTCCAAGGAAGCCCGGATGCTCACCCCGGTTTTATCTGGGATGAGATCTATGCACACTCTTCCTCCAACCTGGGTCATGACTAAGATGCGAGCCTTGGATGGTGCTGATTCTTCGGTGCTCTTTTCGAGCCTGGCCGAAGCAAGTGGGACGATCACAACTTGGACGTGTTCCACCAACTGCCTGTCGGGATCCCCATGTTCAGCTATTCGATTACGGAATTCTCGAAAGTGAGTGGAGACTGCTCGTTCCGATAGCCCGCATTTCTGGGCCGCATCTTTCGCGCTCATTTCGTCCGAGAAACATCGAACAAGTTTCCGAGAGGTACTTTCGGATTGTTTCGACCCTTTGAAATACTTGTTTCCCATTTGAATCGCCTCCTTGCCAGTTATGCCAGTTATGCCAGTTATGCCAGTTTTCTGGATGAATCCTGGAGTCCTTGACGCTGAATTTTTGAATTCCCTCTTTCGGCAGCTACCAAGCCTATTTGGCCCCCGTTTGAGAAGCAATATTCTTCCTGAGGTTATAATAGGCTATGAACCTTGCAAATGAAGTTCGATCTAATCGTTTATATAAAATGATTTACATTTACGTTGTTTCAAAAATTCTTCCTGAGCTCTAATTAACGTAATGTGTGCCCCGAAAGGGTTTACTGATTCGCGAGTTGACCACATCCTGATTGCAGTCCGACTGGTCCCTGCACGGCGGTGCAGTGCGGTCAGCGGTAACCCAATAAAGCCCCGTGAATCCTCGCTCTTAGCGGGATCAACCATTTCACGGAAGCCACCCGTCGGCTGGTCGGTCGCATGCGAAAGGAGACCCCGTGTCTTCCAGGAAGGCTTTGTCCGAAGTCCAGGATCCCATCCACTATCGGGGCGCCATGAGCGTCAAGGAGTTCATCCAGTGGGCTGGGATCAGTCGCTGGCTGTTCTACGAGCTGGTCAGACGCGGGCTGATTCATCCCAAAAAAATATCCAGCCGCACTGTGATCTTCCGGGAGGAGGCAGAACGGTGGGCGCGCGAGCTGCCGGAAGCGGCCCCTGTGAAAGACCTTACGAAAACCGAGCCGGAGTAGACCATGCCACATACGATCCTCCGACTGCCTGCTGTGCTTCGAGCCCGGGGGCGATCCCGCAGTAGCCACTACCTTGATATCCATCAGGGGCTTTTCACCGGCCCAGTCTCCATCGGCGCCCGTGCAGTGGGATGGCCCGAGCATGAGGTAGTGGCTCTCAACGAGGCCCGCATCGCCGGATTGAGCGAGGCCGAGATTCGTGCCCTGGTGGCTCGCCTTGAGGCTGCCAGGAAAGCGATCAGTCAGGCGGGGCGTCCATGAGCGATGCCGTGAATGATTCTCTGTGTGGCGAGGAAGAAACCCGAAAAACCGAGGAAACCGACCTCTGCATCAATTCGGACTTCCTGCAGGTTCTCTTTGGGGCACGCACCGACGATGCGCGACCCGTCGTGGTCAGCTTTGAGGGGCACCCAGGGCAAGTCGGTGCTTCGGCCTGGTTCGGGTTCCCCTGGTCGGAGGGCAATCCCGCTGGCGTGGCAGAGGCCAACACCTACTTCTCCCTGGCCTCATTCAGGCCTGACGAGGCGGGTCGATACCGGCGTCGAAAGGCACAGTTCGTGGCTCTCTCCGTGGTCATGCTGGACGATCTTGGAGGGAAGGTGCCACTGGAGCGGCTTACGCTTCCTCCCACTTGGCTTCTTGAAACGTCGCCCGGGAACTTTCAGGCAGGCTACGCCTTCCAGGAACCACTCTCTGACGGCCTATTGGCAGACCGTCTGATGAACGCCATCGTGACTGCGGGATTGTGTGACCCTGGCGCGAATGGGCCTCGCGCCAGGCTGGCCCGACTTCCAGTGGGTAGCAACGGCAAGCACCACCCACCCTTTCGCTGCCGAATGCGGTGCTGGGAACCGGAGCGGCGCTACTCCGTGGACGACCTAATCACAGGTCTCCAATTGGACCTTGCCGCACAGGCTGGTCCAACGCGACGGGAGTCGCGGCCCTCTACAGGCCATCCGGAGGATGGAGATTCGGTCCTGCTACCTCGCCCCGAAGAGAATCCGGTCGTCGTGGCCCTGAGGGATCGGGGGCTTTACAAGGCCCCGTTGGGTGAAGGAAGGCATGATGTGACCTGCCCGTGGATCGAGGAGCACACTGGCGGCGTTGACCACGGCACGGCCTACTTCGAGCCGAATGACAGCTGGCCTATTGGTGGCTTCAAGTGCCAGCACGGCCATTGTTCGGGACGGCATGTCCGAGGTTTGCTGGCCTTTCTTGGCATTCAGCCCAGTGACGCCAGGATGAAGCCAACCATCCGTGCGGTCGCAGGTGAGATCCATCGCGTGGTGGACGCGGCGGAGCGGGAATTGGCCCAGGCATGTAGATTCTACCAGCGTGGAGGATTGATCGTGACGGTGAACACGGACCCCGGCACTCGGGAAACCCGTGTCCAGGAGATCTCCCAGCCTGCCCTTGTGCGTGCCCTCGCAGGTGTGGCGACTTGGGAGCGGTTCGATGGGCGCTCAGAGGATTGGGTGAGGACTGATCCCCCTGCCCGACATGCCGGGGTACTCTTCGATTCCTCGTCCTACCCTCACCTTCCTGTGTTGAATGGACTGGCCCGTCAACCATACCTCAGGCCCGATGGCAGCCTGGTGCGGGCCGCAGGGTACGACCCTGAAACAGGCAGGTTCGGAGTTTTCAATGCCAAGGCCTTCTCCATCCCGGAGATCCCTACTCGAAAGGATGCAGAAGCAGCACTGGAGGTGCTGAACGACCTGCTGACCGAGTTCAGCTTCGCCAGAGAAGTAGACCGAGCGGCTGCGCTGACAGCGATCCTGACCGCCAGCGTCCGTGCAAGCCTGCCACTGGCCCCCATGTTCCACGCGAGGGCCCATATGGCGGGCTCCGGGAAGTCCTACCTCTGCGAGCTGATCACCGCCTTTGCGACGCCTCAGCGTGGCGCCCCCACCGCATTTCCTGCCGATGACGAGGAATGCCGAAAGCTGCTCCTGGCGGAGCTACTACGAGCCCCGGCTGTGGTCGAGTTCGACAACCTGACTGGCGATCTTGTGCCCCACAAGAGTCTCTGCACGGCCTTGACCTCTGAGTTCATCGCGGGACGGATCCTGGGTGTATCCAAGACTGTCAGTGTTTCCACCCGGGTGCTCATGCTCAGCAGTGGCAACAACGTCGATCCGGTCCGGGATATGACACGCCGTTGCCTCTCCATCCACCTGGCCCCTCAATGCGAGGTCCCGGCCGCCAGATCCTTCTGCCGACCCCATCTGATCAGGGAGGTGCTCCAGGAGCGCGGCCGGTATGTCTCCGCCGCCTTGACCCTCATCTGCGCATGGGTGACCGCTGGATGCCCCAAGGAGCAATGCAGACCTTTTGCGGGCTACGAAGAGTGGTCTAGCTTATGTCGCCAACCACTTCTATGGCTTGGAATTAGTGATCCAATTGAATCAATTTTTCAAGCCATGGAGGAGGATCCGGAGAGGGAAATCCTACTGCGCTTCCTGGAGGCCTGGATGCACACCTTTGGCCGAACCAGTGCCATGGTCCGTGACGCGCTCCGCAGGATCGAAAACAACGGAGACAAGGATGCAGAGCTTCGCGATGTCCTGGATGAGATCGCCGGAGAACGGGGGGTGATTAACTCCCGCAAGGTCGGCTGGTGGATGCGCCGTCACGTTGGACGGATCGTCGATGGAAGGCGCATCGTTCGTGCCGCCGGAAACGCCTCCTCAGAGCGATGGCGTGTGGAAGTGGCCCCATCGGTATGTTCGGTTTCTCCGGTTTTCATTCCGGAGCCCGGGAAAGTTGCTCCCAAAGACGTGGCCTGAGGCCACGAGCCATCCGTCCCATTTCCTTAGGTGACCCAACAATCAAAGGAGGCCTTGCCGGGCCAGCGCGGTGGGCTTTGCGCAATGTGGATGAGGCAGAATGAAGGCCACGGGCAATAGTGTTGCAAATACGCTACTATGGTATTACATTAGTGCTACCCCATCGAACAGGGCGCGGAGGCCAAGGTGATTCAGACAAAGGCGAGGCAACAGGGAGGGGCGGTCATTATGACTATCCCCTCCGACCTTCTGAAGCTCAAGGACATCAAGGCCGGGGACCCACTCACCGTCGATGTGACCCCGGACGGGTTCATCGTCCGGAAGGCGGAAGCTGCTCCCCGGAAGAAGCGGTACTCCCTCGCCGAGCTTCTGAAAGGCGTGGATAAGAAGTCCCTCAAGGCCCTCAATGCTCAGGTGGCCCCGGCCATGGCTGGCGCACCTATCGGACAGGAGTTGGCATGATCCGCCGCCGGGTTCCGCAGCGGGGCGATGTCTACTGGGTCAACCCCGATCCCACCACAGGCCAGGAGATGAATGGTCGCCACCCTTATGTCGTCATCACACCGAAGGAGATCAATTCCTTCGGCGTGTCCATCATGGTCCCCATCATTAGCGGCGGTGCCGCTGTCCGTTCCATGGGCCTAACGGTGCCCATCCTCGGGCACAAGACGCAGGGGGTCGCCGTCTGCCACCAAGTCCGCTCCTTCGATCTCGATGCCAGTGAAGCTGAAGGAATGGCTTCTTTCATCGAAACCCTCGACCCAGCAACCATCTCCGAAATCGTCGCCCGGACGATCAGCGTGATCGACCCGGAAGGCACCTGAATAAACAGGCGATAACAGAAACTCTGGACAGTGATGAGTTCTCGCCATCCGATCATGCTGAGGTAGTCCCGGTATGGGGTCTACCTCGTCCTGTGGTTCGGTCAGGGAGAAATGCTCCTAGATCCAGTGGATCGTCAAAGGCCCCACTGCTATAGAGGATCTTCGGGCATGCCTTGAAGCTCAGATTCCTGAAATCGAACGTCACACCATTCGGGTCGATGTCATGGATGTGAGTTTGAAACCAGGCTCTGGCCTACCCAACAGCGCATTCTCGGGCACTAAGGCGAGAGGTCGCCTGAGGCCCAGGAAGCTCAGGGATTCCCTTCCCTTTTTTCGCAGAAGGGACCAGCGAGAAACGACTCGGATGAGACATCACGAGGAGCCAGGGGGCAGCTTTGGGGGCAACAGCATTACTCTTCAATTCGCAATAATTGTAAATACATATATTTACATATCGAATATGGTAGCCACCGGGGCCACCACTTACGCTTGTAAGCCACTGAAAATAAAGTGGCTTACAACTAATTGACATATAAAACCCATACAAAAACCCATACGAGGCGATGCGCGAAAAAGGGCCACTTTCGGGCAAGGATGCTGGCCGGTCAGCGGGCCTTGATCCGTCCTTCCAGCCATCGTTTCAAGGTGTGCGAATCCGAGTTTGTTTTCATCGGGTCCGAGTTTGTTTTCCCCGAATCCAGCCCGCCTGATGTGTAGCGATTTCCGCCGCATGTGGCGATACTAACTATTTTAATATCAGCACTTGACGACAAAACAAACTGTCCCATTCTTGGGGTTCAACCATCCGCCATGGAGGCGACATGCAAACCACCAAGCCCACAGCCACACAACTTCGCAGCATCGCCAAGGAAGCGGCATTCCTCACGGCTGCCCTGTTGGACCCCGCCATGGATGACAAAGGCCGCCAGCTTGAGGTTCGGTCATCCCTAGCTGAGTTGCTGCCCCAGCTGCGGGCCGTGGGCCTCATGGCGCCCTGGGAACGTGATGGCGGGGCCGTTGGCGTCTGGTAGCCAGGTGGAATGGACACGCTGTGACTATTCGCCGGACGTATCCTAGGGGCCTGATGAAAAAGCTACTCTTCAAGGTGTCCTACCCGGATCCGGAGAAGTATCCGGATCCAACACAGGAACCATTCGATGAAATGTGCATCCGGTTCGGGATCCCACCACCTGAACCTGGGGAGAATCCGCTGGCCTGGGCCCAGAAGCCGTTCTACCCAGTAGGCAAGGCCGTATGAAAAAGCCCCTGTTCAAGATCTCGCACCCGGCTCCCCGGCGTCAATTAGGAATGTGCCTCAGCGACAACTACCTTTGTGCGTTTAAGGGAGCGCGGCGAAGCCGCCGCTTTTAGTGATTTCAGGCCAGTTGGGCCGACGACAATTAC
>Ga0316224_1001633_pt1 | contig 23606 bp, 20 predicted proteins | sample TBH18013metaG_FD_206254 | JGI IMG/M metagenome (GOLD analysis project Ga0316224, IMG submission 206254) | Freshwater microbial communities from Trout Bog Lake, Wisconsin, USA - TBH18013 | ecosystem: Environmental > Aquatic > Freshwater > Lake > Hypolimnion/Profundal zone | place: USA: Wisconsin... | reverse complement strand
AGCCTCTATCGCTACTTTTGCCTTAAAGTCTGTGGTATGCGTTTTTCTCACGTTTGCCATAATTCACCCGCTTTCTTGGTTGGGCTTTCTATCTTAATCCATGGTCTAAATATTGGGGAGTATCATAAAAATAATGCTGCCCCCAAAACTAGGGTCAGACGTTAATAATTTTGAAGCATAAGCTAACGCGGCTTCTGTTTTGCCAGAGCCAGTGGGGGCTTCAATAAGCGTTAAGCCTTGTTTGACTGGAAAACTATCGACTATTGTTTGTAATCCTTGTGGCTTAAAAGTCGGGAATAACTCAGTCATACCGCCGTTGCCTTTCACTAGCGACAATACGCCAAATACCGCTAGTGCAGTTTTAGCCTCGGATAACCGTGAATCAAAATAGGTTTTTAAATCGGCTTGTTCTAACGATTGATAGGGGAAAAAATCAGTTGCTGAACCTATCCAGTCACAGATGCTACAAAATCCCGCCAACATGGTTGGTAAAGTCTCGGGAATATCAGATAACTCTACGTTAATTGGATCTAAAAAAAGCTGTTTAACGCTTTGAAACCATTGTATGCGAGCCTGTTTGTCTTGTTGTTTTATGGCTTCGCTAAAAAAAGCAGGCTCAACTAACGCATTATTTTCAGGAATGCGGCCATGATGCCCTGCCACTTGTTGCATCCAGTCCATTGCCGAGTGTTCACTAATACAATCAAAGCCATAATCGATCAACTCTTTTTCAAACCAGCCATAACCGTTACAGCCGTGATCGTACTGAGTGTCTCTGCTTTTTTCTATAGCGGCATAAGTATGAGCTTGTAATTTTTGCATTGTGACTGGTGATTTCATCTGAAACCGAATGTCCAGCTTGCCCAAGTCATGCAGGGTGATAAAAAACATCAGCCAAGCATAGCCAGTATCTTCATCCACCAGCAAAACTTGTTTAAACTGCTGACGTAAGGCTGGACTATGATGCCACCATTGATGAGCCACCGCCGCCACATCCAAACAATGATACGGCAATAAATGATAAGCCGGGTCGCAATCGGCTTCAGATTTGGCTTTACCCCAATAACGGTAATACTGCGCATTTTTCATCGGGTGCCTATCTTTTTTAGCGAATTTTCATCAACATCAACCGCCAAGCAACCTTCTACCGCTTCAGAAACGTTGCTCAGCAATTCATCTAACGTATCGCCTTGCGTTACGCAACCGAGTATGGCGGGCACTTCCGCCCAGTAACCGCCTTCTTCTGCTTCGTGAACAACAATCTCAAGTTTCATCAACCATCCAACCCAGCCAAATGCAAATACCAGCTATTAGCCTCCTGCCCCCACAACATTGCCAGCCAGCCGGCCAAGGCTAGATATTGGCCAAACGGCATCGGTTTGCTGGCATCGTGGAGTTTAAACACTATCATGGCAATACCAATGATTGTGCCGGTTAGCGAGGCCAGTAGAATAATTATGGGCAGGTATTGCCAGCCCAGCCAGGCGCCCAATACCGCCAGTAACTTAAAATCGCCATGCCCCATACCTTCTTTGCCGGTCAGCAATTTAAATACATGATAAACCGTCCATAAGCTTAGATAGCCGGCTACGGTGCCGATAATGCCGGCGTGGCTATCGGTAAAGACATTAAAAACACTCAGCAATAATCCCAGCCATAGCAGTGGGTAGGTAATAGAATCGGGTAATAACTGATGATCAATATCGATAAAGCTTAAGCTGATCAGGCTCCAAGTCAGCAGCAGGGCAAAGGGTAAGGCGATAGAATAGCCAAAGTGCCAGGCCACCAGCGCAGAACACAGACCGGTAAAGGCTTCAATCAGCGGATAGCGGCAGGCAATCGGCGCATCGCAATGGCTGCATTTGCCGCCTAGTAACAAATAGCTGATAACCGGAATGTTTTGGTGCGCTTTGATTCTGGTTTTGCAAAACGGGCAATGAGAGGACGGCCACAGCAAATTAAAAACCGGCTTATTTTCTGTAAACGGCAAGTCCAGATAGGCATGGCATTCTCGTCGCCACTCGGCTTGCATTATCAGCGGTAAGCGATAGATCACTACATTCAAAAAACTGCCGACCAGCAGGCCAATTACCAGCACGAAACAGATTAATACCAGCGGATATTGTTGCAGGATGACGAGAAACATAGCTTAAACCAAACGATACGGTAATAAAATAGCCGACGACAATTCTCGAAGACGCCATCGTCAGGAATCGGCACTGTTTTTTTGCAAGCAAGCGGTTTTAGCCGCCTTCTTTTACTTCTGCAATAAGATCCAACATTTTTTCCTTTTGCTCTAGCGCGAGATTTATGCCGGTTTCTATGCCTTTATTGGCGCCGGCAATGATAGTTTCCCGGTTTTTATAAACAAAAAAGCCGCCTATGATGCCGGTGCCAAAGACTAATAAAGGATGCTTAGCCAGTTTATAGACCAGCTTTTCACCCGACATGACCAGTACTGTTGCAAAAACACCGGTTGTCACTTGTTTACTGAAATTATCTTTATTTTTATTGAGAGACGATTTTGAGAGTGTCATAGCGTTATTTTTTGGGTTTAAAAATGGGGGGATCTTTTATTAAAAAGTAACTACTCAGTGTAATAGATAAACTGCATAGGCTGTGCCGACAATAGGAGGCGCATCAATCGCGATTGATGCGCTTCACGCTGTTCAGCGCATCCTATAACACCTTGGTTTGCTGACTAAAAATCATGCTTGATAGATACATTAAAACTGCTCAAGCCAAGCCGAATAAATCGCATTTTGCGGCATCGCTGTTGAAATGCCTACAGAATATCGTCAGGCTGTAACGGATGGCTAAACCAAAAACCTTGAAAGCCGTTACAACCCGATTGAATTAAATGATTAATTTGCGCCTGATTTTCCACGCCTTCGGCAATAATTTCCAGTTGTAAATGATTGGCCATGGCGATGATGGCATTGACGATGACAGCATCGCTGCTGTTATGGGCAATATCCTGGATGAATGACTTATCAATTTTTAATTGATCAAGCGGCATTTTTTTTAAATAGGCTAGTGACGAATAACCAGTGCCAAAATCATCGATAGAAAATCGTACTCCAGATTGCTTTAACAGATCCATTTTTTTAATGACATTATCCACATCATGAATAATCAGTCCTTCCGTAACTTCCAAGATGATTTTTGCCGGATCAACCTCGGTTGATTGGAAGATTGCCAGTGTCATATCGACAAAGTTGTGGTGTCTAAATTGGCAAGGGCTGACATTAATAGATAGCATCGGTACATTTTTACCGCTACGCTGCCAATTGACCAATTGTTGGCAGGCAAGCTGCATGATTTTTTCACCCATTTCGATAATGATGCCGGTTTCTTCGGCCAAGGCAATAAAAGCCGACGGCATGATCAAGCCTTTTTCGGGATGTTGCCAGCGCACCAAGGCTTCATAGCCTAGTAATTCTTGGTGTTGATTATATTGAGGCTGATAGGCCAGATTAATCTGATTGCTGCGGATGGCGTTTCGTAATTCGGCTTCAAAATACAAACGATGGTCGGCAGCGGTTTGCATGGCCGGGTGATAAAAGGTATAGGTATTTTTGCCCTGTTTTTTGGAGCGATACATGGCGGTATCGGCCTGTTTCAAAGCTTCCGCCGGGGTTTGCGCAAAAGGATGAAAAAACGTTACGCCAAAACTGGCGGAGACATACAGGGTATGACCTGCGATAAAAAACGGATCAAGTAAGTTGTGCAGCATATTTTTAATGACGCCGCCGGCCGCTTTTGCGGCGTTCTCCAGGTTTTCGGATAAATCGGTCAGCAGGACTACAAACTCATCGCCGCTTAAGCGGGCAAAGACATCTTCATGGCGTAAGTGGGTATTTAAGCGGATTGCCAACTCAATCAACAGATAATCGCCAATTTCATGACCCAGGCTATCGTTGATTTTTTTAAAGTCATCCAAATCAAAAAACAACACAACGCCGGAACGGTTTGAACGTTTGGCGGCCGAGATTTCTTCGCTAAGCCGCTGTTCCAAGGCGCGACGATTCAATAGGCCGGTCAGCACATCATAATGCGCCAGTTTCCATAATTCCGTTTCTGCCGCTTTCAGCGCCTTAATATCTCGGAATACTGTCAGAAAATGCGTGATGATGCCTTGCGCATTTTTGAGTGCATTCACGGCTTGCCAAGCGGGGAAGATTTCGCCGTTTTTACGTTTACACCAGACCTCGCCTTCCCAGGCGCCCTGCTGCTGCAATTGTGCTGATAAGGATTCGGCAAAAGCTGGATCGTGCGGAACCGATTGCAGAAATCGGCTATCTTGTTCCAAAGCCTCAACTTGGCCATAACCGGTGATATGGGTAAATGCCGGATTGATGTGTGCGATTTGGTTTTGAGCATTGCAGATCATCATGCCATCAGCAGATGTTTCGAAGAAATGCTGTAATAGATCAGCATCAATAGGTTGCCTGATGTTTGCCATCATGCAGCGTGGTCTTGGGAGGGTTGGGAAATAGTGAAACATTGTCTGTTCTGCAAACTAAAGCCTCCTTATATATGGTTACAGAAATTCGTTCTTGGCAACCGACTGGTCTGCTTGCTCGGTTTTCTTCCTGATGCACGGGATAGGATGTGCTGAACAGCGTGAAGCGCATCTTTCGTGACTGATGCGCTTACCTATTGTCGGCACATCCTATGCAGTTCGTCTATTTACATTGAAAATTTAAAACCTATATTACTCCGGGTTTATCTGTTCGTGAAGATGGCAAATTGTCGCGCTTTTGGGTAGAAATACCGGAAAATTAATTAAACTGTGTTATATAACACAGTTTAATTTCTGGTATTGCAATTTAAGCTATAGAATGGTGCTTCCTTAGCAACATTTAACCAACAAAAAGAACAATGAAAATTCAACAATCACTAATTGCATTTACTCTACCACTGCTGCTTTTGCTTTCAGGCTGTGAAGCTACCAATCCAGTCTCGGAAGCAAGCAACGAAGCCGCTGTGGCTCCGGCAGAAACACAGGTCTCAGCGCCAGTGGTAGCTCCAAAAAGCGAACCAGCAGCAGTGCCTTTGCAAGCGGAACATTGTGCAAAACATCACCACATGGAAGCAGAGATCAAGCATGATTGCATCAAGCATTGCGCTAAACATAAAGGCAACAAAGGCAAAGTCTGTATCAAACATTGCGAGCACAAGGCTTTAGAGGAACATGACTGCGCTAAACATTGCGCGGAACATCCTGGCGAAAAAGATAAAGTTTGCGCGCAACATTGCGCGAATGACCTCAATGCTGAAGCTCATACCTGTGGCGCTGAACACTGTAAACATCATGAAGCCGCCGCCGCTGAGCATTGCCGCCCCAGCCATTGCGCACATCACAAGGGGGCTAATGCTCACCAGTGCGGTGAAGAGCATTGTAAAAAACATGGCGGTAAAATGGCCGATTGCTGTGAACACAGCCAAAAATGCGATATGCCTGAACATCACTAATTTCGTGGCGGTTTAAGCAGAATAGGGGCTAGGGATGGTGAGCATCAAACCATCCTTGGCGCCTGGGTTCCGGTGCTGATTCTAGGTTGAAGCAGCTTGCTAATCAGAAAAAATTAAGCAATCTTATCGACGGAATCCGCCTCGCCACCAACCACCACCAAACACCGGAACCGGCACGATAGGGGCTACGCCGTAGCCATATCCGCCATAGGGTGCTGCCATGCCATAGGGAGCCGGCGCCATGCCGTAAGGTGCTGCCATTGGCGGCGGCGCATAGGCGACACAGCCGCTGATGGAAAGTAGGCAGGTAACCGTAAGAATTGTTCGAGTACTCATGTTCATGTTTCAATAACCTCTATATTTTCAGTGCCTGGACATTTGCCGTCCTGAGCCTGATTATTTAATCGTGTGAGATAAGGCAAAAATTAACCTGATGCATTGCTTTATTTATGCCGAATAAGATACAGAAAATCGAGTAAAGTTCAGGCGTTTTTGCTTGTAACCCGCTTATACCGGCAATCCTGCAAAACTTTGATGATCAGCTACTGCCGCTGTTACTCGCCTAATCAATTCTAAATTACTGCTTAACTCCATCATGTCGCCGATTGCCAGGGTGATGACCATGGCTTCAAAAGGATAGGTCAGATGAACCCGATAGCGTTGATAGAGTTGTTGCTCATCCAGTGCGGGAATACCGTTTTCTTGTAGGGATGCTAAATAAAGCGCCAGCAATGGTTTTTCATGGGCGCGACGTAGTTCTGGTGTGAGCGATGTCGCCAAAAAGTAGGCAATGTCGCCTATCCCTTCACCCATACGCACTAGTTGCCAATCTAAAAAACCGGGATTGCTATCTTCCCAGAAAAAATTTCCAGGATGACAATCGTGATGCACCAAGGTTTGCGGTTCGGTTGCTAACCAGCGCATGACTTTGCGGCGATTGGCGGCATAGTTTAGCGCCGGGTGATGCAATTGGGCTGGAATTAGCGGGCCGGCTTTTGCTAGGCCACGCTGCATTAGTGGTACGGCCAGCAGACTACCCAGATGATTTTCGGCGCTGACATTAAATCCGCTTAACCAGCGATGGGTGGTCAGTAACTCGGCCTTATTCCAGTAATGGGCATGAAATTGCGCCAGATGTTTGACCACCTGCTGCGCTTGTTCAACTGACAAGGCATCCTTGGGCTGCCCAGGCGTATAGCCTAATTCAGTAAGATCAGTCATCACCAAGGTTGATCCTAAGCCAAAATGACTATGGGCCGCTAGCATCGGCGGCAGTTTTAATGGCGTGGATTCGTAAAGCGATTGATAGAAATTGACTTCTTTGTGCAACAGACGCGGCAACGCGGTAATGAGTCGGGATTTAAGCAATAAGGATGGCGTTTTTACAAACCAGTTTAATGGCACAGTGTCGGGAGCGTTATGGTTTACCCTTACTTTAAGCCGAGTGGTGGTGCCAATATTGATGGACTGGATGTCGACCTCGGAGACAATAGCATCAACAGCATGATGGTTTAGGATGATTTGCGCCCATTGTTTGTTTAATTCGTGCGGACGATGCACAAGGATATTTTTTTTCACTTAAATTTAATTGATAAAGTAGGGTAAAAATCCGTTGCAGGTTATTATAAGAGAAATCTGTGTTTTCCACGGCGACAGTAAAAAATCTCCGCATGGCTGTGTCGGCTGGAGCAAGCGATAAAATTTACACATAGCTGTCAAAATCAAGCCAACTGTAACTTGATCTGCATTTGGCGTATAAAATATGCAACTATTTTCAGCCTGCTATGTCTTATACCGCGTTAAAACTATGGAATCTAGGATAATGATGACGGAAAAAAATCTAAGCCCATCACAAATCTCCCTGCAACAGCTTAATACTTTTATCAATACCCGGATCATCGGCCAACAAACCTTGGTGGAGCGTATGTTGATTGCGCTGTTGGCGGATGGGCATTTATTGGTGGAGGGCGCGCCTGGTTTGGCTAAAACCCGAGCGATTAATGTACTTAGCCAGAGCATTGAAGCGGATTTTCATCGGGTGCAGTTTACGCCTGATCTATTGCCGTCGGATCTCACCGGCACGGAAATTTACCGTCCGCAGCAAGGTACGTTTGAGTTTCAAAAAGGCCCGCTGTTTCATAACCTAATCTTGGCGGACGAGATTAATCGGGCGCCGGCCAAGGTTCAGGCTGCGTTACTGGAAGCCATGGCGGAACGACAAATCACGGTGGGTAAAGCGACCTATCCGTTGCCGCCGTTATTTATGGTGATGGCTACCCAAAATCCGATTGAGCAGGAAGGCACTTATCCTTTGCCGGAAGCCCAGCTGGATCGATTTTTAATGCATGTAAAAATCGATTATCCAAATGCCGAACATGAACAAGCCATCCTGCATTTGGCGCGCGCTGAAGCCAAAGGTACCCAGCAAGTTCTAGGGAAGCATTTCGAGAAAATCAGTCGGCAAACTGTGTTCGATGCCCGGCATGAGGTGTTGTCTATCTATATGGCGGAAAGCCTGGAGCAATATTTGCTGCAAATTGTACTGGCAACCCGCAATCCCGGCGTTTATGGTCAGGATTTGGCGGGCTGGATACAGTATGGCGCCAGTCCGCGCGCCAGTATCGCGCTGGATCGTTGCGCGCGCGCCAAAGCATGGCTGGGGCAACGCGATTTTGTTGATCCCAGCGATATTCAGAATGTAGCCTATGATGTGTTGCGGCACCGTTTAATTTTGTCTTACGAGGCAGAAGCCGAGGGTATTACCAGTGATGAGGTGATTAAGCAGCTGCTGGCCCGTATTGCTGTGCCATAACCCAATATCATCGCTATTGACCATGAATGCTCCTTTAATATCGAGTGATGAACGCGTCGGCATAAGCTTAAAAAATCTGCTTGACCTTGCCAAGTCGGCGGCGGTGCTGAATCTGCGGCATGGTCATATTCGCGCCTCGCAAAGCGGGAATTATTTGTCCAAACTTAAAGGGCGCGGCATGGCTTTTGATGAAACTCGCTTGTATCAGCCTGGCGACGATGTGCGCCGGATTGATTGGCGCGTGACGGCGCGTACCGATAAACCGCATAGTAAGATTTTCCAAGAAGAACGGGAAAGGCCTTTGTATATTTCGGTGGATTACAGCGCAACCATGCAATTTGCCACACGCGGTGTTTTCAAGTCGGTACAGGCGGCCAAATTGGCAGGGTTGCTGGCTTGGACGGCATTGCGGCGCGGTGATCGAGTCGGCGGGCAGATTTTTGCGGATGCAGGTTGTCAGGAATTAAAACCCCAAACCGGTAAGGCCGCATTGCTGCATTTTTTTAATGCTTTGGTCAATCCGCGCTACCATTCGGTAGAGGGCAATAGTTTCGATAAAGTATTGGCAAGATTAATTCGTCACGCCCACCCAGGTAGTCAGGTTTTTATTCTTAGTGATTTTCGAGGTCTTAATCCGGCAGCGGAAATCCATCTGGCTAATCTTGCCCGGCATTGCGATGTGGTATTGGTACAGATTTATGATCCCTTGGAAAGTCGGTTGCCTGAAAAAGGTCGTTATCGCTTTACGGATAGTCTTAGGGAGGTTTGGATTGATAGCGGCGATAAACGGCGGTTGCTGGATTATCAGCAACGCTTTCATCAGCGGCGGGAATACTTGCAACAACGTTGCCGACAATTGCGGATTAGTTGGTTAAGTTGCAGCACTCATCAGCAAGCGATTGATGCCTTGTTGGTTTTTCATGGTAAATCCGGCAATAAACCAATTGCTTGATCACGAGACAGTTCTTAGCAAGATTGTCATGCTGGATATGACTTTGCAAATTCGATATTTATGGAACAATTGCCTTTAAAAGACATTCATTTACCCGACCCTGTCAGTTGGTGGCCGCCTGCGCCGGGTTGGTTGCTATTGGCGGTTTTAGTGCCGATATTGATTGTCGCCAGCGTTTATCTCTATAAGCAAATGAAACGGCGAACGGTGTTTAAATCGGCCGATAAAATGCTGTCGGCCATCAGGAATGACAAAAAAGCCGAGCCATTGCAAACACTGGTTGCTTTATCGGTGTTATTGCGGCGAGTGGCTATCAGTACCGCACCCAGAACTGATGTGGCCGGTTTAAGTGGCTCGGCCTGGTTGGCTTATCTGGATTCGGCTTTGCCGGACGCACCGTTTAGCCAAGGTGTAGGCCGGTGTCTGGCGGATAGCCAATATCGGCAAACAGTGCCGGCAGATACCGATTTTGAGGCTTTGTTCAAGTTGGTGGATAGCTGGTTGAAACAGCAGCGCCGGCCGCTGTTTTCTGTTTCCTTGCCGAATATCGGTAAGTTTGGGAGACGGAAATGATGCATTTATATTGGTACTGGCTGTTATTGCTTTTGCCATTGCCGTTAGTATTACGTAGCTTGTTGCCGGCTAAACCGCAGGCCGAGCAAGCGGCATTGAAAGTACCGTTTTTGGATGACTTTGGAGCAGGAGAAACAAAAGTATTAAGTTCACAACAACGTTGGCCATTATGGTTGGCCGGCTTGGCCTGGGTTTGTCTGGTGCTGGCCGCCGCGCGTCCGCAGTGGTTGGGTGAACCGTTAGAGTTGTCGGTCAGTGGCCGTGATTTGATGTTAGCGGTCGATGTATCCGGCAGTATGCATGAGCAGGATTTCATCATCGACAAACGGCGGGTTGACCGCTTGACTGCAATTAAATATGTGGCGGGGGATTTTATCCAGCGCCGCACCGGCGACAGATTGGGGTTGATATTATTCGGTACTCAAGCTTATTTGCATGTGCCGTTAACTTTTGATCGCAAAACGGTGCAAACTCTGCTTAACGAAGCATTTATCGGTATTACTGAAGATGATCCGCAAACCTCAATAGGGGATGCGATCGGCTTGGCGATTAAGCGGCTGCAAGATCAAAAGACTGATAGTCGGGTGTTAATTTTGTTAACCGATGGCGCGAATACGGCCGGTGAGCTTACCCCGATGAAAGCGGCTGAACTGGCTGCCCAATATCATTTAAAAATCTATACGATAGGTATAGGCGCTGATGAGATGTTGGTACGCAGCCTGTTTGGTACTCGGCGGGTTAATCCCTCTGCCGATCTGGATGAAAAAACCTTGACCGCCATTGCCGATTTAACTGGCGGGCGTTATTTCCGGGCTCGTAACAGTGAAGAGCTGGCGCAGATTTACGCAATGCTGGATCAATTGGAACCTGTTGAAAAAGATAAACAATATTTTAGACCCACCAGCGAGTTATTTTTTTGGCCGTTGGCTTTGGCATTACTGTTGACAGCTGTGTTGATTGCTCATCGATTGAGGTGGTTATGAATTTAGCCGAATTTCATTTTCTGCGGCCGTGGTGGTTTTTAGCTTTGCTGCCTATGGCGCTAATGTTGTTTTTCTGGGTTAAAAATAGACAAAGCCAAGGCAATTGGATTGATGTTTGTGATGCCGAGCTATTGCCGTTTCTGCTGGTCGAAAAACCGTTGGAAAATCGGCGTGGCGGTTTGTTGGCGGGTGGTTTGGTCGGTCTGTTGGCAATAATCGCGTTAGCCGGGCCAACCTGGCAACGCCTGCCCAGCCCTGCATTTAGAAATGAATCGGCGCTGGTGATAGCGCTGGATTTATCGGCATCAATGAATGCTGCCGATATTAAACCCAGCAGACTAGCCAAAGCACGTTACAAAGTGGCGGATTTGCTTAAGCAGCGCAAGGACGGTCAGACTGCATTGCTGGTGTACAGCGGAGATGCTTTCACGGTAACGCCGTTGACTAGTGATACCGTCACTATAGCCAGTCAGCTTGAAGCATTAACCACAGATATTATGCCCAGTCCGGGTAAAAATACCGGCGTGGCTATTCATAAAGCAACCGACTTGCTGATTCAGGCCGGTGCGGCCCAAGGCCATATTCTCTTGATTACCGATGGCGTCGGTGACGAAAACGTGGCCATGCCGGGGCAAAAGCCGGATGCTTATCGTTTATCGGTGTTGGGCATCGGCACCGCTGACGGCGCACCGATTCAGCAAACCGGCGGTGGTTTTGTTAAAGATAGCAAAGGCGGCATCGTGGTTGCCAGACTGGATAACCAAGCTTTAATGGCGTTGGCTCAGAAGGGCAAAGGCGTTTATCAAGCGGTGACTATAGACGATGAGGATATTGAAGCGCTCAGCAAGATTTTTAATGCGGTAGACGGCAAAGCCGATGCTCAGGATAGCAATATGCTGCTACAGCATTGGGATGAAAAAGGCCCTTGGTTGCTGCTGCTGGTATTGCCGTGGGCGGCATTGCAGTTTAGAAAAGGCTTATTGCTATGGCTTGTATTTTTTCTGGTGCCATTTCCAAAAGACAGCATGGCTTTGGATTGGAAAAGTTTATGGCAAACCCCTGATCAACAAGCGCAGCAAGTTTTTAAGCAGCAACAATACCAGCAGGCTGCCGAACAGTTTGCTAATCCTGCCTGGCGCGCTGCCGCGCAGTATAAGGCGGGTGAGTATCAACAGGCTGCGGAAACGCTTAAGGACGTATCAACAGCCGATGGCTTTTATAATCGGGGGAATGCCTTGGCGCAGAGCGGGCAGTTACAGGCCGCGTTGCAAGCTTATCAACAAGCACTTAAATTAGATCCAAATCATCAGGACGCTTTATATAACAAGAATTTGGTCGAAAAAAAATTGCAGGATCAAACCAAGCAAGACAACAAGGATAATCAGCAATCCGAGCAGCAGTCCGGGCAAGAAAATCAGCAAGATCAGCAAAAGCAGCAAGATCAGGCCAGGCAGGATCAACAGCAACAGAATCAATCCCAGCAGAATCAGGTAGACCAGCAGCAGGCAGAGCAAAAAAACCAGCAAAGTCAGCAAGCGCAACAGGATAAGCAACAACAGGACGATAAGCAGCAAGCGGCTGAAGAAAATAAACAGGATGCCGCCAAGGCTCAACAACAAAAGTCAGCTGAGCAAAAAGAGGCGCAAACGGCTAAATCGCAGGCCGACAGCGCAGAGAAAAACGAGATGGATCGCGCCAATGAGCAATTGCTGAAACGCATACCCGATGAACCTACCGGTTTGTTAAAACGTAAATTCAAATATCAATACAGTCAACATAACGGCGCCGCCCAGACTGGTCCTTAATGGAAAAACCGATGAGCAAATTGCAAATCTTGATTTTTAACGTCTTGCTGCTGTTAGCCGCACCAATATTCGCTGCAAATATTCAGGTTGCTGTTGATCGTAATCCTGTCAGCATTAACGATAGCTTTCAGATTACTTTTACGGCAACGCAAGATCTGGATGGTAATCCTGATTTTTCGCCTTTGGAAGATCACTTTGAGGTACTCAATCAGCAACGCAGCAGTAATTCATCCTGGGTCAATGGTCGTAGTAGCCGTACAGAACAATGGTTACTTAATGTAAAGGCCAAGCAGTCCGGTGAATTGCTGATTCCGCCGATTGCTTTTGGTAGCGATAGCAGTAAACCTTTAAAAATTACCGTCACTGAAAACCAAGTTGCCCCGCAAAGCAATGATGAACTGTTTTTGGACGTGGTTGCCGTTCCAGAGAAACCGTATGTGCAATCGCAAGTGCTTTATACCTTGCGTATTTATCGGCGAGTGCAAATTGCCCAGGCCAGATTGGATGAGCCGCAACTAAAAGATGCGGTAGTGGAAAAACTCGGCGAAGATAATAATTTTTTGACCCAAATAAAAGGGGTGGATTATTCGGTAACCGAGCGTAGGTATGCTATTTTTCCACAGCAAAGTGGGCACTTAACCATTGCGCCGTTGACACTGTCTGCCGAAGTGGTTGTGCAACACCAGCCGCGCTTTAACAGTTTTTTTAATCAACAAAGCACCGAAAATCGGCAAGTGGTATCGAAAGCGATTACCTTGGATGTGCAAGCCGTACCGCCTGAATTTAAAGGGGCGGAATGGTTGAGCGCCGAATCGTTGACACTGACTGAAGAGTGGTCGGAAAATCATCTGCAAACCACAGTGGGTGAGCCTTTAACCCGTACCTTAAAGTTATCGGCAAAAGGCGCTACGGTTGGACAGTTGCCGGAGTTGGCAGGGCATCCGGTAATTGATGGCATAAAAACCTATCCTGATCAACCGGTGCTGAAAGAAGACAAGCAATGGGATGGGCTAACGGCATTGCGGGAAGAAAAAATTGCTTTAATCCCCGCCAAACCCGGAAACTACATCTTGCCGGCTTTGAGCATTCAATGGTTTAACACCAAAACCCAGCGGGTTGAAACTGCCACTTTGCCCAGCGTTACCATTACCGCGGTTGCCGGTGCAGTTGTGCCGCAACAACAACCGCTTGCCCAAACAGCCGATAATAATGCCGCAAAACCGCTGGTGTTATCCCCTGAAAATGCTGTTGGAGATAGTCGATTTTGGCAGGTTCTCTCGTTTGCACTGGCACTGGGTTGGCTGCTGACGATAATCTGGTGCTTCCGTCGCCTAAGAAAACCAGCGAAACCAGCGAAACCAGCGAAAGCAGAGAAAACCGTTAAGCCGGTATCGTCGGGTTCAGCCGATGCCAAACAATTGAAACGCGCCTGTCTGGAAAATAATGCGCAATCAGCCAAGCTGCAGTTATTGCAATGGGGTAAAGCTCATTTCGGGGTTGATAGTTTAGGCGCAATCGCTGAGCGAACCTCCGCACCATTAAGTGTCGAGATTGATCGATTGAATCAAGCGCTTTACGCCGCACAAGCGCAGGCTTGGCAAGGTGAAAAGCTATGGCAGGCCTTTCAAAATTACGCGGTGCCGACAAATGCAAACGCCAAGCCGGATAATGATGAGCTAGAGCCGTTATATAAGCTATAAATCTGAAAAAAGGTAGATTTGCCAACTAACGGGCGGCGCATCTGGTTAAAGCCCAAGCAAACGGCAAGGTGATCTAACAGCTTAAATTAACCTGATTAGCTCATTCCCCCGATGTCGGGTAAGGAAAAGGCAGTAATGTCTTTTCCTTACCCGACATCGTACGAACGGCCCTGCGAAATCGAAAAGTTAATTGCGGCTACTAAAAAAAGCCGGTAACTATTCTGCGTAAATAGATAGACTGTATAGGATGTGCCGACGTTAGGAGGCGCATCAATCGCGACAGATGCGCTTCACGCTGCTGCGCACATCCTATAACATTATTTTCAGGCGTATTTTGATGTATTTATAGTATGAGCCAGCCAAGTTCCTTCGGCGGGATTTGCGGCTGTGCCGATTAAGATGCTAATCAGGTAACAGTTTATTCTGACCTAACCAGTCACGCACTCCCTGTCCTGCACACAAACCCGTCGCAAAACAAGCGTTAAGCAGATAGCCGCCGGTTGGGGCCTCCCAATTTAAACATTCACCGGCAATAAAAATGCCGGGGTAAGCCGTTAACATAAGATTTTGATCTAAATTGTTAAAGCAGATGCCGCCTGCGGTACTGATGGCTTCGGCTATAGGTCGAGTTGCGTGTACCGTGATGGGTAATGCTTTGATGGTTGCCGCTAGTATGGCGGCATCAGCAAATTGTGCTTTATTCAATGTTTCATGAAGCAATGCGGCTTTGACCCCAGTGATGCCGACCCGGCTTTGTAAATGGCTGGAGATAGACCGCGAGCCTCGTGGATGACTTACTTCTAAAAATACCCGCTTTGCATCACGGTCTGGCAGTAAATCCAGCATGAAAGTGGCGCTACCGTGACTATGCAATTGCTCGCGTAGCCGCTTTGAAAAAGCGTATATCAAGCTACCTTCCACACCATGTGCACTAATGACCATTTCGCCTTTACGCGTTTCGGTGTGGCCCTGGGTATCAGTAAACGTCAACGCTACCGATTTTAGTGGGGCGCCGGCAAATTTTTCGCGTAAAAGTGGGCTCCAGCTTACGTCAAAGCCGCAATTAGCACTTTGCAAGGGGGCAATCTCCAGCCCTTTTGCCAATAATAAAGGCACCCAGGTACCGTCAGACCCTAGTTGCGGCCAACTGGCACCACCCAGCGCCAGCACTGTCGCCTGTGGGTTAAGTAAAATCTCGCCATTAGGATTAGCTAGTCGCAGTGCGCCCTCAGCATTCCAGCCCAGCCAACGATGCCGGACATGTAGCCGCACACCTGCGTTACGCAAGCGATGTAGCCAGGCGCGTAACAATGGGGCGGCTTTCATTTGGGTGGGAAATACCCGGCCAGAGCTGCCAACAAAAGTATCGATGCCCAGTTCGTGTACCCAGGCACGTAAGGCATTTGGGGGTAGTTGGTCGAGACAGGCCTGTAGTTGCGGCGGCTGTTGATCACCATAACGAGAGCAGAAAGTGTCGTAGGCTTCACTATGAGTGATATTTAATCCGCCAACACCTGCCTGCAAAAATTTGCGGCCCATTGAGGGCATTGCATCGTATACATCAACTTGTATGCCTGCGCGGCTAAGCACTTCGGCGGCCATTAGCCCGGCTGGGCCGCCACCGATAATGGCGACGGTATGATTTGATTCCAGCATTCAGCGTTGTAAAAAATTCCTTAACAAATCATGGCCATGCTCGGTCAGGATCGATTCCGGGTGGAATTGTACGCCTTCAATATCCAGGGTTTTGTGTCGTACCCCCATGATTTCATCCATCTCGCCGGCTGGGTTCTGCGTCCAGGCTGTTACTTCCAGGCAATCCGGCAAGCTGCTTTGTTCGATGACCAGGGAATGGTAACGGGTTGCGGTGAATGGATTGTGCAGGCCTTTAAAAACACCGCTATCGCTGTGAAATACCAAAGAGGTTTTGCCGTGCATAATGCTTTTGGCATGGATGATATTGCCGCCAAAGGCATAACCAATACTCTGATGACCCAGGCACACGCCCAGTATCGGCAGTTTTCCGGCATATGCGCGAATGGTTTCTACCGAAATGCCGGCCTCTTTGGGGGTGCAGGGGCCAGGGGAAATGACAATTTTGTCAGGAGCCAACTCGGTGATTTGCGCAACGCTGACCTCATCATTGCGCACTACAGTCACTTCAGCGCCAAGTTCGCCGAAATACTGCACCAGATTGTAGGTAAACGAATCGTAGTTATCGATCATTACTACTTTAACGGCGCTCATGCCTTTCCTCCTTCCAGACCTGCTTCGGCCATGCTGACAGCGCGGAACACTGCCCGGCCTTTGTTCATTGTTTCCTCCCATTCACTGCGCGGCACTGAATCGTAAACGATGCCGGCCCCGGCTTGGATATGCAGGGTTTGATCCTTGATGACGGCGGTACGAATAGCAATTGCCGTATCCAGGTTGCCTGACCAGGAAATATAACCGATAGCGCCGGAATAAATGCCGCGTTTTACCGGCTCCAGTTCATCAATAATCTCCATCGCCCGGATTTTTGGCGCGCCGCTGACAGTACCGGCCGGAAAGGTGGCGGCTAGTACATCAAAAGCATTCTTATCGGCCTGCAATTCGCCGGTGACATTGGAGACGATATGCATGACGTGCGAATAACGCTCGACGATCATTTTATCGGTCAATTTAACGCTGCCGATTTTAGCCACTCGCCCGGTATCATTGCGACCTAGATCAATCAGCATTAAATGTTCGGCAATTTCCTTGGGATCGTTCAGTAATTCCTGTTCCAGCGCCAAATCCTGCTCATGGCTGGCGCCGCGCGGCCGAGTGCCGGCAATCGGCCGAACGGTAATCTCGTTGTCTTCCAGGCGCACTAAAATTTCCGGTGATGAGCCGACGATATAAAATTCGTCAAGGTTCAGGAAATACATGTATGGCGAAGGATTAAGACAGCGCAGCGCCCGATATAAATCCAGTGGCGCGGCGTTATATGGGATGGACATCCGTTGCGACAGCACCACTTGCATAATGTCGCCATTGCCGATGTATTCTTTGGCTTTTAACACCGCCGCTTCGTAACCTTGTTGGGTAAAGCCGGAAATGAAATCGCTTTCTTTGACTTGTTTAGTCCTCTGATGTAAATGAGAACTGGCTTTCAGCTCCCGTAGTCTGACCACCAGATCATCCAGTCTGGCTTGTGCGTTTTGATAAGCGTGGGGTTGTGCCGGGTCGGCATGAGTCAGCAACAGCATTTTGCCGGACAGATTATCAAAAACCAATAAATCTTCCGAAACCATCAGCAGAATGTCCGGGGTACCGATAGGGTCGGGTTTGCCGGTGGATTGCAGGCGCGGTTCTATATAGGCGATGGTTTCATAACCAAAGTAACCCACCAAGCCACCATTGAAGCGCGGTAAGCCCGCAATATCCGGTACTCGATATTGCAGGCGGAATTCCTCTATCCATTCTAACGGCTTAAGATGCTCAAAGCTTTCTGTAGCGGCACCATCCGTTTCCACGTAAATCGTAAAGCTGGAAATTTTAATGCGGATTTTACAGGGTAAGCCGATAATGGAATAGCGTCCCCATTGCTCGCCGCCATGGACAGATTCAAATAAATAGGAATAAGGCGCGTCAGCCAGCTTTAAATAAGCGCTGAGCGGCGTATCCAGATCGGCAAGCACTTCCCGACAAACAGGAATGCGGTTGTAGCCCTGTTGGGCGTATTGATCGAATTGCGCGGGTGTCATTCTTGTTCTCGGGTGTAGTCTGGATTCAACCGTTTATCGGAATGAGATTGTAACCCACAATGCGGATCAGCCGCGACTATCTGCAAGCCTAAATCAGCATAGCCGGCGCTCATTGCAAATAACCACGTCGCTGTAATAATAGTAGCGTCAGTAAACAAAAGCCGGTGCTGGCATAAAAAGTAAATGCCGCCCCCCAATACTCCCACAGCAAACCGGCTAAAACGCTGGCAATGAGCATGGCTATGCCGCTGACCAGGTTAAAAAAACCATAAGCGGTGCCGCGCAAATCAGCAGGCGTGACATCTGCAACCATTTTTGCCAACAGTCCTTGCGTTATGCCCATATGGATTCCCCATAACATCACGCCAATCACGATGCTCCCCCAAAAATCACTGCTTGCCAGCACTAGATCGGCGGCAATCAATATCAGTAATCCCCAAGCCAGTAATTTACGATGATCATAATGATCCGACAATTTGCCAAAAGGATAGGCGCTGATTGCGTAGACTATATTCATCGCCACCATCACCAGTGGCACCAAGGCAATAGCAATGCCGCTCTGCTGGGCGCGCAATACCAAAAATGCCTCGCTGAAACGCGCCAGCGTAAAAACCGCACCGATGCCGACTACCTGCCAATATTTACTGTTTAGCCTCTGCAGATTGACTCGGCTAATCGGATTCTTGCGATGTTCTTGATGAGGTGCGGCAGGCTCGCTAACGCCCAGCAATAGCACTATAACCGCCAAAACCCCGGGAATAACCGCTACCCAAAAAACTGCGCGAAAATCATCATGCCAGAGCAGCATCAAGCCGACCGCCAACAGCGGCCCTAGAAATGCGCCGACGGTATCCAGCGATTGCCGTAAACCGAATGCTGCTCCGCGAATTTCTGGTGGGGTGATGTCGGCAACTAACGCGTCTCTGGGCGTGCCACGGATACCTTTACCCATTCTGTCCAGCAAACGGGCGCTCAATACTACGTCGACACTGCCGGCAACCGCAAACAGCGGTTTGGTCAGCGCCCCCAGTCCGTAGCCCAACAGCGCCAAACCTTTGCGTTTGCCTAGATAATCGCTGATGACTCCAGAAAAAACTTTGACTATCAAAGCAGTGGCTTCGGCTGCGCCTTCAATCAAACCGATGCTCAAGGTGCCGGCACCCAACGTGGTAACCATAAATAAAGGCAGCAGGCTATGAATCATTTCCGAAGAAACATCCATTAATAGGCTGACAAAGCCCAGCGCCCAAACGCCTTTGGGAATCCGTCGCCAAACGGCTGAGTTGCGATAAGTATGGTTTTTCACAAATTGTCTGCTCTGTTAAATTAAGGTAACTATTCAGCGTAGGATGGCTACGTCAAAAGGTAGGATGTGCTGAACAGCGTGAAGCGCATCTGTCGCGATTGATGCGCCTCTTAACATCGGCACATTCTATAACCGCTCTATTTAATTAGGTTCAAGCTATTTTGTCCGAATCAGTGCTGCTTAGCCATGAAAATTTATTCTTAAACCATTGGGTGTTAAATATATCAGTAATTAGCTCGGCAATACCTGTAGCATGACGAATGTTGTTGCTTAGCAGAATATGCCATAATTCAAACACTATTTTTGTAACTATTCGGTCGTACAATATTGCCGGAATTAGCTAGATGAGGAGACTCAATGCTTGACGCAAATTTTGAAACACTGATTAGCCTTGTGCTTACCGCCACACTGATGGGTTTAGTTTTTGCTGGTTGGCTGGCTAAATGGGTGCTGGCTAAACAAACCGGCAACGACGCCATGCGCAGTATATCGGATGCGGTGAAAGAGGGCGCAGAGGCATTTCTTAGACGGCAAAATCGTACCATTCTGATACTGAGTGCAGTGTTTGCCTTAGTGCTGTTTGTTGGGTACGGGCTAATCCGCGCCCATCGTGAGTTCGATCCGGTCAGCAGTGCGATGCAGATGGCCGGGTGGATTACCGTATCTTTTATGTTTGGCGCGTTATGCTCGGTGTTGGCCGGCTATGTGGGAATGTGGATCAGTATTCGTAGTAATATTCGTACTGCGGCGGCGGCAAGCGATAGCCTAAATGATGCGGTGCGGATCGCCTTGCGAGCTGGCGGTGTTTCCGGTATGGCCGTGGTGTCCATGAGTTTGCTTGGAATCGTGGGCTTATTTACGCTGGTTAAGGTGCTGACTCCAGAGATTAATCTTGCCAAGATACCGTTACTTATCGTCGGTTATGGCTTTGGCGCGTCATTTGTGGCCTTGTTTGCCCAGGTTGGCGGTGGTATCTACACCAAGGCCGCCGATGTCGGTGCGGATTTGGTCGGCAAGGTTGAGGCCGGCATCCCCGAAGATGATCCGCGTAACCCGGCGGTCATTGCTGATTTGGTAGGTGATAATGTAGGTGATTGTGCCGGTCGGGGGGCGGATTTGTTCGAATCTACCGCTGCCGAAAATATAGGAGCGATGATACTGGCCGGCAGTCTGGCGCTAAGCGCGGAAAAAGCGGGAATGGGCTTTAGCGCCGGGTTGGTGGGTGTGATGTTGTTTCCGCTGATCGCGCGGGCTTTTGGTATTCTGGCCAGCATGATAGGTATCGTCTGCGTTCGTCTTAACAACGAGGAGCAAGAGCCGATGCAAGCCTTGAATAGAGGGTATTTTATCAGCGTAGCCTTAGCCTTACCCTTGTTCGGATTGGCGGCCAAATGGCTGCTGGACAATCCGTTGGCTACCGATGCTTGGTGGCATTTCTTTTTATGCGGTGTCATCGGCGTATTAACGTCCGTGGCATTTGTTTATATTACTCAATACTATACCGAGTCTCGCTATCGTCCGGTACAAGCTATTGCCAATGCCAGCACTACTGGCCCTGCCACCAACATTATTGAAGGCACGGCAGTCGGCTTTGAGTGTACCTGGATGCCTACCTTGGCAATAGCCATTGCTTTATTGGCTTCTTATTATCTGGGTGTTGATAGTGGTTTACCTCATGCCGGCCTATTTGGTACTGCCGTGGCAACCATGGGCATGTTGTCCACCGCCGCCTACATTCTGGCAATGGATGCCTTTGGCCCGATAGCCGATAATGCCGGGGGGATTATCGAAATGAGCGAACAATCAGCTGCCGTGCGCTGCCGTACCGACAAACTGGATGCGGTGGGCAACACCACCAAAGCGCTCACTAAAGGTTATGCTGTCGGCAGCGCTGGCCTTGCCGCTTTCTTGTTGTTCCAAGCCTATATGGACGAAGTAAAAAGCTATGCAGGTCTTGATGAATCGTTTGAATTCAGCGTCAATATGGGTAAACCGGTGGTTTTTGTCGGTGCCTTGCTGGGCGCGATGCTGGTATTTTTATTCTGTTCCATGACCATACGCGCCGTGGGTAGCGCCGCCAAAAGCATTATTGAAGAAGTACGTCGGCAATATGCCACACTGCCTCGTATCAACGACATTATTCAGTTTCCTGTTGACTTTAAGCCCGACTATGGCGCTTGCGTTGACATTGTTACCCGCGCCGCACTACGTAATATGGTGATGCCGGGTTTGCTGGTGGTACTGACGCCGATTGCTGCGGGTTTATTTTTTAAACTATTTATTGGCGTGGAAGGCAAGCTGATTGCAGCTGAAAGCGTTGCGGCTATGTTAATGGTTGCCACCATTACCGGCATTTTGATGGCGTTATATCTCAACAATGCCGGCGGTGCCTGGGATAACGCCAAAAAATATATTGAAAGCGGCGCACATGGCGGTAAATACATTACCGACCATGCCGGCAACAAAATCAAAAACCCCACCCATGCCGCAGCGGTGGTTGGTGATACGGTCGGCGATCCGTTTAAAGATACCGCAGGCCCCAGCCTGCATGTGCTGATCAAGCTGTTGGCGACAGTTACGCTGGTGATGGCGCCTTTTTTTTGTGACGTCTAGTATATTTAAGTGGATTTTAACCAAACCTATTTTGTAATTATTCAGCGTAAATTAGGTAAATTGCTAGGATGTGCCGACGTCAGGAGGCGCACCCAATCGCGAAAGATGTGCTTCACGCTGTTCAGCACATCCTGTAACACCTTTAACACTTTGGTTTGCAAGCCAAAAAATCACGCCGAATAGTGACCATAATTTTTGTAAGATTTTGGCAAATATCCCCGATAAAACCGGGGATATTTGCTCGTTGCCGAAAAATAGAGCTTTTTGGTTATTCAATAAGCTAATCTTTCAGGCTTTCTTAAAAATCAAGCTGGGTACGCATTTCAAAAATATCGGGATGTGTGCCGTTAAGTACTTTCGCCGTGCTGTTTACGTTGGTTGCGCTGGAGCTAGTGCTGGTCGTCGTTTCCAGATCAAATACATGAATAAAGTTAGCCATGACGCGTATCCGCGAGTTAGGATACCAGTTAAGACCCACTTTTCCGGTATCGGCGCGGCCACCATGGATGATGCCGCTATTCAAATCCAGATAATCGTAGCCTGCTAACAATTCCCAAGCCCCAATACCACCGCCGGTAGTAGAGAAGTTATGGTTTGGCTTAATCCGGTCAAACACGCCGGCATACAGGTTGCCCTTGGGTTGGAGAATATAATTACGCGATTCGCCGGTCAGGAAAAAAGACGCAAAACCATAATAACCATTTAAATTATTATTACTTAGGCCATTGCCGGCAACTTGAGCCTGCAGATATTCACCCTGTAAAGATAAAGGCCCATACACCACCGACGCTTCTCCGCCAGCACGGGTAACGGTTTGCGTGCTTCTGCCGAGGCTGTTGTTGCTGATAACGCCTGTATTCAACACTAAGCTTCTGTCGACGTTGGAATCTAAAGCTGCGCCAAAATTTGCGCCGCAAATATTACTACTATTAGGACCAGCAGCACCAGCACATGAAGGATTAACATCCAAATAGCGTTGCGAGCCGGAAGCGCCAATATGCAGCAAATGATTTTTATCTTCCATCCAGGGCAAACCGGTTACCCGGCCGGTTATTCCCCAACCGGTATCGCCGGAACCGCCATTACGGTTAGCGTTGCCGTTTGAGTTGGTCGATGATGTATCGTTGGTGCCTGAGCCATTCCCCATTGATTCGGTTTGCAAGGCGCTTTGCGCGGTCCAGCGGGGTTGCGCGACTTTTAAACCCAGACCCATTTTGAACACGTTATTGTTATCGATAAAGGCATTGGTTGCCATGTTTCTTTCAATAAAAGACGTTTGAATATCACTGGTTGCTTCTTCTATGCTGATCGGTTCTTTAAATTGACCCACGGTCGCCGTAAGAGGTGAATAACCGTTCCAGGTCATAAAAGCATCGGTCACGCCGCCGGCAGTAGAACCATTTCCTCGCGTAAAGTCATATTCAAATTTATAGCCAAACTCTTTAAACATAGCGCCTTCGGCCGACAAACGCGCTCGGCGGATAGTGGTGCCATCCGCTAGCGTACTACTTTGTGGTACGCCGGATTGATTCATGCTGACTTGCGAGTCTAATTGTACCCGACCATTCAGTTTTAAACTGAAATCGCCTTCGGCGCTTTCCCATTTTACACCGTCTTCACCCATACGCACTTTGCCTAGGCTAGGATCATTAA
>Ga0316224_1001632_pt1 | contig 23612 bp, 27 predicted proteins | sample TBH18013metaG_FD_206254 | JGI IMG/M metagenome (GOLD analysis project Ga0316224, IMG submission 206254) | Freshwater microbial communities from Trout Bog Lake, Wisconsin, USA - TBH18013 | ecosystem: Environmental > Aquatic > Freshwater > Lake > Hypolimnion/Profundal zone | place: USA: Wisconsin... | reverse complement strand
TCGTTGATTTGTTGGCCGGATCAATGGGATGAACACCCCCACCCTTAACGGCATCAAATGTGCCATAGTGTAGTTTGGATTAACACTAAAACAGATAGGAGCGTTCACCATGGATATTACAACAATTGGCATCGATTTGGCAAAATTAGTCTTTCAAGTTCACGCAGTAAATGCGCACGGTAAGGTAGTCCTCAAAAAACAACTCAAGCGCAATCAAATGGCTGAATATTTTGTCAATTTGAAGCCTTGCTTGATTGGAATGGAGGCGTGCGGGAGTGCACATCACTGGGCTCGCAAGCTTCAAAGCTATGGGCATACTGTGAAGTTAATGCCTCCTCAGTACGTCAAGCCTTATGTCAAGACCAATAAAAATGATGCTGCAGATGCGGAGGCAATCTGTGAGGCCGTGGCCCGTCCCAATATGCACTTTGTGCCAATCAAGACCCTTGAGCAACAAGGAATTTTGACCATTCACCGAATCCGTCAAGGCTATGTAAAAGCGCGTACCGCCCAGGCCAATCAAATTCGCGGTCTGCTTGCTGAGTTTGGGATTGAGATTCCCCTGGGTATTGGATATATAACCAAGCGTGTACCTGAGTTAATTGAAGATGCGAGCAACGACTTGCCAGGCATTGTTCGCATTGAAATACAAGAGTTGCTTGAGCATTTCAAGCATTTAGAGGAACGAGTCAACGATTGTGAAAAGAAGATTGTTTGCTGGCATAGAAAAGACGGGACAAGTAAAAAGCTAGAGGCTATTCCAGGTATTGGTCCTATCACAGCATCTGCACTTGTAGCCTCTATCGGGGATTCGAAGCACTTTAAGAACGGGCGGCAAGTGGCCGCTTGGATAGGTCTGGTACCCAAGCAGCACTCAAGTGGTGGTAAACAGACGTTGCTGGGTATTAGTAAACGCGGGGACAGCTACTTGAGGACTTTACTCATCCATGGGGCCAGGGCGGTGATACATCACTCGGTTGGCAAGATAAAGCCTACTGGCACGCAAAGCTGGGTCAATCAGTTGGCAGCAAGAAAAAACAAGAATATAGCGGCGGTTGCGCTTGCGAATAAGAATGCGAGGATAGTTTGGGCTTTATTGAATCATGACCGTGATTATCAGGACAACCATAAAACGTTACGCGTTGCTGCGTAAGAGAAGTCAGGTTTAACAAGAAGAAGACAGCGGAGTGTGAACTCCAAAGGTTGCACAGGCAATCAAGAAGTGATGGCAAAACAGGTAAGACCGTGATTGGCAAAGCCCGCAAGAGGCGAAGCTCCTAGAGAGCACCGGATCGATTGAGGCGCTAATCAGCAAATCCCATCAAGGACAGTGGAACAAAAGCCACAGCAAAGTCCGAATGTACGGGTGCAATCTTTATCTAAATGCCAAAAACAATTGAGAGCTTGGCAAACCGGGGGTGTTCATGTACGCCTCTAATGGATCCACTTTAGCCCCGTAAAGTGCATAATCAAACAATCACTCAAATTTACTCTAAATGACAACTTTTAAATTCGTGGCGAATCTTGTCTTTTGCACTTTGGCTTTAAGTAATCAACTTACATTTGGTGTCCAAATCGTTTGCAATACTGATGTTAGCAATACTCGAGCTCAGTTAGTGATTCAATCCACTAATGATATTTACTCCATCTCAAAAATAGACTTGTCGAGCGGTTTTAGGTTGGCGGGACAGTACTTGCCGAATGTAAATAAATTCAAACTCTATGTTTATGACTATTCTAAAGATCGGCATGTCCTATTGAGTACCCAAGAGTTTGATATCAATCCTAAATCTTGCGAACAGAGTTTTGGTAAAAACCGAGTTTATGGAGAGCCCTATGAGAGAGAGCTCTATTTTCAGTGTCATCAAGATTGCAAGTAATGATGTCTTATTTAATAAAACAATTTGCCCTACTTGTAATTTTGTTGCTAGGAATATCTAGCAGTATGGCTCAAAGCCAAAGTATCAAAATGGTATTCGTAGGGGATATCATGCTTGATGATTTGCCAGGCAAATATATCAAAGCAGGGAAAGACCCATTTAAGAGTTTTGCACCCCTTTTAAAGCAAGCAGATATTACGATTGGAAATTTGGAATGTGTAGTGGGAACAACAGGGGAGCCAGAAGATAAGCCATTTGTGTTGCGAGCTAATCCTCGAGTGTTACCAGTACTTCAAAAATATTTTAGTGCTGTATCACTTGCCAATAATCATACTGGAGACTATGGTCCAAAAGCGCTATCAAAAATGCTTGAGCTGCTAGATGAGGCTAGTCTCAAACATTTTGGCGCAGGCAAAGAGATTCGCTCTGCCCATGAACCTATTATTTTCGAAGTCAAAGGTAAGCGTATAGCCGTGCTAGGCTTTGATATCTTCTTGCCTAGAAGCTTTGAGGCGTTAGACGATAGACCTGGCACTGCTTGGGGTGAGCCTGACTATATCGTGGCGGACATTAAGAGAGCCAAAGATTTTTATCGAGCTGATGTTGTGATTACATATCCACATTGGGGCTGGGAGGGTGAGAAAACTGCATCTCAAAATCAAGTTCAGTTAGCGCACTTAATGATTGATAGTGGGGCTGATGCAGTAGTTGGTGGACACCCTCATGTCACGCAAAATATTGAAAACTATAAAGGCAAACCCATATTTTATAGCCTTGGCAATTTTATCTTCGATGGTTTTGATACAGTAGATACCACGACTGGATGGGCTCTAGAGATTATGATTAATCCAGACTCCAAAATTACTTGGCAGATTAATGAAGCTAAGTTAAGTAAAAATGGAATCCCTGGCAATTATGGCGTTATTTTAAGGTCAGATTAAAAATCATTATGAGAAAATTATTTTTATAGGCATCATCTTTTTAATAAATGTTCAGACATGCTTTAAGTAAATTTATTGACGAATTTCAAATTGCTAAATCGGACGAAGAAAAGGCAAATGTTATAAATCAATGTATTCGGTACTTGGCGCAAAATTGCATGAGTAATCTTCAACTATCGCAATTGGCAAATTGTCAAAGTGAATTGACTAATTCTTACCAATTAAAATTGCATAATAAGTAAAAATATTTTAAATTGGTTAAATTCCGCTAGAAATTTGCAACCAAGGATCTTGAACCTATTGGGGTTTTCTGCAATTAGAGCGCAGTAAGGTAAAGTGTTTAAATTCTCCTAGATAGTTGCAAGCGCTGATTGGGTAATTAGAATATCTTCAGAAGTCTTGAGCAACTATGAGGTTTAAACTGCAATGCGTCTCATTTGTGTTGAGCACATCGCCTATTGAGAACTTAGTGGCATCTCTCAGCTGTTTTGGATGCAGTAAGAAGTTAACCTTGTAAATCATACTAGTAAAGCCTGACTTTAGATCTGAAATTGTGCATGCATCACTGAAAAAAGATCAATTTGATCATTAATTTTAAAAAAGCATTCTGCATTCTGGTCATTCCAGTGTTAAAAAATCATTTTTAGTTAATCATATCTAGGGCGGAAAGAAACGTACAAAAGTATGAGCCTAAATCAAGACGTAATATAACTTAAGCAGTTAAGATATAGTCTACCAGCTGCAGTTTTAGTAAATATTTGAGTTCGCCAAGTCGTCGAAATCTATGAATCCAGTATACCGAATTGATTTGAGTGTGTTATTTCGTAATGTATGCCCTGAATATAAGACCCAATAAAAATACCAACTAAAGCCCAAAGTAAATCAAAATTACCAGATCCAATTGACGCAATGGCAGGACCGGGACAAACTCCACATAAACCCCATCCAATACCAAAAATTGCAGCACCAATGATTGTGCTTTTATCTAAATTTGCAACGCGCAAAACAAACCTATCAGATAGTATGGGCTTAGCTAAAAGTTTAGGTAAAAATTGATAGGAAATTAAGGTGACAAAAATAGCGCCAGACATGACTAAAAGTAGCCCGGTATCTTGCCCACGTAAAAATCCAAGTACAACCTCTGGTGATACCATTGTGGATGAAGCTAAACCTAAGCCAAATAATGCACCGCCTAAAACGACAATTGTTAGCTCATAGAATAATTTAGTTGTAGTTTTCACTTTTACAAAGATAGGTTAGCGGTTACAACAGCGGTTATCATAAAAATAATTACAGCCATGAATGAGGCCAAAGAAAGTGAGGATATACCGCAAATACCATGCCCTGAAGTACACCCGTTCGAAAGTCTTGATCCAAAGCCAACCAAAACCCCACCTAAAAGCAATTTAAGCGGTGATACATTTGTATGCATTTGTTCAGCTGCGCCAAAGAACAAAAACCAAATACCTGAACCGACGATCAGCCCAAAAGAGTAAAACAATCGCCACAGTCTTGTGTCTTTAAAAATTGCTTGTTTAAAAAAAAATCTTTTGGAAAAAAAAGAAATTGTGGAGCTAAAGAAAGTACTTATTCCAGCCGTTACGCCATTAAATAAATAAATAAGGCTAACTCCTAGCCCTATACTGATGCCTCCAAGTAAGTAATGTATCCAGCCGTTTGGAAATAACAAATTCATAGTTGTGATTAATTGTATTTTTATTTGGTGACTACAGGCTTCCCCGCAGCTACCCATGCATCTAATCCACCTGAAATAGACTTAATGTTTTTATAACCCATGTCAAGTAATGAGCAAGCCGAAAGCGCCGCTCTTCCGCTAGATTTACAGTAGATGATAATATTCAAATCGCGGTTCGTGTGATCAGGAATATTGCTTAGTTTGAATTCGAGCATACCTCTAGAAGCATGTACAGCACCCTCGATATGCCCAGATGCAAATTCCTCTGATTCTCTACAGTCGATGATCAAATCGGCCGACGCTAGAGCATTCTCTGCTTCTTCTACGGATATTTCAGAAATTTTAGATTTTGCGTGAGAAACAAGTTCATTGATAGTTTTCATGAGTCTTCTCCTGTGATGAATAAGGAAATAATAAATGAATATTATATTTGACAATTTTCTCTACGAAGATGCATGCAGTACTTCTAAAGAATTATTAAGTACTTTTACACGAACGGGTATGGATGAGCGTACACTTTGTGTAACGGTACAAAATTCTTCAAATTGCTTAAGTACGTTAACTAAATGATTGTGTTGAGGATCAACATTCTTAAGATTGATTGTCACATCTAGGCCCAATACCCTGACTCTAGATTGATCGTTTCTACCGACCTCAGCTTGAACAGAAGCCGAGATCAATTCAGGTTCAATCTTAAATTTTCTTAATGCAAAAAGTAACGATGCGCATAAACAATTCCCAACGGATGAACACAGTAACTGGACAGGAGATGGCCCAGAGCCTAAACCCAGCGGTGGAGGTTCATCTGTTATCAATGAGTCCACCGCACCTTCAAAGTTAACTTTGAATTGGTAGTTTTTTTGCTGTGTTAATTGAATTGATACTAAATTGTTCATGCTTAATTTTCTTTCATTTGTGATTGAAGGAAATTCTCAACTTTCTGAAATATTAGTTATTTAAGTTTTATCTATTCAATATTAGAGTTTTTTGATTCTAGTCTGTTTATACCCATCATCTTTAGAATATATTTTTCATATACTGGTTCTGAAGAGCCATTTTTCATTTTGTACATGAAATACTTTTCAAAAGCTATTTTTGCGAGATGCACCCATTTACCTTTTCTAAACCAATTGACATTGCGCGGTCCAATCTGTGGGATCGCGACAAATGCTGCACCCGTATCACCCATATCTGCTAAACATATTGCGTTCCATGTTCCTTTCCAATCAGCAGTTTTACCCTTCAGCTCTTCAGCTATGTTGTGAACAATAGCAGTTACCATTGTTTCAATCATATAACCGGTCTTGGGAGCTCCTGTTGCAACAGGCGTGGCTTCAACAGGAGGAATTGCAACGCATACGCCAGCAGAGAAAATATTTTTATATTTTTTACTCCTTTGGTATTCGTCTATTAAAACAAATCCTCTTGGATTGCAAAGACCTTCGACAGCTGCTACGGGATCAACACCTTTAAATGCGGGTAGCATCATACTAAATGCAAAGGGTAATTCGTGTTCCATTTTTATATCCCCTGAATCTTTAAGCTCAGTCACAAACATTTTCCCAGATTCAACTTTGGTGACCTTTGCATTAGTTATCCACTTAATGTCGTTATTTCTAAATTCGCTTTCCAAAAGGGATTTTGAATCACCCACCCCAGCAAGACCTAAATGTCCAATGTAAGGCTCACTTGTAACGTAAGTGATTGGAAATTTATTACGAACTTTTCGGTTCCTTAAGTCCTTGTTGACAATAAAAGCAAATTCATACGCTGGTCCAAAGCATGATGCACCTGGCATTGCTCCAATTACGATAGGACCAGGGTTTTTGAGTAGTTCCTGGTAATTCCTCCATGCGTGCTCGGCATGATCAATACTACAAATAGAATTAGTGTAAGCGTCAGGTCCAGCGCCAGGTATTTCATCAAATGATAATTTAGGACCTGTAGTTATGACTAAATAATCGTACGATATCAGTGTATCGTCTTCCATAACTATTGAATTGTTTTCAGGATCCAATCTGAAGACTTTTTTAGCAATAAAGTCAATCCCTTTTTTCTCAAGATACGGGCGAATTGGAAAAGTAATACTCTCTCTGTCTCTCCATCCCACTGCAACCCATGGATTAGATGGGACAAATTGAAAGTATTCAACTGCATTGATGACAGTAATCTTATGAGTTTTATCTAGTTTTTCACGCAATTCATATGCTGCTGGCATGCCTCCAGTGCCCGCTCCCAAAATTACGATATGTGACATTTTGTCTCCTTTTTTAATTGATGTGATGACTCTCTAGTTTCTACATTTCAAGTTGTGCATTAATTTGAATCAACTTTTCAGTGTCTAACTCTCCAACAAGCGCATATAGATTTAGTTGATTAATTAAATAATCAATTTTTGCTTGTAAAAGGTTCATTTCGGCTAGGGTTTTAGCATTTGTTGCATTTATCAAATCAAGAGTAGTTCGGTCTCCTACTTCCTGCGCTAATTTTGTAGCCTCTAATTTTGAGTTAGTTGCAATAAGGCTCGAAGACAATGCAGATATTCTTGAAAGCCCACTTGATAAAGCTAGCCATGATGATTGAACATTTTGCATCACCCTCAATTTTGTACTTTCAAGCTCGAATTTGGTTTTATCCTCTAACTGTATGGCTTCTTCATGTTTTGAAGATGTATAACCACCACTGAATAAAGGAATCGTGAGTTGTATCCCAACCATTTGTTGCAATGAATTGTTACTAGCCGATCCAAAGTCTCCACTGCCAGTCATTTTTTGCTGCGATGCTTGTGCTACTAAATCAAGTGAAGTTGAGGCAGAAATAGAATTCCCAATAACATCTTGATGTGCAATGTCTAATTTTGTCTGCATTAATTTAATGAGTGGATTTGAGAAAATAGCCTTTTGAATCCAACTATCTAGATTGCTTGGATTAAAAACTACCAAATCTCTTTTAGGATATTTCAAGTCAAGATTAATAGCGGAAATTTTACTTACCTCACTCAGCATATATTTAGCAACTTGAAGATCATTCACATTGCTTATGATTTGTGCAGTAAGTTCTTGTTCTTTTGCATAAGCCTCATGCTTGTCAATAATTGGTGATTCACCAATATTAAATTTCTCCTGTGATTTTTCAGATTCAATTTTGATTGCTTTATATTCATTTTTAAGCAAATCCAATTTCTTATTTAAAAAAACTATTTCAAAATATCGTTGAACTGTGCGCAGCATTAACTCATTGTTTGTGAGTTTCCACTCAACATTGGCAGCCTCTGCGCCAAGGTTGAGCTGCCTTGTATGCGCAATCCTTTCTTGGCTAAATATTGCTTGCCTGGCTTGCAATGCCCAGGTATTCGAACTGCCGTCCCTAATCGAAGTATTGAATCCAACGCCGTTACTCGTACCCAGTGGGGCAGGAGCTGTAAAATTTGCTCCAAGTATTTCAGAGCTGGAATTAATTTTTCCAGATGTGCCTATAATTTGAACACTTGGAAGCCAAAGTGAAATAGCTTGATTTCTTTTTTCGATTCCGGCTAATTTAGCTGAAAGAGCAGTGGCGACATCAGGATCATGTTCTCCCACACCATTCCAAACTTCTAAAAGATCAGCACTTTGCGAGGTCCCGCAATATGCAGAAATTATTATTGCTAAGATTTTGCATTTAAAATTCATAGATATTCTTTGTTTGGGGAATTTTGAGTGAGCCTTTGAGTATTTCACTTTCACCAAGCGAGCCAGTAATCCTTACTATTTCTTTTTTTAAATAGTCAATTAATAAAACTGGCACACTCCTAATGAATAGTCTTTGGCTAATTAGATGTGATTTATCTATATCTACTTTTGTAAATCTATTTTTGGTATTGCATTTAGGACCGAAGATGATATTAAAAATAGGTTTAAATCACTTCAAGCACCAGGTTTGAATCCAATTTTCCGCATAATAGTTTCCATGAGACACCAACCTGTAAGTGAGCTTTGGAATAAATTTAATCCAACAAAAGCTGTAAATGCCAACCACCATTGACTTACAAATATTGGACTCTCACTAATGCCAAGCGCTAGTGAGATTAAGATAAATAGTCCAGCTATCATTCTTACAATTTGCCATGATTTCATAGTTTTCTCCTTTAGATTAAGTCTGGTTTAATTTGGTCAAGATTATTTTTGTATGCAGAGTAATAAAGTACCGGTATTACTACAAGCGTCAATAATGTAGAAACAAATATTCCAAATATCAGCGAAATCGCCAATCCATTAAAAATGGGGTCATCCAGTATGAATATCGCTCCAAGCATTGCTGCCAGTCCAGTTAAAACAATAGGTTGAGATCTAGTAATTGCCGATTTCACGATAGCTTCTTTGAAATCTATTCCTGATCTAACTTGTAAATTGATAAAATCAACTAGAAGGATTGAGTTTCTTACAATAATTCCTGCCAAAGCGATCATACCAATCATACTGGTGGCAGTGTATTGCGAACCCAGTAATGCGTGTCCAGGCATTACTCCAATTATTGTGAGTGGTATCGGAGCCATAATAATTAATGGTGTTAGATAAGATCCAAACTGCGCTACAACGAGCAAATAAATTAAAACTAAACCAACGGCGTAGGCAGCACCCATATCTCTAAAGGTCTCGTAAGTTATTTGCCATTCTCCATCCCACTTTATTGCGTAATTTCTAAATTGATCTTGAGGTTGATGGATAAAGTACTCATTTAAATTTCCACCGCCAGGTGTTTGTATATCATTAATTTTGCTTCTCATTTGAAACATACCGTATAAAGGACTGTCAATTTTTCCGGCCATATCCCCCGTAACGTACACAACTGGCAATAAATCTTTATGGTAGATTGGTTGATCTTTAACTGTATCTGTTACAGTTACTAACTCTCTGATTGGTATAAGTTTCCCGTTGTTTGAATGAACTGCGAGTTGCAAAAGATTTTCTATATTTCCGTGACTTTTTTCTGGCAACTCGATAGTAATAGGTGTCGCATACTTACTATTATCGTGAATATAAGTTACTGAATCACCTGATAAACCAGCTCTTAACGAATAAACGATTTCTTCTTGACTCACACCTGATTTACTAGCTTTTTCTCGGTCGATGAGAAGTATTTTTTTGGTTGCGTTTTCTATGCTAGAGTCGTCAGTGTCGACCACACTCGCTGTTTGCTCAAATATGCTCCTAACAGCCTTAGCAATCGTTAACCTGCCTTGAGATTCGGGACCATATATTTCAGCTACTAAAGGGGATAATACGGGGGGACCCGGGGGAACTTCTACAATCTTTATATTTGCTCCGTAGATCGCACCAATTTTCTGTATTTCAGGTCGAAGTTCTGTCGCAATAGCGTGACTTTGTTTACTCCTATGGTGTTTGTCGACTAAATTAACCTGAATATCACCTACCTCTCCCCCAGTTCTCAAATAATATTGCCTGACTAATCCATTGAAATTAATGGGTGCAGAGGTGCCTGCGTAGGCCTGATAATCTGTTACTTCAGCAATATTTTTCAGATAATTTCCAATATCATGGAGTACAGCCGCTGTTTTCTCAACCGGTGTTCCAGCTGGCATGTCCACGATAATTTGGAATTCTGATTTATTATCAAAAGGGAGCATTTTTAGAAGGACCAAACCAGTCGCTGGTAAGGCAAGAGATAGGGCAATTAGTGAAGCAATTAAGAATGCTAGTTTTTTCCTATTTTTTGATCCTTGGACCTCATCAAGCAACGGCCTAAATACATCTTCAAAAAAAGGCTCTATTTTTTTCATGAGCTTACTTGTTTGCTGATTTGTAAGGTGCTGCAGAGAGTCATGACCTTTCATCCAAAGTCTTGCTAACCATGGAGTTACAACAAATGCAATGATCAGAGATAAAATCATGCCCATGCTTGCATTGATAGGAATTGGACTCATGTAAGGACCCATTAAGCCAGACACAAACGCCATCGGTAATAAAGCGGCTATAACAGTAAAGGTTGCCAATATAGTAGGACCGCCCACTTCATCCACCGCGTGAGGGATGATTTGGCTCAAATTTTTGTTTGGATAAAGTTGTTGATGCCTATGGATATTCTCAACCACCACAATTGCATCATCAACCAAAATTCCAATTGAAAAAATTAATGCAAATAATGAAACGCGGTTCAGTGTAAATCCATACGCCCAAGAGGCAAAAAGCGTAACTGTTAATGTTAGTACAACCGCGGCACCTACAATTGCGGCTTCTCTTCTGCCCAGGGTAAAAAACACTAATCCGACTACGCATAAAGTCGCAAAAATAAGTTTTTCAATTAATTTAATAGCTTTATCGTTAGCAGTTATTCCGTAATTTCGACTCTCAACAACTTCTATATTTGATGGTATTACTGTATTTTTGAGATCTTCTACTCTAGCGATAACTGCATTAGTTATATCAATTGCATTCTCTCCAGGCTTTTTAGTAACAGTTATTGTTACGGCAGGATATTCATCCGCATCTTTTCCAGTTGTACCGTGCCAAACGTATTTTGTCAGAGGCGCCGCGCCATCTGTTACTTCTGCGATATCTCTCAAATAGGTGGGTTTACCGTTATGAATACCTATAACTAAATCCGAAACTTCACTTGCATTTGCAAAATATGGACCTGCATCTATAGATACAGTTTTATTACTGTATGTTAAATCGCCAACACTTGCGCCTTGATTTGCACTTTGGAGTGCATGTCTCAGCTCCGCAACTGATAAATTGTGTGCAGCCATTTTTGCTGGATCAATCCTAACCATAACTGCCCGACTTGGTCCTCCAATAGTTTTGACCTCTCGTGTGCCATTCACACGCTTAATTTCTACTTCGATGCTATTTGCTATTCTCTCAATATCAAACGCCCCCGACTGTGGGTCCTTTGTGAATAATGTAAGCGTAACGATAGGTACATCGTCAATCCCTTTGGGTTTAATAATCGGCTCGAGTACTCCTAAATTTCTCGGTAACCAATCTGCATTAGACCTTAGGGTATCGTGTAGCCTCACGAGAGCCTCAGTTCTAGGGACGCCAACCTTAAACTGAACTGTTACGATGGAAATACCAGGTCTTGAGACTGTCATTACATGATCTGTCCCAGTCATTTGAGACAGAACTTGCTCAGCAGGAACTGATACCATGTGTTCTACATCGCTGGCAGAAGCACCTGGAAATGGAATCAGCACATTTGCCATGGTGACATTGATTTGTGGCTCTTCCTCTCTCGGAGTTACCGTGACAGCAAAGATCCCAAGTAACAGAGCTAGCAATGCTAACAAAGGTGTTAATCTTGATTTCTGAAAAAATGCTGCGATCCGACCTGATATACCTAATTCACTTTTTTGAGTCATTTCAATGCACCTTGGCAGCAGCTTGAGGATCTACAGCTATAAGTTCCCCTTTAGATAAACCACTCAGCACTTCTACAGTATCCGATCTGTGTTCCCCGATTTTGATTTGTCTTAGTACAGGGGAGGTGTTCGGTTTGACAACATAGACACCGATTAACTCTGATCTAACTACTAGACTACTTTTAGGTATAAAAAGTCGACTCTCATTCTGAGATCCAATGGGAAGTATTACTTTCGCAAACATACCTGGCATTGCTCCATAGGAATTATTTTGCAACGGAATTCTTAGCTCAAGGCTATGTGAAATAGGATCCAAATTTGGGATCCACTGAAATGCTCCTGCTTTTTGGACGCCCAGAGGTGTAGGAAGATCTGTTATCTCGTAATCAATATTTGCATTAGAACCAAGAGCATTTTTAGTAGTCTGAGACACAAAAGCCTTAATTCTTAGATTCTTTGGGTCATACATATTAGCGAGAGACTTTCCTGGTAAAGCCATGTCTCCTTGACTGACATTTATATCGCTAACCACACCGTCGTAGGGTGCAGTGATAATAAAGAAATTGGATTGATTTTTCGCTACACCGACCTGTGCTTGCAGTGATATTACTTGTGCTTGTGCTGCATCAAATTGCGTCTGTGCTTTTTCAAGCGCGGACTGACTTAAATATTGCTTTTGGTAAAGTTGCCTTTTGCGTTCCAGGTCTTTTGCAGCAACATTAAGGTTAGCCTGCGCAGCGCCAAGTTGCGCGTTACTGGCGTTAACTCCCTCTAGTGCACTTTTACCGTCTAATTGAATCAGTATTTGTCCCGCTTTGACACTATCTCCCGCTTTGACTGAAATTGATAAAACTGAGGCTGGAACTTGAGAAGCTATGTTGGTTTGACGAACGGCCTCGACTACTCCATCCACGGTTGAATAAGCTGCAGAGCCCTCGTCCCGAGAAATCACGGCGACTGTTTTAATCGGTGTTTGGGCAGAACTGACACTTGTATAGACAAATCCGGCGATCGATAAAGTAAGTAATACATTAAATGAATGCTTTAGCATTTAAAACTCTCTTTTTATTGAAAATCAAAGTTATTAATTTACCTATTAATGTATTTAACTATACATCGAAATAAGGAAATAGTATAATCAATTTTGAATCTTTTTCAAATATTCTTTAACCTACTAGGGTTTTACCTATGTTAAAGGTTGAATCAGTTTTTTGTAAACAATTAATCAAGGATCGCAAGCTTATGAGAGACATGCCCCAGGAAGCCCTAATTGAAGTGGCTGATTACTTTAAGGTGCTATCTGAGCCGACTCGACTTCAATTGCTCAATATCCTTAGGGATGGGGAGAGAAACGTTGGTGAACTTACAGAGGAGTGCGGTTTTGCAATTGCAAACATTTCAAGGCATTTAGCCATTTTGACCGCTAAAGGTTTAGTCTCAAGAGAAAGCCGCGGTACAAGCGCATATTACAAAATTGCCGACGAATCCGTTTACAACTTATGTGATTTGGTTTGCGGGAGTATTGCGCGCCAATTTGAAAGAACCGCTGCCAATAAGAAATTATTTATAAAAGGATTGAGCATTTCAAATCGCGATACTTCTAAAAATCAGATAAAGAATAGCAAACTAGGATGAGAGTGCAGCATCTCTTTGAAGAAAAAACATGTACTTTTACTTGCATGTTGTCAGATGAGTTATCTAAAGAAACCATCATTGTTGATGCAGTCGATACTAAATTAGACCGCGATTTGGCAATTATTAGAAGCGATGAGCTTATTGTTAAATGGATTATCGAAACTCATGCGCATGCAGATCATAAAACTAGCGCTGCACAGTTAGCGGAGTTGACGGGCTGGAAACTTACCGCTTCCAGTGCTTGTGATACTGGAACTGCAACTTGGCAATTGGTTGACAAAAGTAACCCAAATTTTGGTACTTATTGCATCACAGCTGCTAGTACTCCCGAACACACATCTAGGAGTATGTGCTTTATAAGCGAAGAAAATGTATTTACGGGCGATTCTTTGCTAATAAATGGTTGCGGAATAACTGATTTTCAATCAGGTAGCTCCGAAGATTTATATGAAAGCATTTCTTCAGTACTATTCGAATTGCCCGATGAAACTACAGTTTTGACGAGGCACGGCTATAAGAATAAGTTGAGTTCGACAATCGGGCTAGAGAAACAAAATAATCCAATATTTTGTGGCAAGTCAAAATCAGAGTTTGTGCAGTTGATGCCGGATTTAGAGATAGCAAGACATAAAAGAATCCATGAATCCATACCTGCGAATATGCATTCTGGCTAGAGACAAGATGCCAATGATCTTCAATTACAGGACATTAATCCAGCCTCAGGCTTCGCTGGAAATACTTCCAATCAAATCGCTTGGAGATGGCTGCAAAGCAATGAGGCAGTCATGGTAGACGTTAGAACGCAAGCTGAAATTGAGTGGATTGGATTTATTTCGAGAGCCATTTACATATCAGGGAAAAATTCTCCGGATAAGAGATTGAATTCCAAATTTGACCAAACTATTAATGATGTATGTGATGGTAAAAAACTATTACTTCAATGTCGCAGTGGTGTCCGATCAGCTGCCGCTGCCAAAAGTGCGGCTGAACTAGATCTAGAAGCTCATACCATAATAGGAGGATTTGAGGGTGAAATAGATTCAAGCGCGCAAAGAGACAAGCTAGTTGGGTGGAAGTCAAGTATATTACCTTGGCATCAAAATTAAACTTTATTCTATTGAAAGATTAAAAATTATGAATGGTTTTTCGAATCCATTGGATCGTTGGAATGATAGATTTTCGGGAGAGGATTACCTATTTGGTTTGGAGCCTAACCAATATCTAAAAGAAAAAATTTTATACGAAACAAATTTACCTAAGCGCGTCAGACCTAAAACACTTTGTATTGCAGATGGCGAAGGACGAAATAGCGTTTGGTTAGCACAGCAAGGACATGATGTCTCTGCGTTTGATTTCTCACCGGTTGCTGTTGAAAAAGCAAAAAAACTCGCAAAAAATAAATCTGTAACCATTGATTTCAATTGCTGTGGCTGGGAAGATTTTGATTGGAAACAAGACACTTATGATTTTGTGATTGGAATATTTTTTCAATTCGTAGAGCCTTTAGATAGAGATAAGCTTTTTAAGCTATTGAGTGACTCACTTAAAGTTGGTGGAGTCCTATTAATTCAGGGTTACGGTCTCGAACAGTTGAAATATAACACCGGAGGTCCTGGCAAGCTAGATCACTTATATGATGAAAAATTATTAACCAATTATTTTTATAACTATAAGATTATTGATTTGCAAACCTATACAGCTGAAATTAATGAAGGTAGTGCGCATAATGGAACGTCTTCATTGGTCGGTATGACTGCGATTAAATTAAACACTTAAACAATTAATCTAAATATGACTGATTTTGATCCACATCTTCTGGCGCGAATTCAATTTGCTGCAAATGTAACATTCCATATATTGTTTCCTTCCCTAAGTATTGCCCTAGGATGGTTCTTGTTATTTTTTAAAACAAGATTTATTTCAACAGGTGAATTGTTTTGGATGAATGCATACCAATTTTGGGTTAAGATATTTGCCCTAACTTTTGCCCTTGGAGTAGTAAGCGGTATAACTATGAGTTTCCAATTCGGCACCAATTGGCCCGGATTCATGAATACTGTTGGCAATGTAGCAGGTCCGTTATTGGCATATGAGGTTTTAACAGCATTTTTTCTTGAAGCAACTATGCTTGGAATTATGCTTTTTGGTCGAGGTCGGGTAAGTGAAAGGATTCATACCTTTGCTACTGTTCTGGTTGCCATTGGAACCACTGGCTCTGCATTTTGGATTCTAGCCCTTAACTCTTGGATGCACACACCTGCCGGCTATGTAATGGTGAATGGACAAGCGCATGTGACCAATTGGTTCGATGTTATTTTTAATCCCTCATTTCCTTACAGAATGACACACATGTTGCTCGCCTCTGGATTGACGGGTTCTTTTCTGATTGCTGGTGTGAGTGGTTATCGGTGGCTCAAAGGTGATAGATCCTCAGAGATAAATGCAGTGATTAAATTAAGTGTAATCGTAGCAACTGTACTGATACCCCTACAAATAGTTGTTGGAGACGCCCACGGTTTGAATACCCTTGAAAATCAGCCAGCTAAACTTGCCGCAATGGAGGGCATTTGGCATACTCAAAGAGGCGTCCCCGCTGTTTTATTTGCATTTCCAGATTCAAAGACTCAAAGTAACAACTGGGAGCTAAGCGTTCCAAAACTTGCTTCGTTGTATTTGACGCACTCTTGGGAGGGAGAGGTTAAAGGGATTTCAGAGTTTGGAGTTGAGCATCCCCCAGTTGGTCCAGTATTTTGGGCATTCAGAGTTATGGTTGGCTTAGGTTTGTTGATGCTGGTTGTTAGTTGGACCATTACAGTAAGATTTATTAAAGGTAAAGTTATCAATAAGGCAGTTGCAACTGCTTTGTATGTAATGACATTTTCTGGTTGGTTAGCACTTATCGCTGGTTGGTATGTCACTGAAGTAGGAAGGCAGCCATGGCTTGTGTATGGTTTATTGAAAACGGTAGACGCGGCTTCAAACATCACTCCTGCAAACATACTTTTGACTCTCAGTGCTTATCTGACCTTGTATGTAGTCTTACTTGGTTCTTATGTCGCAGTAGTATTCCAGTTGGCAAAAAAAGCTGTTACAAAAGGTGATCAATATGCATGATTCTTTATTTGACTTGACACAGCCTGCAGTGTGGCTCCCACTTGTGTTTGCGGTTGTTATGGCCTTGGCCATGTTAATTTATGTAATCCTAGACGGATTTGATTTGGGTATTGGCATACTGTTAAGAAAGGCAGACTGTACAGAAAAAAAGGACATGATGATCGCATCAATTGGACCATTCTGGGATGCTAATGAGACATGGCTTGTCCTAGGAGTTGGTGTTTTACTTGTTGGTTTTCCACTTGCCCACGGTGTAATTTTGGGTGCCTTATATTTGCCAGTTGCATTGATGCTGATTGGCTTGACTCTGAGGGGGGTTTCATTCGATTTTCGCGTTAAAGCCAGAAATGAGCATCGTCATCTTTGGGATTGGGCTTTTTATGCGGGTTCTTTAATTGCTAGCTGGGCACAAGGATTTATGCTTGGTCAGTTAATTACTGGATTTCAAAATACTAATCAAAATATTGCATTTGGAGTGCTAATCGGATTTTGTTTAATTTACGCTTATAGGCTTTTGGGTGCGACTTGGTTAATCATGAAGTCTGTCGGTGAACTACAAATGAATGCTATTCGGTGGGCCAAGGATAGTCTTTGGCTCACAGCCATCGGAGTTATCGCCATTTCAATTGCAACTCCTTTGGTCAGTACTCGTATATATGACAAATGGTTCAGCTTTCCAAATGTGATGATGTTGCTTCCCATACCCATAATGACGGCCTCTTTATTTGTAATTACGGCCAGAAGTCTTTATCGTTTGCCTATTCGACTTGAGGCTGGAAATGAATACGGATCAGGCATACCATTTGCCGCAACGATTGGTATTTTCCTGCTCTCGTTTTATGGACTTGGGTACAGCTTGTTCCCATGGCTGGTTATTGACAAAATTACTATATGGCAGGCAGCGAGTGCACCAGAAGCATTGTTGGTTATTTTTTATGGCGTATTAGTTGTTTTTCCTTGTATTCTTGCATATACAGCTTTTGCCTATAGGGTATTTTGGGGTAAGTCTACAGAATTAATTTATTAAATGAAGTGCTTTAATTTATTTATAACATGGAAATAAGTATGATGGATATTGAAAATATTTTTAAAGATTATTGGCCTATCCTTTTAATTGGAATATGGTTTCTTTATAAAAAATGGAATACACAACGTGTTGTGCAATTATTACCCGAATTAAGGAAAAAAGGTGCCGTAGTAATTGATGTACGCAGCAAGTCAGAGTTTGCACAATCTAATGCTCAAGGGAGTATCAACATACCTTTGAATGAACTTGAATCCAGCTTAAACAAAATCCCAAAAAACAGTCCGATTATTTTATGCTGCGCGAGTGGAACACGGAGTGGAATGGCAAAGTCGATCTTATTTAAAAATGGTTTTAAGGATGTTCACAATGTTGGATCTTGGACAAATTTAATTTAAGCTTGATCTTTGAATATGATCAAACCCTGTGCGAAGAAGCAAGAATCTAATTAAAGTTTGTGAAATGTAAATGTGAATTTCGGTCATTGATCCGCAATTTTGATCTGTGAAATATTAAATTTATATTAGAAATTTGAGAGGCTATCGTTTTAGAGAAATACAACGTGCTAGATTAGTAAACAGATTGGTGTTATTCATTTCAATACGATTATGTAAATTTAAATCAAATATTCATCAAAAATAAACGTAAATTAAGAAGGCTATTTAAGCTTTAGCATTGACTTTTTTAATGCAGTAAGAATTTAACTAATCAAAATTGATGTAAATTTTGCAAATATAAAAAACACTTATTTAATTTGCATTCATATTTGCTTGAGTTAATAAAATTTTAAAAAGGTAAATGAAATAAATTCTCAGCATTTAGTGATATGGTGGTGTATTGGCTCTTTGTAGCAATGAGCCTACTATTCCACTAATTCCCAAGATTCTCCCTTTTGTGGCAAGAAGGATTACTGAGGAGGCGCCAATGAGCGCGCCTCCAATCAGGGATGCCAGTGGGGTGAAGTCACTCCAATTAATGATTAAAGTCATGGTTTGCTTTCCTATAAAACAGTTTTGTAAATCAGATTGATCGCAATGATGAGAGTCAGCATTGCGAAAATTTGTTGTAGGTGGGTTGTGTGAATTTTTTCGATTAATTTTCTGCCAACCCCAAGACCCATGATGGATCCGCAGATAAAAGGCACTCCAATTGTCCAATTTAAGTTACCCGTTGCACTTGCCATTAGAGCATTCCCAGTTGAAACAACTGCAATCACGCCAAGCGTAGTCGCCACTATGGATTGCATGGGTAAATCAGTCAACTTTTTAAGTGCAGGAACCAATATAAATCCGCCTCCTACGCCTAATAACCCTGACAGAAAGCCCGTCACTCCTCCTGTGAAAATTAAAGCGCTTAGGCACTTGCGGTTCCAAATGAATTTACCTGTCACAGCGTGGAGTTCGCAACAAGGGCGTACGGTGGGTTTAGGGAAATCGGCCTTTTTTGCCTGGTGTGCCTGAATGAGCATTCTCAATGAAATCCAAATCAGCAAAAGACCAAAGCCAATAACCAAAGGTTGTTCCGGCGTTAAATGCGCTAACCACAAGCCAAGTGGTGAAAGGATCAGTCCCGTAACGCTCATTAACGCCGCTGCTTTGTATCTCAGTATCTTGGAGCGAAATCCCAAATAAGCACCAATCCCGGCTGAAATTGCGACTGAAGTCAAGGCAATGGGTGCAGCTTGGTTTAAGGGTAATCCAAGCCCAAATATCAGTAATGGAACCGAGATGATGCCCCCGCCAGCCCCAGTCAGTCCCATGAGTGAGCCAACGAATAATCCAATCAAGACGGGCGTCAAAATAATCATTTGCATAGCGTATATAATACACTAAAACAATATATAATTTAATACATATTATGGAAATTTTGTATGAAACCAGTCATTGAGAGCTTTTTTGATCCCGAAACATGGACTTTCACCTACGTAGTGGGTAGTGATTCGTCAGGGAGCTGTATTGTGATAGACCCAGTTTTGAACTACGATCCCAAGTCGGGGCGTACAAAGACTCAATCAGCGGACAAAGTCATAGCCTTTATCAAGAGCCGGGATCTGAAACTCGAGTGGATACTTGAGACTCACGCCCACGCAGACCATTTCACAGCAGCAATGCACATAAAAGACGCTCTAGGGGGCAGGGTTGCGATTGGTGAACAAGTGACCAAGGTTCAAAGCGTTTTTAAGGGTATTTTTAATCTAGGAGACGAATTTAAGCCGAATGGATCGCATTTCGATTACCTTCTTAAGGATGAAGAAATGATTACTTTTGGAGATTTGAGTTTTAAAGCTATTTTTGTTCCTGGTCATACACCGGCTTGTATGGCCTATCAGGTTGAAGACTCAATATTTGTAGGAGACACCTTGTTTATGCCAGACGTCGGAACCGCACGTTGTGATTTTCCGGGTGGAGATGCCAAGACTTTATTCAAATCCATTAAAAAATTACTTAGTTTTCCGTCCGATACCAAGCTCTACATGTGTCATGACTACCCACCGAGTGATAGAGCGGTGAGGTATCAGACCACAGTTAAAGAGCAAAACCAGTTCAACATACACGTACATCAAGGTGTACATGAAGAAGAGTTTATTCAGATGAGGATTAAGCGAGATAAAACGCTTGAAATGCCGGTTTTGATATTACCGGCGATACAGGTAAATATCCGGGCTGGGCAGATGCCTCCCAGTGAAGATAACGGCACATCGTATTTAAAGATTCCAATTAATTTGGTGTAAACACATGAGTAATATAAATCTTAAGAAGATGTTGTCATCAGCTGAGAAAGCTTGTGCGCTTATGAAAGTTTTATCAAATTGTGACAGGTTGAGGATTTTGTGCGAGATCAGTCAGGATGAGCGTTGTGTAAGTGAGTTAGAGGAGAAACTCGAGATATATCAACCCACCCTATCTCAGCAATTGACCGTTTTAAGGCGGGAAAAGCTGGTTAAAACACGGCGTGAGGGTAAGCAAATATATTACTCATTAAAAAGTTCGCAAGCTTTAGCTTTAATAGAAGTGCTTTATCAGCAGTTTTATAAGCATTAAACGAAATGATTAAAAATGTCGTGGATTCAAGTATGAAGTGCAACACGGTTTAGAGATTCATGGAACACCTGTTTTGGTGTCTTGAATCCTAATCTCTTTCTCGGTCTTCTATTTAACCGCTCTTCGATCATTTTAAGCTCCTCGTCCGTTACTGTTGATAAAGGTCTCTTTTTCGGTATGTACTGCCTAAGCAACCCATTGAAGTTCTCGTTGCTTCCTCTTTACCAACTGTTAAAGGGATCGGCAAAGTATGTCGTGCTACCTAAAGCCTCGTCAATGCGTGCATGCTCTGCAAATTCTTTCCCGTTGTCAAAAGTTATTGTCTTGACCCTTGCATTAATTGAGCGCAATTTCTTGATGACTGCATCCGCTACTTGCTTGGATGTCTTATGACTGACTTTCATCAACCTAGCATACCCGCTCCTTCGCTCTACCAAGGTCACAATGGCCTGCTTGTGCCCTGCTCCAATCACTGTATCACCCTCCCAGTGCCCAACGGTCCTGCGGGTTTCAACATCTGCAGGGCGCTCGTGAATAGGGCGTCTACCGGGGATTTGGCCGCGTCGGTCAGTTCCACCAGCATAACGCTTTCTCTTCTTCTTTTGAGACCGAAGATTCTTCCAAAGAAGACCACCATCGGCTTTATTGACATAGATATGCTGATAAAGCGCTTCATGGCTAATTGGCAGCTCTGCAGCGACCTGCTCGGGGCTGAGTTGCTCAGAAATACGCTCAAAGGCTGCTTTGAGCACACCAGGCTCAATGCGTCTGGCATTACGACTACCTATGGACCGTTCCCGGGCAAGTTGATCGGCTTGCTTGGGTCGGTACCCGCGACCCCCTTTGTTCCTTCTAATCTCTCTAGAAATGGTGGACTTGCTCCTGCCAAGGTTATTGGCAATTTGGGTGCAATTGAGTCCTGCTTTCATGAGGCTAAAAATCTGATATCGTTCGTTGTGGCTGAGATGGTTATATTTCATGGCAACTTAACTGTCTAGGTCAAGATGCTGTTGATATTAATCCATTCTCAGCGACTTAACCTTTAGTCAACTTTGCACTTCGTCCTTGAATCTACGTCATAGCTTGAGACTAGCTCAATTGAATAATAAGGATTCATAAAACCAGCAGCTAAATCTTTAATTGGCGTTGTCGCGTATGGAGACATATAGTGAACACCCGTATCTCTTCTTTCAATACATATTGAAGTATATTTCTCAATTCATAAATTTATTGCATTTACCACCTTTGGATCCTTTATAGACTTAATAAAGGATCCGATTCCTTTTGATCTCCTTTGGTGATGTGCCGTAGATGCAAGAGCTTTTAGTTTCTCATGGATAAAGTCTCGTCCCTCTTTAGTATTGAGTTTTGAATTTAAATTTTGCATAGATTGACTTAAGTAAGAAATTACATTGAGGGCTGTAGAACATCGATGAGTTCACCACATGCATTTGATAGCTCAATATCCCCAAATAACCAAAATCCAATCTCTGTCTCTTCCCAGCCCTCTTTCTCGCCCATCAAGTAGAAGTGATTAGCATCATCGTGCTCAGTTAAGGTTAATATTCGTTGCTTTTCAAAATCCGTCATCGCTACGAGCTTTATTTTGTAACCCTAACTTTTACTCTTCTTGGATTGGCGATTCAATCAGCGAAACACTCAGAATCTCAATTCACAAAATACTTTGAATTTACGGGTTGGTTTTTACTTCTTTCAAGTGGATTATTAGGGCTGCGTATGGTCCATCGATTATGGTTAAGAGAGGTTGGTGTCGCTGAAATAAGTAATTTGCGTTTGCATGGGCGAAAATATGAACCCTTACTGAAGGACGTAACTGCTCTCGAACTTCGACTTAGGACTATGAACTGGATTCGGGCAACGCTATTTGTATTTGCACTTGTTGCGTTGATGATTTCACGTAGTTTTGAAATTTTGTAAGTCATATCTAGACGGTTAACTATTCTTTGATTAAAAAGTTCGGCGTCAAACTAACTCCACTGCAGCCTTCAACTGGCTTGGGCTGCTATAGAGATAAGCAGCGGTAGTGCTGATACTGCGATGCCCAGCTAGCGTTTTGAGCAAGTGTATTGCTGTGCCCTTGTTAGCGAGGTTTGTTAAAAACGTTCTACGCCCGCTGTGACTGCTGGCGCCTTCCAAACCGCATTCGGCATAAAGAATAGCAAAAGTCTGGGCTAGACTGTTGGCACTAAATCCAGTTCGAATGCTTTTCTGACTAGCAAAAAATGGATAGTTTCTATCAACACATTTTGATTGATTAGCGTAGGCTTGCAACTCTGCGCGTAACTTGGAGCTCACAAACACGGTTCTTGCATGGCGCCCTTTGGTCATATCGGGCAAGAGTCTTATTTCTTCTTTTACAGCACCCTCATTTGTGATTACGTCTGACCATCTTAAACAAGCCACTTCTCCGATTCTTAAACCAGCCCAATGAGTCAGCAGCATCATGCATCTGTTGCGTAGGGCATATTTTTTTGTATCGATATGTTCTAACAATTTGTCTATTTCTGCTGCAGTTAGTGTTCGAGCTTGTGACATTTCGTTTCTCCTTAAATCTTTTAATTCCGTTGCATTAATTATGTTTTCATATATTTGATTGGGCAACCTTAATCTTGATAACCCGAAACTGCATCGGGTTACCACTCGAATATTTAGCTGGATTGAATTGGCTGTGGATAACTTTTCCACTGAAAAAATCATCAATAAAATCAATACTCAAATTAAGAAATATATTAAAAGCACAATTTTTCGTGATTTTTTTTGGATAACTCACGCGCTCTGTGGATAACTCGCGCAGATTGCATAGCAAGCCCTGCAAGCGTTGATCTGGACTTCCAGCACTCAAGGTATTCGGGTTGAGGAATCGACGCGCTGTAGGGCTTTTAAACGCATCAGTTTTTGCG
>Ga0316224_1001631_pt1 | contig 23628 bp, 40 predicted proteins | sample TBH18013metaG_FD_206254 | JGI IMG/M metagenome (GOLD analysis project Ga0316224, IMG submission 206254) | Freshwater microbial communities from Trout Bog Lake, Wisconsin, USA - TBH18013 | ecosystem: Environmental > Aquatic > Freshwater > Lake > Hypolimnion/Profundal zone | place: USA: Wisconsin... | reverse complement strand
CCAATCACGACCAGTGCAAGCCATCTGCCAGAAAATTTGATCTGCATACTTTTTAGGTACTGTTTGGCTGAGTAACGTATCAATGTGCGTTGCTGTGTTGGGACACTTTATTTCAATAAGTCCGTCAATATTCACAAGTCCATCAGGAGAAGCGCCGCTATTGACAATACTTGGGTGATCGATGAACCCAACTTCATCAACCAAAACGTCCATTTTTGCCTCATACGCTGCCCTTGCTAATGGTTCTGTTTCTGTACCCCATTGCATAGCTGCGTTGCTAAATGACTCGGCTGGCTTGCCAGTAAGCCGTTCGCAGACCAATTGCGCCATGTAGTTATCACGACTCGCTGAGTAGCCCGATTTTGTTTTTGCAACCACATCGGCAACTCGGCTGGCTGTGACTTTTCCAATTCTTGCGGCAAACCAATCATCTGTTCTTTGTTCCATTTAGAGTGCCGCCTTTCTTACGTTTTTGGCTGCAATAATTTTCTTTTGTGCTTCTGGGTCTGACTGCGTATCTTTAAAAGCCTCGGTGTAAACCGATTTGAGGCTGTCAGCATTGGGTGCTTGGCTAATCTCTGCCAACCAATCAGCCAGGCGACCAGCGTCATAAGCAGGGGCTTTGCGACTAGCAGCGTTGCCATCATCGTCCTCTGGGGCTATACCGCAAGCTGCCATTAGGGAATAGCGCCGAGCATAGGTCAGAGCCGAGCCGTAACCCTGTGGGTCTTGCTTGCTGGCAGGAACGTGTAGCTTGCCGCACTCTAAGATTTCGCCAGATTCATGCACAAACAAGGTTTCCACAGTAACACCTGTGTTGTCCTCATAGTTGCGCTGAATAAGGGCAATGCCGTTGTTATTAAGTGAATCAATGACTGCCTCAACGCAAGCCGACAAATCAGCATAGCGGCTGCGGAAATGCGGGTTAGTGGATGTTTTGAGGGCAGGGCCAAATGCTTTTTGCGCTTTGACCAAAGCTGTTGCAATGTTTTTCATGCTGCCTCCAATGCCAACTGGAGGGCTTGAATCAAAGCCTCGGTTTCTTCACGGGTCAATGCTACTGAGGAATAGCCGCCTGTGAAAAAGATAGATAGGTGCGCCCCATCGTCAAACTTATCAATCATCAACTTGCCACCTTGGTCAACCTTGATGACTGTTGAGTGCTGCTCTACTGTAATGCTCATACTAGCTCCTAAAAAGACCCCAAGAAATTCAGGGCATGGGAGTATTGTAGTCGAGTTTTATCAACATTTATCTAAGTATTAACCCTATCAACAAACCGATTGTTGGCATTTTCGCTTCGCCACACTTCAATTTTTAGCTGTGCAGCGGTTAATTGCCACTTGAGAGTTTCTTCTTGTTCGACAGCAGCAGCCAAACCTTTGAGTAGCGCCTGGTATTCTTCGTCTGAGTAAGCGTCACGCTCTTGAGCCGCTAGTGCCTGGACACCTTTGAGGCTAGCCTGTTGCATCAGAATTGATTTTTTGCTTTTCAAAAAAGATTCAATGTAAACCCGATCAGACTTGGCCTTGGCAAACAATGGGGCAGTTTTTAGGATAAATTCGACTGCTCGGTGCGGCGCTTCGCTCATCCAATCACCCTCAATACTCGTAAAGCTGACTCAACGTCAGTAACCACACACAAAGTTCCGCCGTTCCACTTGCCATGCCAATCAAGTTGTAAAGGGGTCAAGGAACGCTCAGAAGGGGGTTTAGAGCCGTCTTTTACTTCCATGAGTATCGTATGACCATTAAACCCAATTAAGAGGTCTGGGACGCCGTTTCCGACCGCTGCTAAAGATTGGACAGTTGCACCTGCATAACGCAAGGCATCAACTATCCTGTTTTGGTTAGCGTCTATTCGTGCGGCTCTTCTCATGTCAATCTTCTTCAATGTATTGAAATTTTGCTAACCGATGTTGAGCAAATTGCACACGATCTAACAAAAGTTGGCTTAATTTTTTTCTTGCTCTGATTGTTTTTTGAAATGGAATAGACATTTCTGCAATTTCCTCTTCAGACCAAAGATTTGCTTCTTTTTCATACAAATTTTCTAAATACTTCACAGCAAAAATTAACTTTTCTAACAATGTAAACAATGGTTTATCACTCATTTTTCTGTTGCATTGTGAACAACAGGAAACAAGAAAAAAGTTTATATGTTGTTCTTTCCATTGTTTGATTGTTTTTGATTCAACCCAATTCAAAGGAGGGCAATGATCTAACTGTGTAGCGGAATCGCCGCAGTAAAAACATTCAATACTGTTTATTCCATCAAATTTTGGCCTTGAATACAAAAAATTGTATGTTTTAAATAGCCGTTTTCTTTCCTGACTTTGGAATGTCATTTGTTGCCCCTTATTCTGTTCATGCGCTGGCGTAAGTTTTCAGCTTCTTTCTTGCCACGCTTTTTTTCTATCTTTTCAATCGTGTCTGCCCACCAAGCGTTAGCCTCGCCATAGCCTAATTCTTTGGCTTTCTTGCGGTAGCGTTCCACCCATTCACGGGCTTCGCTCTCACGCATGAACTCCAAAACGGTGTTTTCAATTGCCGACTGCATCGCCAAGCACCCAGAGACACCACGTTATTGTGGTAAATGGCACAGAATCATCACCCATGCGTACAAGGTCAAGAATTCGTGCGGCTTCCAATTCTTCAAGGTTGTAATGGTTACGCATGACGTTTCTCCCGCATCAAATTACGCAAATTGTTAATAATCTGACGTTTTTCTTCTTCAGAAACTTTGCGAGCTGGAACTTTAATGTTGACCGACATAGCTTCGTAGTTGTTGCGGTCACCACGATTGCGATAAGCTGCCCATTCACGTTTAGTAATGTTTTCCCATTCTCTAAATGGCGACCATGCGTGTGCTGAACAAAGTCGTTTGCCATTGTCAACAGTCCATCGATTAGGACATTCATGCGCTTGGCACATAGTGTCGATGACTACTTCTGGCGCTTGTTGTGCTTTTTGGAAACTCATTTGTCGTACTTCCCATCAATGATTTTTTGAAAATTTGTAGCGTTTACCACCCACTCAAGATCGGGCAACCAAGTTCGGCCTTTGCTCTCAAAACCCCGAGCAAGTGATGTGTCTTTGGCTATGTAAGCAAAAAACCCATCCCACCACTTTAGACCTTCTTCTTGGGTTTTGTAACCTTCTGGCGAATAAGCCGAGGACTTTGCAGCTTGCAGCCAGCGTTGACGTAGGTTGGTCTTGCGTGATCCTTCCCAAGTTCTAGGCTGCGTAAGATGCGGTAAGTTTTTCTTCCAAAGAATCAAAATATCCTGTTGAGGGCAAGTCGGAAGCCCCGCTTCGGACATAGAACCTTTAGGTTCTATATATGTGTCTTGTGTCTCGGGTATTGGGTCTTGGGTAGCATTGCCTTCGCTATGCGTTCGCATTGCGTTTGCATCTTTTGACTTAGACCAACGTGCTTTTGCACTAGCACTAGCCTTCTCGGATTTCTCGCCAACCTTTTGAATTTCGGATACAACCCTAGACGAAACCCAACCATCATCAACAAGATTAAAGAACTCTCGCAATACGACTTCAATGCAATCGCTATGCGTTCGCATACGAATTAGTCTTGCAACTTCATCTATGTTTTGTGGGAGTGGCTTTTCGTGCAAGTAGCACCAATCAAGAAGCCTTCGATATGCCAAATCTTCCATTTCAGAAAGATGGGCCGTGTGACTTTGATAGTCACCAATGTTGAACTGGTAATAAAACATCTAAACCTTTTTTGCCGCACCTTTGAAATGAAACTGCGGCAGGAGAAGGTGTAACTCTTTTCGATGGGGTAGCTACCCCCCATCTAGCCGTGTTTCAAACTACTATAACCCAAACCAATCAGGTTTCAATTCTTTAAGCTGATAAATTCGTAAAGCAGGAATTGCCTTCCAATGCCAAACTGCGCTTCTGTGAATTTTTAGCAAGTCTGCTAATGCTGAAATGCCGCCAGCAAGTTTTATAGCTTCTTCTTTGGTCATGCTGTCGCTTCTTTAGGAATTGCAGAGCCTCTAAGTTTATTGCAACGACTACAAACAGGCACAACATCCAATGGTTTGTTGTAGTCACGATGGTCATAGCAAGTAGCCGGAACACCGCAATCGACACAATTCAATGTAGATGGATGAGGCATCAAATTGTTTTTAATTGCCTTGTTTACAGCTATTGAAGCAGCAGCGCCGCCTGTAATTCTATAAGTCTTATCGGTGCAATTGAAACAAACAGTCGCACGAACGTCACGACCAATAATTTCGTTTTGGCAATGTTTACAAAGTTTTTGCATCCTTAGATTGTAGCTGAATTGTCTCAACATACAAATTAGGGAAACTACCTACAAAAATTTTATTAAATTTGTTGCAATGTTGAGTTGTTTCAACATACAATACTACTCATGCCACAACAGTTGTGGTCTTTTAAGGAGCTAAACATGAAATACAAACTTGATGTTAAACGTGACGTAGACACAGACGAACCAGGTGTTTACATCTTAAATTTGCCACATGGTTTTAAGTTTCTTTATGACGCATTAGACGTAAACCATGTTTACGCATACGACACCATGAAAGAACTTAAAGAAGACATCAAATTCTACGTTGGCCCTTGCGACTGTGATGCTTGCAAACAAGGCTTACAAAAATGATTGACAACTCAACACAGCAAATGGAGCTAGATCAACTATGCCAACTTCTTTACTCAAAAGGGTTCGAGGACACTTTGATAGACCGTATATCGAACGTCATATTGTCCGACACAACATTCGGTCTTGGGTCGCTTCTGTTCGATACCTTGGTGACAAATGGCTCCTCGCAATCCCAGTTCAACGAAAGGAACAGCAATGAACTCCCATTTTGAAACATTCTTGGATTACGCATTGGCTGTTGTCATTGCTTGTCTGTTGGCTTGGTTTTTGGCGGTGGCTTTAGTATGACTGACGAACAAATTGCAAAACTATATGACCAAGCCTTGATTATTGAAAACAATGGTGACTATGTTGCTGGTGAATTGGATCCTGCAAAGTTCGCCGAGTTGATTGTTAGGGAATGTATTGATACTGCCTTTCATAGAGGACATCCTGATTTAGAATTTTTGTTGAAACATTTTGGAATTGAACCATGACTGACGAACAAATTATTGAGATGGCTAAACAGGCTGGACTTTTTGCCGGACCCATTTATAGGGATGGGCTTTTAGCTTTTGCCAAACTGGTAGCACAGCATGAGCGTGAGGCGTGTGCAAAGGTGTGTGATGACATGGACAGCATAAGTGATTACTACACATTACGGGTTGAGTTAATTTGTGCACAAGCAATCCGAGCAAGAGGGGAGAATGTATGACTGACACATCAAAAGAATACACATTTACTGCGCCACCTAAACCCGTGGGATATTGGGTTTTGTATGAAGGCGCACCACAGTTAATGATGTTTGCGATGCACCATAAACCGACTGAACAGCAGATCAAGAACACAGAAGAACTGCTGGGATGGAAATGGAGAGACGCATGACTGAAGAAGAAATACTCGCTGAGATGGAAAAGATTAAAGAGGCACAGGCACATTGGCAGAGCGCACAGGATGGCTCTTACGAGATGGCCCTGCACTACGCAGGCTACACACGCCTGAGAAATGAACTTAAAGCATTAAGAGAGGCTAAGAATGAGTAACTGGCCTTTCCCTCTTGCACCCCTGCCTGACAAACTTGGCAGAGTCCCCTTTAACCCCGATAACTTTGAGGAAGCACCGTTATGACTAAAGACAAAGCCCTACGCATGGCACTAAAAGCAACAGGAGAAACGATATGACAACAGTTTTATTTGTACAAAAATATGATGAAGATAGATTTACTAGCATTTGCAAAGTTATTGAAACTGATGAGCCAAAAATATACGTTGGTCAAACATTGAGGGTTGATTTAACTGTAAATGCTGATTTTGATGAAATGCCAGAAAAAGAATTAGAAGGAAAAACTGTTGTTGTTAAATCTTTTCAACCTTGTGAATTAATTGGAATCAATGTATCCATTAAGGAAACAGCATGAACGAACAACTTGAAGAAATTGCGTTTGCAACAGGAGAAACAGAATGACTAAAGACGAAATTATCAAACAGTTGCTTGATATGGCGAAGTATCCAACAGTAACTATGCCTAGAGATTGTGAGGCATTAAGAGCCGCAGCAAAGTTACTGGCACAACCAGAGCCTAAGCCAATAGCATTTGTCACCGGAACCCATGCAGGTTATTTTGTCGTCAGGCCAACTGACCCTGCGATGGTATTGCCGGTAAACATGGCTCTCTACACCCACCCAAAGGAATGGCAAGACCTGACGGATGAGGAAATTGAAAAGATGCGGCACTTAATTGATTGGACAGCGGATTGGTCATACGGAACCTTTGCCCGAGCCATTGAAGCCAAACTCAAGCAAAAGAACGGCTACGCCGAGGAGAAGAACACATGAACGCTAGTACATTGATGGTTGAATTATTTGATCTTGTTATGAAATACAACGGTACTTTGCCAGCATCACATGTAGTTGGTATTTTAGAAATGTTGAAACTGGATATTGTCAACAACCAATTCAAAACTGTACTTGAGGAGATGCGAGATGAAAAACGAAAAAACATTTGAGGCAATTTCAAAACTCAAAGATGTTGAGATGGAACTCCATCGCCTGAAAAACCTGCTGGATATAACAGGCAAATCTTTGGATGCAAAGTCTGAATGGATTGACCTATCGCATGAAGAGATCATGCAAATTTGGGATAAGACCATTAAATACGCCTCGACCGAAATCCGCATCATTGATTTTGCTCGGTCAATTTTGAAAGCAGTGCAGGAGAAGAACACATGACACCATCAGAACAACTGCATCTTGATGCCGCAAGATATGCGACCAACCGAAAGAACGCTTACGTCGAGGCAATGAAAAAAGGCGACGTTCCCCACATGAGCGATGAAGATTTGAACGGAAGGTGGCTTGCTCACTACGAAGGATACCGAGAGGGCTATTGGGTTGCCATTGGCGACACCAAGTTCACAACCGATCCACTCAAGGAGAAGAACACATGAAAGACGAGGACTTGGTTAAAAACCTAGCTTGGTTTAGAGAAGAGGCTGGTCTTGAATCTGCGTATCCCGTTACGCACCCCATGTCAATGTTTATTAGGGCAATCGCCGCAAGAGAGCGCCTAAAGAAGCGTGAATGGGTTGGGCTGACGGATGAGGAAATACAAGAATGCTTACAAGGTTTGCCAACACAGACCATTGATGTTTACGCAAGAGACATTGAAGCCAAACTCAAGGAGAAGAACACATGAATACCTGGCCTTTTCCAACCAAATTACCGCCAAGCAAACTTGGTGAGCCTAAATTTAACCCTGACAATTTTGAGGAAGCACCGTTTTGAAAGCACTCATTAACATCTTTTGGGCTGTCCTGTTTTGGATTGGCATTTACTTTGTTGTGTATGAATACTGGAAATAACCATGACCAAGCGTGATATAGCCCGTTTAATGCGTGATTCGGGCTTGTCAGCGCCCTACGCATCAGTCAAAGAATTTGTGCGCCTTCTTGAGGCTAAATTAAAGGATAAAGATGTACCGAAACAATGACCCCATAACCAGCAAGTTGGCTGCTGACAAAGTAGACTTCAAGGCCAAGCACTATGACCAAATCCTAGCGGTCTTAATTCTTAATGGGCCACAAGGCAAGGACGGTATAGCAGATCGATCAATGCTTGACCCAAACCAAGTCGCTAGGCGTTTAAAAGAAATGATGCAGCTTGGGCTGGTCAGGCTGACAGGCAATACAGTTAAATCAAAATCAAACCGTGAAGAACGAGAGTGGGAGTTAGCGTGAAAGAATTAACAATCAAACTTAAAATGCTGGTCAAAGAACACGACCCAGACCTGCTAGACAAGATTGCAAGCCGCATCTACACCATTGAAGGCGTAGAGGACGTATCAGCTAAATTAAAGAAGTCAGATGAACAACAAACTCAACAAGCTGGAACGAGCCTATTTAGCAAGAGTAAAGGAATTGTCGTGCAGCGTGTGTGACCAACCTGGGCCAAGTGAAGCCCACCACATAGAGCAAGGGCTTCAATATACCTGCGTTGCTTTGTGTCCAGACTGCCACCGAGGAACAATGGGATGGCATGGTACAAAGGCGCTGTGGCGAATCAGAAAGATGGATGAGTTGGATGCCCTTAACGTAACGATTGAGAGATTATTCGCTCAACACTTCTAAAGCATGGTTAATGCGCTTTAAACGGTCATCTTGGCCCAATAGACCGCCGTTAATGCGCTTAGTCATGGTTTCGTATTGCTTTGTATCTGCAAGCTCGTTTAAGCCGTGTTTACGCCAAAACCAGCCAGCAGACAAAGCAGCGTATTGTTGACCAACAAGCAATTCAGGATGATGCAATAAATCAGCCTGCAAAGAATCACCACACAAAGTGTAATTGTCCTTTCCTGTCAATTGGATAAGGCCACGACCATGATACTTCCATCCCTCGCCTGATTCTTCATTGCCGTTGCCCATGCGACCAGCATAGACCTTGTTTGCAATCTTTTCAGGTTCATGAGCGTATTCATTAACATTCTCAGCATCAAAACGGCTAGGCCATTCACGCATTAGAGCTTCAGGTTTGTAGTTAAGGTTTTCTTCTAAAACACGAAAGCCACCTGATTCATGCCCACATTGACCAATGAAAGCAGCTTTACGCAAGGCTGTATTGATCTCAAATCGAGCGAAAGTTTCTTGGAAGGATTCAAACCATTCTTCAGGAATGTCAAGCTGGCGTAGTTGTTCGATGTTCATTTAATTTCCAATAGTGAGTTATATGCTGAGATACAAGCGTTCAATTGGTTGATTGCTTGATCGCCTCTTTCTGTGATGGAGACAAGAGCTTCACTAATTCCTGCGTCAAGGTCGGCTCTTGTTTCTGTATTCCCGCTGGCAGAGGAGGAATCGTTGGACACTGAGCTACAACTGGCAACTGGGATTGACAGCCGCACAGCACCAGAGGCAAGATTATTCCGAAGCGTTTTAGCAGCTTGGTCAGCCTTGGCTTGCGTAGAGGCCAAATCGCTAGAAATCGAGGCAATTCGTTGATCTCGGTCATTAGATATTTCCTTTGCTTTCTGGTTAGCCGCCTCTAGTGCAGCCTGTGCTATTGCACGTTCTTTGTCAAATTCTGATTGCTCATGCTCATAAACAGCCACAGCAATAACCAACCAGCTTACCAATATAGCAACTAGCTTCCAAGGTATCATCATTTTGGCTGCTCCTCATGATTCTTAGCAATAACTGTGCTGACCATGCCCAAACCCTTTTCAGAAGCAATGCCACCAATAGCGCCAACAATCAATAGCACTATGTCATTAAGCATCTTTGTATAAGCCTGGTCAATAGGAGCCATTGCCTTCATTGGCTGCTCAACAAAGGTCAGGGAATAGAGCATCATGAATGTGATGCACACAAACACAAAGACCACCGAAAAGACCACAAAGGCCCACATTCGGATTTTAATTTCCTCTGGTGTCAGGCGCATTTGGGAGGTTTTTCTGGAGAATAGGAGCGACCAAATACTCGGGGCAATTTTGTGCGAACTCACAAACTGGCCTTTGGCATTTCGCAGCCGTAAATTGGCTTGGGATTTGACACTGGTATCTTGTTCGGTCATCGCAACCAAACAAACTAAGAGTGCTTGCGAACAGAATGGCTATTCTTTTTAGCATAGTCAATTGATTCCTGCACAAACAGATAGCCAACGTAACCAAAGACAACAACCAGAACAACAATCAGACCAGCAATAAAGAATTCTTCTTGCTCCTTCTTCTTGGCGGTTGCTCGGTCTTTGGCTGCTTGTTCAGCAAACTTGTCGGCCTTGTCCATTTGCGCTGTGCGCTCTTTGATTTTATTCCAAACGTCAATCTTGCCAGCTTGCATAAACAGCATTTGAAGCTCACCCTCAAATTGCCGTGTTTGCTCTAAAGCCATCTCAATCTGGATAGCAGTTCCCATGTTGGAAGCCTGACCAGAATCTTTGGCTTCCTTAACTGCTTGAACAGCGTTGCTCTTAGCATCAAAGTATTTGCCCAACACAGGGCCAAGCGAAGCAACATCATCTACCGTTGAACTCATCTTTTTGACGAGTTTAACGGCTGACTGTATCGCTGCTAAAGCTGTGATTGGGTCAATCATTACTTTTTCCAGTTAGTCCATACAACACCGACAACGCTAAGGAAGCCAGTGATATAGAGCATAGGCTTGGCAAGTGAAGCAATCATGTCAATGACACGCATAGCGCCCTTAAATGCCTGAAAAGTATCAATTAGCTCTTTAGTGTTGCGGTCAATGGAATCGACCTTAGCCTCAACTTCTAGCAAGCGTTGATAGATTTGCTCATGGCTGATTGGCGTTTCCATTTTTGACCCACGGTAAAGGAGGATTGGCAGAAATAGCAGCCAGTTGACGAGCTAATTGACCCGCTACTTGGGCTTCTGTGTCTGGTTGCAGATTGGTCGTAATTGTAGTTGTTTCATTGGTAATTGGGTCTGTAATGCTATACGTTACAGGCTCAAAGCACCAAGCCAAAACTTGAGCTTCTTGCAGGTCGTTGTAAGCCGTAAATGGATTAGCTGGCTCACCCAACTTAGCTGTTCCAGCAGCCGCAGCGGTCAGATTGTTAACGTCATCCGTACCGACACACATCCAATCAGCATAGATCACCACATCGGTCTTACCATCAACAGATGGATTTACCGTCATCTTAGGGATTGACCATTTGTAAGTAATCATAATTTAATTAGAAGAAACAATGCGCCAATATGTACCGTCACTAATTAACTGCGCCCATTTGCCAGCCGTAGCAGAAAGAATTGCAGTTCCAGCAGAACCACCAGTTATAGGTGTAATGTTTGATGATGCAGAAACAACTGTATATGCAGCTTGAGTTGTTACAGTAATTGTTCTTCCAACATAAGCTGCTGGTGAAGGCATAGTTAAAGTGCAAGTCGCAGACCCATTGACTTGAATAACTTGTTCAGTTCCACCAACAGTATAAGTAGTAGCAGTTACATAAGAGTATGGAGCATAAGCATTATCAATGTTATTTGCTTTTAAACCAAAAACACTAACCTGTGACACAGCAAAAAACTTTTGTAAGTTTGCTGCATAAATACATTTAACAGTTCCAGCGCCGCCGTAGTTTCCGTTTATTAAACTATTAATAACATAGCCACCAGTGCTTGAGCCAGTTGCCCTAGCATTAAAATTATTGTTTGTTATTTGACTATAAGTTGCGTTAATTCGCATAATGTCCATAGTAGACACCGTGCCATCATTTGCTACGTTGTTTCCTAAAAACAATCCTGCGCTATCTTGGTTTAATGTGTCCCCAGAACCAGTATTTTGATTGTCAAGCAATACAATTGGCGTTTGATTTGGATTGCCATATTGTAAAAAACAATTTGCAATTCTCCAATTTGCCAAACCCAACCCATAAAATAACATTCCGTAACCATTTGTATTGATTACAATTTCATCACAAGTAAATATGTTTCCAGTACCAATTGCGTAAACAGCATAGTTACGCATATTGGTAATTTGACCATCAAGAATATATGCTTTACTGCTGCTTAAACAAACTCCAGAAGTCCCCCACGAATTGACGCCAGTTCCAGATGAGTTAAACAAAATACTATTAACAATGTAGGCTTCTGAACTTCCTATCAAAAGAACAGCGCAGCTTTGGTACTCTGTAACAATAGCGTTTAAATTTATTGAGCTACTATTTATAGCCACAACGCCAGCTTCGCCATAGCCAGACATAAAAACATAATTTAAATTTACTGTATCGCTATCATTGTATAAAACACAAGCATGATAAGTGCCATTTGACAACCAATTAGCAGTAACTGTCCCAGAATTAAATTCAACAGATGGGGAACCACCATTTAAAGGATATGTAGTAATTCCAAGATTTTCTACTTTGCAGCCAGAAAATCCAACATTGTAAAAATACAATACACCAGAGCCTATATTTGCTCCTAAACTATTTATTGCTGATAAAGAAGTAAGCGGTCTGATTACACAATCTTCGTAATGTGAACCAACTAAATTTACCCCAACACCATTTTGAGGCATTGTGAATCTAATTGGTTGGCTAACAACATAATTTGTTCCAGTTAAATTTACAGTCCCGCCTCCAGCAGCTTGCACAGCCCACATTGCCAAAGTAATACCAACGTAGTCCCAAGTATCCGTAGATTTAAATGGGGGATTAGCCGCAAGATATGCAGCATTTCCATAATCATGACCTGGTTTTGTTCCGTAAGTTGAACCATTTATCCAGCTAGGCCACACATTCCAAGCTGCATTAGTAGCTGCACTTCCAACAAGAGCACCAGAACCATCACCTAGCGCACCATAATCAATGGCGTTTACTTGCGCGCCATTAATCATAGAAAAAGATGTTTTAGTTAAAGACATTTAATTTCCTTGTTAAACCAAATATGTAATTACTGCCATTATTCTCTTTGAAGATAGCAATACATTAGTTAATTGAGAAGAACCCGAACCAGCGTTAGCATACAAATTAATAGTTGTTCCTGAGTTTACAGGGCCAGTTATTAAATATGAATATGAAGTGTAAACAGTTACTAACCCGCCCACATTGGCAGTACCAGAAAAAGGAAGTCCACCAATAACTGCATTGCTTCCGCTAGCTGTTGACGGGTAAGTTATGTCAAAAGTTGCAGTAACTAATGACCCGTTTCTTGTATATTTCGCAGTTGAATTTTGAGTAAAACTTAAACTAGCGCCAGAACTATCAGATGGAGTCCAAGTGCCTTGCTCATACCAAGTCAAATTCTGGCTTGTCATTCCCGATGCGGGAGTGTTGGCTGTAAAGTTGATGCCTTTACCTGCTGTGCTAGGAACTAAATTTCCAGTTGCAAGTAAAAAATTACCGCTGCTATTTAAAGTGGCTTGAGTAGTGTTATTGGTATCAAAATAAATAGAGCCAGTAGCACTATCGCTATGAACCCAAAAATTTGTACCATCGACACAGCCTACATAACCTTGCCGACTGCTACCATAAAAGTCAATAAAATTTCCTGAGCCGCTGTTTTTAAATCGTGCAGTAGTACCGCCAGAAGCAGAAACAACGTGCAATTGAGCGACAGGAGATGTAATGCCAATACCAAAGTAACCGTTATTTGTACCCGCACCCAAAATGGTCGCATACGTTGTGCCGTTGGCTTGTATGCTTAAAGTCGTGCTAGCAGGTGCGCCAATAGTTGCAGCAGCAAAAGACAATCCACTAACAGCACGTCCAGCAGTTAAGTTTGCAACTGAAACGCTATTCGTTACGCCAGATTGATTAAGCGGCAGTATTTCACTACCCGATAGCGGGGTAGATGCAGAGCTTAATGCTGATATTGTGCTGTTAGACATTTTTAACGAGGCACATCGACTGTTGTACGACCAACTTCAATCCAATTCCCACCATTCCAAGCAAAATCTATTGATCGGCTGTAAGTGTTGGCTGGAGAAGTCCAAGCTGCAAGTTTGAACACAGCGTTCCATGTAATTGTGCCTAAAGCACCGCCAGAAGCATTGTTAATTGTGATTGTAATTCTTTGCCCGACAGTTGGATTTGTTGGTGCGCTGACAGAAAAAGCTGTTGTATCGTTTACAAGAACATTAAACCAGTTGCCTGATTCAGCGTTGATTGAAACACCAGAACCAGCCGCTTCTGTAATAGATACATACTCTTGAGCAAAGCCACTTGAGTAAGACAAGCATCCCAAATTGCTTGGCAAAGTAGTGGTGACTTGTTGGCAGTCTGGAGTGATAACAACACCAACACCTAAAGCAGCAGAACCAGTCAACCCAACACTATATGCACCTGAATAAGCGTTTAAAACGCTAGAAGAAATTTTAATGTTGCTCCAAGTTGCGCTGCCATTGAACACAATTGGATAAAGCTGTTTAGGTGTTCCATTATCATCATAAAACACGCAAGAGCTAATCAAGCCATTTTGATAGCCACCACTAGAACCAATTGCATCCAAACGAATACCAGGAGCCAAAGTAGAAGATACGCTAGAAGTATTATTATTTGCAAAAATACTGCCTCTAACAATCCAGTTGTAAGGAATCTGGCTAACAGGTGAATTACCACCGTTAATCAACAATCCATATTGAGCATTGCTATCAAAAACACAGGTATCAACAACAGCACCGTAGACAGCACCAAGTTGCAAAGGAGTGCCAACTTGTGCAGTAAACCTTGTTTTTGAAATAATTAGATTTTTGACAAAACTATAAGAAAAAGCGCCGTGATCGGATTGATTTGCGCCTTGAATACCTGTATCGCAACCTGTAAACAAACATTCATCGTATGTTATGTTATTGGTTGATAAGGAATAATAAGAACCAATATGAATGTTAAATTCGCAACGCTGAATTAAAACATCGCTTAAATTTTGGTAAAGACCAATACCGATAGCAGACGTTCCTGTGCTAAATGAGCAATCACGAACAGTCGCATATTCTGTATTGAACAACAAAATTTGTTCATAAGTGCTTGAAGAGTTGTAAAAATTACATTTCTCAATCAGGATATTATTGTTTCTAATGGTTGATTCTGAACCAGTTATTGTGCCAATAGAAATACCCCAAGTTTGGATATTATTAAAAGCACATTCAGAAACAGTAAAATTGTTTACATATTGAGCTTGGATACCAGTTCCAACATTGTTGACATTAAAAGTAATGCCAGAAATAAAAATGTTAGATTTTGTTGTTGCACTTAAAAAATCAAACAAGTCACCCGAACCTGTTTTCTTAAAAGTTACTGAAGCTAAACTTTGACCTTTTAAAGTCAAATTAGTTGCCCCTGTCAATGTGCCGTTAATGATATAAGTGCCAGCAGGAACGTAAACAGGGTAACCAGAATTTAATGCAGCTTGAATTGCAGCAGTATCATCAGTAGTCCCATCACCCACAGCGCCAAAGTCCTTAACGCTAACAGTCTGCTGCAACTTAGCTTGAACCGTAGTGGTTACTGCGCCTGTGCCGCCTTCGTTGTAGGTAACATCAGTAGCAGGAACAATGTTGGCATTGGTTTGCAAAACAGCAGTCGTAAAGTCCACCACAGCGCCCACATGGAGGCCAGTAGTAAAGGTGACGACAGTAGCTGAGGTCTCGGTGTAATTAACGCCTACAATCTGCTTTAAGCCGTCTACAAACACAACCAAGTTATTAGTCCCTGGCACATACGACATTGTGGTCAGCGTAAAGACCGTTTGACCCGATGTAGCCGTGAAGGTTTGTTCTTCAATGTCGTAGGTTTGATTGCCCGAGGTCAGGGGAGAATCAACTTGAACGTCCCAAACCAAGTTACCGTAAACATCATAAACTTGCTGACGATACGAGCCAGTACCGTAAGCGATACATTGACCGTTGGCATCTAAGACAACAGGATTGGTATTTAAAACAGTACCAGCAGAGTTTTGATAGGTGTTTTTAAAGGTAGTGGTAGAAGGAATGTAGTAATAGACCTGGCCACTAGCCAAAGGCTTGCCATTGGAATCAATGAACTGCTGTTTACCGTTTGGGAGGATACCGTATGTCATGTTAGATGCTTTCTAAATTTATATCATTGTTGATTAACACCAACACCGATCAAAGCAGGATTCGCTAAACGCATCAAGTTTAACCCTTGACGCTGCGGTGCAATACTAAAAGTTTCAGGATTGATTAACTTTTGCGTAAGTGCGTCTAGGATTGCTTCGTTCTTGGTTTGCATCAACGATTGCCAGCCTTTACCAATACCAGCGCCAATCATGCCGCCAGCAGCAGCACCAGGAACACCGCCTAGGGCAAACCCTGCACCAGTACCCAAAGCACCGCTCAAAGTTCCAGTAGGCAGCATGGAAGTCAATGCGCCAACCTTTCCAGGCAATGCAGTCTCAAGCATATTCTGCGTCACCAAGTTTTGAGCCGTGTTAGAACCCAATGAACGGCCTCGACCAACTTCGCCTTGGCGTTGCATATCAGCACGAATAGAACGCAAAGCATCAAGCTGGTCAGTATCAACATTCTTGGCTTTATTGACACCAGGGGCTTTCATTTTTGCCTCAATGTCGTTAATTGCCGTGTTGATCTTGGTCAAAGAGATATTGCCAAAGTTATCAGTCAGCTTTAGACCTTGCAAATGCTTCATAGCATCAATGTCTTTAGAAGCCGCAGAGTAATCGTTCAAATAGTTGCTGAATCCTGGCACATCTTTGCCATTAACAGTAACTTTAGGGACACCCTTGTCAATCACGCTATCCAAAGCATCACGCACCGACAGCAATTGTGAACTTGCTTGTTGAGCAGCACGATTCTCTTTTGCAGCCATTGGGTCTAACAAGTCGCCAATGTGCTTACGAACAGATTCGTACAAGTATTCGGGGTCTGTATTGTTAGGATTGTTGATCTTGGCTTTTACATCGTTAAGAACCGATTTGACAGAAGTGCGTTCACCACCTGGACCGCTCAAGATAGATTCAATCTTGTCAATCACAGGTTTAGGGTCAACAGAAGTCTTATTAGTCCAAAGATTCGACAATTGAGCGTTTGTAGCTGCATCACGTTGCTGAATAGCAGCGTTCAACTCAGCAGGGCTTTCTGATGCTTTAGCAAACAAGTCCAGACGAGCCTGAGCGTTTTCACGTTCACGTTGCACAAATGGCTCGGAGTTAATGTCCCGAATAGTACGTTGCAAGTTGCTTACTTTGGCATTTTGAGCCACTTCAGCCATTGTCGGTTTGGAGCCTTCGACAATCTCGTTAATTGCGTTAGCAGGCAGATTGCCGCCAGTAGCACGAGCCAAAATGTTGTTTGCAATGCTTTCAGGGCCATTAGCCATAAAAGGCCGCACAGCCGCTTTAGCCACGTTTCCAAGATAGTTGGCAGCACCGCCTACAACTTCTGTTGCAGCAGGCGTTAAAGCGCCTAATAAAGCGTTTTGTGGGATTCTTTCGGCTTGCTGTTGGAAGTAATCGCCTTCGCCAGTTGTAGGCTGTAAAGCGCCGTAGCCAACGCCGACACCAGCGCCAGCACCAGCTTGACCAACACGGTTAGCCAATGCTTGAGCAGTCGAGCCACCACCCAAACGGCTGATTAAATTTGCTGCTTGTTCGCCGCCTTGCTCAATAGCAGAGCCGCCGCCAGTAAGAATCAAAGGCAGGATTTCGCCAAGCGTAGCGCCAGCAATTGAAGGGATGTTTGTAGGCGTTTTGGCCTGATACTCTTGCTCAAGTCTACGAGTCGCAGCAACGTCAGCGTTAGCAGTCTGACCAAGATACTTAGCCAACTCAGAATTTGGAGCCAAGTAGTTAGCGCCAGCCGCCAAACCTTGCTCAATCAAGTTAGCGCCGCCATGCAGGGGAGCCATCAAATGATGCCCCAAAGCAGAAGCAAAGTCACCAGCGCCAGCAATAACAGGGTTAGTAGCCGTTTCCTTAGCAGGCGTAGCCATGCCGCTGAGTTCAATACGAACTGGCGGGGTTTCGCCTTCGCCTTCAGTCAGGAAAGCGTTTAAATGATCGCTGGCTGGCGCTGCTTGAGAAGAAGGCAACGGCATACCTTCATTCAAGAAGGCATCTAAAACATTCTTTTCGGGGCTAAGTTCACCCATCACCTTAGACAGGTGAGCTTCAGTTTTTGGCCCCCAATTAGCCTTATCTGTGCCGCCATGATATGCACGAACAGCATCATGCACATTACCATAGCGGTCAAGGTTTTCAGACAGCAATCGAGCAACAGCAGGAATAGACTGAGTTGGGTCAGTAACGTCTTTTACTCCCAAAGACTGAGCAGTCTTAGGAATAAATTGCCCCAAACCTTCAGCGCCAGTTTCAGCGTTCTTAGCTTTGGGATTGTTGCCAGATTCAACTTTGACAAGCGCCCTAATAAGCGAAGGGTCTACGTTGTATTGCTTACCAGCCGATTCGATTAAGTCTGAATAATCAGTCATTCCTTACCTTCCTGGCGGCTGAATGTAACCATTTTTGATAGAAGAATTCAAATCATTCACAAAGTTCTCGTAATTGTGAGTGCCGTTCTTCTTATCTTGCTCTTGCAATTTTGCAACGTACGCTTTGCGATCAGCCGTTGGCATAGCCGAGAAAACAAACGCTTCAGGAGCAATTTTCTCATTAAAGTTAGCTTCCCATTGAGGATATTTATCCCCAGTTAGGCCAGCAGCTTGCCATGCCTTATTCTTAGCCGCAATCATTTGCTCGGCAGCAATAGTGCGAGTCAAAATGTCTTTATTAGCAAGGCTTTGGATGTTAGTGTTAGCGTTACCTGTCAAGGCGGTATTCAAACGAGCATTAGTGCCAGTTCCAAGGCCGCTGGAGGCTTGGTTAGCATAATTAGCCATTAGCTTGTTGAATTCCTCAAACTTGGCGGTATCAGGATTGAAGTCCTTGCCAAAGATTGAAGTTGCCGTAGCAGGAGCCAATGAGCCAATAAATGACTTCATTGTGTTGCGCCAATCGCTACCAGGGCCAGTGCTAACTTTAGGGTCAGAAACCAGATCACGAGCTAGCTTAAGGTTGCTAACACGCAAAGGCACACCGCTGGCAGAGCTGCTAAGGTCAGTAGCCAATTTTTGACCAGAAGAACCCAATTCTGCTCTAGCAGCAGACGCTTCAGGGGTCATTCCAGTAACGATACCAGCAACATTGCCGCCTTGAGCATTTGCTTGCTTAGGATAACGACCATCACCAGAATAACCTGCGCTGGCATTAGGGTTTCCACCTACGTCAGCTTTAGGGTCATTCAACATCTTCAAGAAATTTCCTTTAGTCGTAGTCCGCAAGTTACCAGCAGAATCACGATACTCAAAAGGAGTCGTTAAGTCTGTTGGGCTAAGGTCTTTGGGCAGTTCGCCAACAACTTTCACATCGCCTGTCAATGGACGAGTTTGCAGAATTTTGTATCCAGAACCAGTATCTTGAATAGTCTGCTTAGGCAAAAGCATCTCAATCTGGTCTTTGTGCGAGCGAGTGGTCACAAAGTGGTTACGCACCCAATCTTTCAACTCAGCAGGCTCTTTAGGCAGATCGTTCAAATATGTTTTAGCAGTCGCTGAATCAATCATGCCAGACGCAATAGCTTGGCTTAAGCCAGAAGAAACGTCATCAGGCGTAATCTTTTCGCCTTTTTCCATCATGCCGCCGAGCAAAGAGCCGAAATAATCATTTTGCTTGGCAAGGTTGTCTAGCTTTTTGTTCTTTTGATCGAACTGAGAACCTTGCATTTGATAAAGCTGATTAGCGATTTGAGGCAAATTGTAAGCGGCTTTTGGGTCTTGTCCCAAAGTTGCAAGAATTTTTGGTACATCAATGTTCCCTTGCTGGTCAGTTCCAGCTTGAATAGCAGCAGAAGCCGCTTGATTAGCTTGTAAACCCTGTTGAGCTTGTTGAATGGCGAGCTTATTCTTTTGCAAAGCCATGATCTGGTCAATGTCCGAGGACAAACCAGCAAAGTTAGGAAGCGTTTGCTTCGTAGGAATGATTGATGCGTCAATAGTCGCCATGTTGATTCCTTACCCGAACAAAGAAGCCAAGCTAGCAATGCCAGGGGCAGTAGAGTTGACCGCAGAATAAATTTTTGCGCCAGTTCCAGCAGCGCCAAGCAATGAATTGAAAGTGTTAGATGCTTGATTGCCAGCCGCCACAGTGCCAGCAGAAGCAGCGTTACCCATAGCGCCATAAGCGTTGTAAGCAGCGTTACCAACACCAGCAGCAGCGTTTTGACCCAAGTTCAACAATCCACCAAGCTGGCTAGCGTTGGTTTGATAGGTGTTCAAAGCGTTTTGATATTGCTGGTTGTAAGTATTTTGTGCCAAGCCAGTAGCGTAGTTAGCCAAAGCCTTGCCTTGAGCGCCTGAGTTATTCAAACCCATAGCTGACTGCTGGTTGTTAACAGTGTTCAAGCCTTGACCTAATGTGAACTGGTATCCAGGCGTGTTTTCCAAATTAGAAGGGTTAAATTGGAAGCCTTGACCAGATACGCCTGTCAATTGACCATTAGAGCCAAATTGACCCTGATAGCCTAAAGAGGTCAGCAATTGAGGCAAAACAGAAGTACCAATAGCCTGATAAGGGGCTAGGTTTTGCTGCATTTGTTGCAACGCTTGCTGTTGATAAGCAATTTGCTGCTGAGACGCTTGCTGTGCGGCTTTGGCTTGCTGATTCGTGCCAGTTATATCGCCAAGTAAATTACCAATGAAGCTCATAAGCCCCCCATGATTATCATAGATTGCGGCTTACCGTCCCTGAACCATACGTTCGAGAGTTCGCCTTCTTTCACAAAACCACACCGTCTTGCCAATTTTAAAGCAGGACGGTTCCATTGTCCAATGGGCGCAATAAATTTCTTGCATCCATTTTGACGCATTTTCTCTAAGCAATTCATCACAAAATCATCCACATCTTTTGCCCCTTTGAGCATACAAACATGAACTTCCCATGTTGTCGGGTATGCCTGCCTAAACATAACAAACCCATAATCATTTACAAAGTAAGTGGCTTGCTCTTGATATTGAAAATCTACTTTGTTGATACCGTCAACGCAAACCCACTTCCAAACCCGATCATCACGCATTACTTTCGTAATGAAATCTCTATCCATTTCAATTCAACAGCAAGATATTGTTAGGCGTGTAATTAGTCACGACCCAATTAGTCCCATTGGAAACCAAAGTGCAACGATCACCCGCAATAGCGTTCAAAATAGCCGTAGCAGCAGACCCGCCAGCAATAGGCACGACATTGGATGATGCTGAAACAACAGTAAACGCTTGGTAGTTTTGGATGTTCAACACCCGACCAGAATAGCTAGAAGCTGTTGGAAGTGTCAAAGTCAAAGTGCCAGCATAGTTGTTAATCACCCAAATGTCAGTGGCCGCTACCGAATAAGTCGAGGCCGCTACCGTCACAGGAGCAGAAACAGACTGCTTATTGTTAAAGGTGTTCCAATCTGTGCTGCTTAGATAACCATTGGTGCTGGTTGTTGCCTGCGTGATGCCAATAGTCGGTGTCGTGCCGCCAGTAGACGTAATCGGAGCAGATACGCCAATTGAGGTAACAGGAGCAGTCCCGCTAGATGCCGCAGTCAATCGACCTTGAGCGTCAACTGTAAGAGAAGCGTAAGTGTAGCTACCAGCACTGACGGTCGTGTTGGCTAGGGCAATGGTTACTGCGCTGGAGCCGTTAAAAGACGTTCCAGATAGTCCAGTACCAATAGTAAGGGCGTTGGTAGTGTTGGCGGTAATCGTTCCACTAGCACCCAAAGCAACAGAAACGCCATTGAACGTAACACTAGAGTTCGTAAGCTGGGAGTTCGAGATGCCACTTAGTGTTCCCCCAAGCGTCAAAGAACCAGAGCTAGTCACCGTCCCTGTCAGGGTAATGCCATTCACCGAACCTGTGCCAGAAACGCTAGTAACCGTCCCGCCTGAGCCAGTAGCATTGATCGTAATTGCAGCCGAGCCGTTGTAGGTCGTTCCTGTGCTAAAGCTGACGCCAGTTCCAGCGGTCAAGTTAAACAGATTGCCACCAAGCGCAACGCCTGAAATAGTCGAGTTTGTAAGCTGGCTGTTACCAATGCCCGACAATGTGCCGCCAAGGGTCAAGCTGCCTGAAGTTGTGACAGTGCCAGTTAAGGTAATGCCGTTAACAGTGCCAGTGCCGCTAACCGAGGTAACTGTTCCTGTGTAATCAGTTCCCCAAGTAGGCACACCGCCAACCTGACGAATGATTTGCCCATTAGAGCCAGCAGCTAAAAATGTAGTCGTGTTAGTGGCTGACTGATAGGAAATCGAGCCAGTAGTGCCGCCCAACAGATTCGTTGCGTTTGTTGCGTTTGTTACCGCAGTTGACCCAATAGCAGAGACAATTTGCGAGCCAGTAGCAGCATTAATCGCAGTCCCATTACCGTATAAAACGCCAGTAATTGAAGTGGATAGCGTCAAAGCAGGTGTAGTGCCACCGCTTGAAGTGCCAGCAAAGCCATTAGCTGAGGCAACCGAAACAGCAGTGACATAACTTCCCGCAGGCTGCTTGTTATTAAACGTGTTCCAATCGGTTGATGAAAGGTAGCCGTTAGTGGTCGAGGTAGCTTGAGTGATACCAATAGCAGGCGTAGTGCCGCCAGTTGACGTAATAGGTGCAACACCTGTAACAGACGTAATCGTACCGCCCGAGCCTGTTGCGCTTAGTGTTCCACCGCTAAACGATACACCCGAGCCAATCGTGACGTTAGAAAAGCCGCCAGAGCCATTACCGTAAAGAATAGACGTGCCAGAAGTGGCAGGAGCGTAATCAGTGCCAGACACCGCTGCGCTGATAGCCGTTCCATTGCCTTTTAGGATGCCTGTAACAGTCGTATTCAGCGTTAAAACTGGATTCAATCCACCAGAAGAAGTGCCAGCAAACCCATTGCTAGAAGCAATAGAAATGGTTTGCACGTCAGTAGAAGCGAGAGTTCCGCCAGTAAATGTGAGGCCAGTGCCAACAGTGACATTAGAGAACCCTCCCGCACCATTGCCATACAAGATTGAAGTGCCTGAAGTGGGCGGCGCATAGTCAACACCAGCAACAGCCGCCAGCAAAGCAGTCCCATTGCCCTTAACCATGCCCGAGACAGTGGTTTTTAGGGTCAAGGTAGCCGCATTATTAGCGACCAATACATCGCCAGCAAAACCATTGTTAGAGCTAATGTTCAAGCTGGTAATAACAACTTGCTGGAGCTGAGTCAGGTTTAACGCTGGAGTAGCTTGCCCGCCAGTGCGTTGATACACCTGATTCAAAAACATGAACCAAGGCGTACTAATCTGTCCAGCAGGCGTGTTAAATGCCGTTAGGCTTGTCGGTAAATTTGATGCAAGATTGCTCATTTGTGATTAGGCGCTGCATCAATAAAAGCACCAGACAAAGCAGTCTTAACAGGTGCGCTCCAGAATATCTCAAACACACGGTCACGAGCCATACCTAAGCGCCACCAAGAAATCGAGGTCAAATACTGCCCCTCAATCCCTAAGTTTTGCCCGACAGGGTTTCCATAAGACTTGCCCCGATCATCAGACCATTGCAAATAGACCGTCACAGGCTGATTGTTATCACCGTTGCCTGATTCCATCTCAGCAATAAACTGCTTGTAGCGAATACGATCAGAATTATCGTCTTCAGAGTGATAAAAGCCCCGCACCCTACTGATTGGTTGATCGTTGTCTGTGTAGTTGTTTTGGTCAATAGCGTACAGATTGCCGCTTTGCCAATCGCCAACCACTAAAGTGTTGTAAGCAAAACAGAAGCAGTTAGACAAATGGCGGTTCAATTGACCATTTGAATCCAAATACATCCATTCGTTCCACTGACCATTAGACAGGTCATAAACCCAAGTCTTATTAGCAGTCGGGAAAGTCAGCACATAAAAGAAATGCCCATTGATCTGATAGGTGTAGCCAATTGCATCAGATAGCGTAGCGTAGCCTTGCATCTCTTGGTCAATAGCAAACGTGCTGATTTGCACCGCAGCAAAGCCTTGAG
>Ga0316224_1001630_pt1 | contig 23645 bp, 24 predicted proteins | sample TBH18013metaG_FD_206254 | JGI IMG/M metagenome (GOLD analysis project Ga0316224, IMG submission 206254) | Freshwater microbial communities from Trout Bog Lake, Wisconsin, USA - TBH18013 | ecosystem: Environmental > Aquatic > Freshwater > Lake > Hypolimnion/Profundal zone | place: USA: Wisconsin... | reverse complement strand
CCCTTGTGGCCCTGCGGGCCATCCCTGTCGGGACCGCATCTGCGATGCGTCGCTTGCCCTTCGGGCTGCGCCGGGTTGCCCATGAGTCGGGCATCCGCTGAGTTGCGGCTCTTGCCCGATGCGCCGCATCGCGCTGCGAACCGCGCCGAGCGGCCTGCCTCCCCTCATGGTGCAACAGAGCGATTCAATTCGGTCGCAAACCGCTCTAAGCCCTGATCTCCACCCAGACCGGAGTATGGTCGCTGGCCTTGTCCTTGCCGCGCGGGGCCTTGTCGATATCGCAGGCCACCAGCCGGTCGGCGGCCTGGGGCGACAGCAGCAGATGGTCGATCCTCAGGCCCTGGTCGCGCGGCCAGGCTCCGGCCTGATAGTCCCAGAAGCTGTAGCGGCCGGTTTCGGCGTGCAGGGCGCGGAACGCCTCGGTCAGTCCCAGATTGAGCAATTGGCGGTAGAGGGCGCGGCTTTCCGGCCGGCACAAGGCATCGTCCCGCCAGCCGGCGGGATCGTAGACGTCGTCGTCGGTGGGGCAGATATTGTAGTCGCCGCCCAGGATCACCGGGTCTTCCGAGGCCAACAGGGTCCCGGCATGGGCGACCAGACGGCTCATCCAGCCCAGTTTGTAGTCGTATTTGTCGCCCGGGGCCGGGTTGCCGTTGGGCAGGTAGAGCGAGGCCAGCCTCAGTCCGTCCACCGTCGCCTCGATGTAACGTGCCTGCTCGTCGGCCTCGTCGCCCGGCAGGCGAAACATGACATGGCTGGCGGGACGCTTGGACAGGATGGCGACGCCGTTATAGCTCTTCTGACCGTGAATGGCGGCGTGATACCCGGCGGCCTCGATCTCGAACCGGGGAAAGTCGTCGTCCTGACACTTGGTTTCCTGCAACAGCACCGTATCGGGACCGAACGACCCCAACCACTCCAGCAGATTGGGCAGGCGGGCGCGGACGGAATTGACGTTCCAGGTGGCGATGCGCACGGACGGTCAGACCGAAAACGAACTGCCGCAGCCGCAGGTGGAGGTGGCATTGGGATTCTTGATCTGAAAGGACGATCCCACCAGATCCTCGACGAAATCCACCGTCGCGCCGTCCAGCAGGTCCAGCGACGTCTGATCGATCACCAGCCGAATGCCTTGGTCCTCGAACACCCGATCCTCGTCGCCGATGGTGTCGTCCAGCGAGATGCCGTACTGGAAACCGGAACAGCCGCCGCCGGACACGCCGATGCGCAGCATCATGTTCGGCTTGCCTTCCATCTTGATCAGGGTCTGGACCCGATCGGCGGCGCTTTCGGTGACGCCGACGCGCGCAGCGTAATTGTGTTCCGTCTCGGCCATGGTCTTCCTCTGTTCACGTCGTTGGGCAAGGTAGGGCGGGGGCAAGGTGGAAGAGGTAAACGATAGCACCCTCAACCTCACGGTGGGAAGGGTGCTCGGCAAGATTTAGGTATGCGAATGCGGAATTCAAGACACCCGACGCCGGTTGCGCTCCCGCTCCTTGGCTTGTAGTGTCCCACCATGACCGCGACCAACGACTCTCGCGCCCACGCGCTCGCCTGCTACGCCTGCCGGCCGGAGGATTCGCGCGGTCGCCTGCATGGTGAACCGGACAGTCCGACCCGTTCACCGTTCCAGCGCGACCGCGACCGGATCATCCATTCCGCCGCGTTCCGCCGGCTGCAATACAAGACCCAGGTTTTCGTCTATCACGAGGGCGAGAACTACCGGACCCGGCTGACCCATTCGCTGGAAGTGTCGCAGATCGCGCGCTCCATCAGCCGGGTGCTGGGACTGGACGAGGACCTCGCCGAGGCGCTGGCCCTGGCCCACGATCTCGGCCACACCCCGTTCGGCCATGCCGGCGAGGACGCGTTGCAGGACGTGCTGACCGAATATGGCGGTTTCGACCACAATGCCCAGTCCTTACGCATCGTCACCAAGCTGGAGCGTCGCTATGTGGAGTTCGAGGGCCTCAACCTCACCTGGGAGACCCTGGAGGGCCTCGTCAAGCACAACGGCCCGCTGACCGGGCCGCTGGCGGTCAGGAAGGACCGGCCGCTGCCCGGCGCCATCGCCGAATACGCTCTGCTCCACGATCTCGATCTTGACAGTTTCGCCGGCGCCGAGGCTCAGGTCGCCGCCCTGTCCGACGATATCGCCTATAACAACCACGATATTGACGACGGGCTGCGCGCCGGGTTGTTCACTATCGAGGATCTGGCCGATGTGCCGCTGGTGGGGCCGCTGTTCCGCACCGTTGCCGCCGAGTATCCCCAGGCCGAGACGTCGCTGCACATTCACGAAGTGGTGCGGCGCATGATCGGCATCATGATCCTCGACCTGATCGAGGAGACCCGGCGGCGCATCGCCGCCTTCGCCCCCCGATCCGCCGACGAGGTGCGGCGGCTGGGACGGCCGCTGGTGGCGTTCTCCGACGAGATGCGGGCCAATGACGCGGCGTTGCGCCAGTTCCTGTTCGTCAATATGTACCGCCACTTCACCGTCAACCGCATGACCAGCAAGGGACGGCGGGTGGTGAAGGATCTGTTCCGGCTGCTGTTCGCCGAGCCGGAATGCCTGCCCCCCGAGTGGCGCCGCCTCGCCGACGGCAAGGGCACCGCCAAGACCGCCCGCGTGGTGGCCGATTATATCGCCGGCATGACCGATCGCTTCGCCCTCGACGAGCATCGCCGGTTGTTCGACATGCAAGAGAAGCCCTGACACCATGAACCTGTTCAAGTATTTCCGTGAAGAGATCGTCGCTGCCGTCGAGCGGGTCGCCCCCGGCCAGGATACCTCCAAGGTCACCGCCGAGCCGCCGCGCGAGGATTCCCACGGCGACGTCGCCACCAATGCCGCCATGGTGCTGTCCAAGGCGGTGGGCGCCAAGCCGCGCGACCTGGCCGACAGGATCGCCGCCGAGCTGCGCGGCCATGCCGCCGTCACCGGGGTCGAGGTCGCCGGTCCCGGCTTCATCAATATCCGGCTGGCCGACGCCTTCTGGGCCGACCGCCTGCAGGACGTGCTGCGCGAGGGCGAGTCCTATGGCGGTTCCGACCTGGGCCGGTCGCGGCGGATCAATGTGGAATACGTCTCGGCCAATCCCACCGGCCCCATGCATATCGGCCATGCCCGCGGCGCGGTGACCGGCGATGCCCTGGCCTCGCTGCTGGCCAAGGTCGGCTACGACGTCACCCGCGAATACTATGTCAACGATGCCGGGGCGCAGGTCGATGTGCTCGCCCGTTCGGTCCATCTGCGCTACCGGGAAGCCCTGGGCGAGACCATCGGCGAGATCCCCGAGGGGCTTTATCCCGGCGATTACCTGAAGCCGGCCGGGGCGGCGCTGGCCAAGCGGTATGGCGCGGCATTCCAGGCGGCGCCGGAATCCGAGTGGCTGCTGGAGTTCCGCCTCCATGCGGTGGACGCCATGCTGGGCATGATCAAGGACGATCTGGCCGGGCTGGGGGTGCGTCACGACGTCTTCGTCTCCGAGCGCTGCCTGGTGGAGACCGGCAAGGTCCAGGCGGCGCTGGAGTTCCTCCAGGCCAAGGGGCTGATTTATGAGGGGGTGCTGGAGCCGCCCAAGGGTAAGCTGCCCGACGATTGGGAGCCGCGGCCGCAGACCCTGTTCAAGGCCACCCAGTTCGGCGACGACGTGGACCGGCCGCTGAGGAAGTCCGACGGATCCTGGACCTATTTCGCCTCCGACATCGCCTATCACCTGGACAAGTATCGCCGCGGCTTCGCCACCATGATCGATGTGTGGGGCGCCGACCATGGCGGCTATGTCAAGCGCATGCAGGCGGCGGTCAAGGCGGTGAGCGAAGGCCACGGCGCCCTGGACGTCAAGCTGTGCCAGATGGTCAATCTGTTGAAGGGCGGCCAGCCCTACAAGATGAGCAAGCGGGCGGGGACCTTCGTCACCCTGGCCGATCTGGTGGAGGCGGTGGGCAAGGACGTGGTGCGCTTCATCATGCTGACGCGCAAGAACGACGCCCATCTCGACTTCGACCTGGACAAGGTGACGGAGCAAAGCCGGGACAATCCGGTGTTCTACGTCCAGTACGCCCATGCCCGCTGCCACTCGGTGATGCGTCATGCCGCCGAGCTTTGGCCGGATTGGGAAGCCGCCGTCCAGGCCGCCGACCCGGTTCTGCTGCGGCGGCTGGCCGACCCGGCCGAGCTTAGCCTGATCAAGCAATTGGCGGGATGGCCGCGTCTGGTGGAAACCGCCGCCGAGGCCCACGAGCCCCATCGGCTGGCGTTCTACCTCTATGAACTGGCCGCCGGCTTCCATGGGCTGTGGAACAAGGGCAAGGACGAGGCCCGGCTGCGTTTCCTGATCGACGGTGATCGCGAGCTGTCGCTGGCGCGGTTGGCGCTGCTGCGGGCGGTGGTGGTGGTGATTTCATCGGGCCTGGCGATTTTTGGCGTCGAACCCATGAAGGAGATGCGCTGACATGGCCATGCGTCCAAACGATGATTACGATCGCGATCTTCTCGATATCATTCCCGAACGCTTCGATGCCGACGCCGATTCCCATCAGGCGCGGGCCGGCCATCGCTTGCGCTCAGTGGTTACCATCACGGTGGCGGTGATCGCGGTCGGCGCCATCGTTGCCGCCGGACTGCATTTCCTGGGCGGTCGCCGGGGCGGCATGGGGGTGCCGGTGATCAAGGCCGATGACCGGCCGATCAAGCTGCGTCCCGATGATCGCGGCGGCATGCAGGTGCCCAATCAGGACAAGCTGGTCTACGAGCGCATGGACCAGACCCCCGAGGCGGAGCCCAAGGTCGAGCAATTGCTGCCCCAGCCCGAATCCCCCAAGGCGCCGCCGCGCCCGGCGCTGTCCGGTGTCGACGCCCCGTCCTCCCCGCCGGCGGCCGCCCCGCCGCAACGGGCCACCGCACCGCTGCCGGCTAAGCCGGGCGAGCCGCCCAATCCCAAGGCGTCGCCCATGGCCAAGGTGGCGGCCCAGCCCATGGCCGGTCCGTCCGGCGGCTATCAGCCGGTCCAGACCCGGCCGGCGCCTCCCGATCAGGTCATCACCCCGGCCCAGGTGGCCAGCGCGCCGCCACCGCCGCCGGCGCCCGTGGCCGCCGCTCCGGCCACGCCGGTCAAGGCATCGGGCGATTACGTCGTCCAGTTGGGCGCGGTCAGGGCGCAGGATCTGGCGGAGAAGGAGTGGAGCCGCATCCAGAAGGCCAATTCCGACCTGCTGGGCGGGCTGCATTCCGATATCGTCCGGGTCGATCTGGAAGGCAAGGGGGTGTATTGGCGCATCCGTGCCGCTCCGGTGACCGAGCAGGGTGCCCGCCAACTCTGCGCCGAGCTGGCGCAGCGCAATCAGGGGTGCATCATTGCCCGCAAATAATACGCCCCCGGCCGCGGTTCTGTTCGGCTGCGCCGGTCCGGTGCTGAGCGAGGCGGAGCGCGGTTTTTTCGCCCGTGTCGATCCGCTCGGCTTCATCCTGTTCGCCCGCAACATCGAAACCCCGGAGCAGGTTCGGGCGCTGGTCGCCGCGCTACGGGCCTCAATCGGCCGCGCCGATGCGCCGGTGCTGATCGATCAGGAGGGCGGCCGGGTTCAGCGCCTGAAGCCGCCGTACTGGCGCAAGGCGCCGCCCGGCGAGCCGTTTGCCCGCCTCGCCGAGCGGGATATGGCCGCCGCCCGCGAGGCGCTGCGCCTCAATTTCCGCCTGATCGGGCGCGAGCTGGCCGATCTCGGCATTGATGTGGATTGCGCGCCGGTGCTCGACGTGCCGGTGGCCGGCGCCCACGACGTCATCGGTGACCGCGCCTATGGCCGCCGCCCGGCCCTGGTGGCGGAACTGGCCGTCCAGGTGGTGGAGGGACTGCTGGACGAGGGCGTGCTGCCGGTGATCAAGCATATTCCCGGCCACGGCCGCGCCATGGTGGACAGTCATCTGGCCCTGCCGGTGGTCGAGGCGTCGCTGGCCGAACTGGAGGCGCAGGATTTTCCGCCCTTCCACGCCCTGCGCCACGCCCCATGGGCCATGACCGCCCATGTGGTCTATACCGCGCTGGACGCCCATGCCCCGGCGACCACCTCGGCCAAGGTGATCGCCCAGGTGATTCGTGGTGCCATCGGTTTTGACGGGGTGCTGATCTCCGACGATCTGTCCATGAAGGCGCTGGGCGGCCGTTTCGAGGACCGCACCACCGCCGCGCTGGCCGCCGGCTGCGACGTGGTGCTCCATTGCAATGGCGAGATGGCGGAGATGCAGGCCATCGCCGCCGCCCTCCGGCCGCTGGATGAGCGGGCGCTGGAACGTCTGGACCGTGCCCGGGCCATGAAGCGGGGGCCCGCCGCCTTCGACACCGCCGCCGCCGCGCGCCGGGTCGAACAGATGTTGGGAATGGCGCCATGATGGGCGGTTTTGGCGATGTGCTCTATGGGATTTCCATCTGGGCGCTGCCCCTGATCCTGGCGGTGACGCTGCACGAGGCGGCCCACGGCTATGCCGCCTTGGCCATGGGCGACGACACAGCGCTCCGCATGGGGCGGGTGTCGCTCAATCCCCTGCGCCATGTGGACCCGTTCGGAACCATCATCCTGCCCGGCATGCTGCTGGCCATGGGAGGCGTGATGTTCGGCTGGGCCAAGCCGGTGCCGGTCAATTTCATCAAGCTGCGGCGTCCCCGCTTGGGCATGATCGTGGTGGCGGCGGCCGGGCCGGGGATGAATCTGGCCCTGGCCGTCATCGCGGTGCTGACGGCGATCCACCTGCTGCCCCATATGCCGGAGATGCTGCAGGGCTGGCTGATGCTTAATCTTGATAACGCCATCTATTTCAACCTGTTGCTGGCCATGTTTAACATGCTGCCGATCCCGCCGCTGGATGGCGGGCGGGTGCTGGTGGGGGTTCTGCCGCGTCGGCTGGCCCGGCAGGTGGCCCGGCTGGAGAAGGCCGGTATCCTGATTTTGCTGGCGGCGCTGTTCATCCTGCCCATTCTCGGGCGTAACCTGGGGATGAACCTCGACATCTTCCAATGGCTGGTGCAGGGGCCGGTGGAGGATTTCGGCCGCTTCCTGGTCCGCATTCTGAGATAGGGTTTCATGAGAACCACAAAATTTCACGGGGAAGAATGTGGGCTCTGCCCACGCCCGCAAAGGGCCTAGGCCCTTTGATCCCATTGGATTAATCAAGCGAGGTCAAGGAGGCTAGCCTCCTTGCGGGTGAAGGGCGGAGCCCTTTGTTCTTCTGGTTTCAAGGTAAACTGAGATAGCGTTTCATGCAGATTGAAGCCTTCCAGGTCGATGAGGAGCGGGCAGGGCGGCCGATCGGCGACCGCCTGATGCTGGATCTGGACGGCTGGGAGGGACCGCTGGATGTCCTGCTGCAGTTGGCCCGGGATCAGAAGGTCGATCTGGCGCAGATCTCAATTCTTAAGCTCGCCGATCAGTACCTTGAATTCGTTGAAAAGATCAGCGGCACACAGTTGGATCTCGCCGCCGAATACCTGGTGATGGCGGCGTGGCTGGCCTATCTCAAATCCCGGCTGCTGCTGCCCGTGCCGGAGCCCGAGGCGCCGGACGAATTGTCGCCGGCCGAGATGGCGGCGGCACTGGCCTTCCGGCTGCAACGGCTGCAGGCCATGCGGGATGCCGGGGACAGGCTGTTCACCCGCCGTCTGTTGGGCCGCGAGGTGTTTCCACGGGGTGCGCCGGAAGATGTGGAGGTGATCAGCCGCTCCATTTTCGATCTCGAACTCTACGACCTGCTGAAGGCTTATTCCGACCATGTGGTCCGCCACTCGGTGCGCACCCTGACGGTGGAAGCCTCCGATCTGTGGTCGGTGGAGGACGCCCTGCAACGGCTGGAGACCATGCTGGGCCTGGGGCGGCTGCCCGACTGGTCGGTGCTGATGGCCTTCCTGCCGCCGGTGGGAGGTGACGGCTTGACGATCAAATCGGCCATGGCCTCGACCTTCGTGGCGGCGCTGGAGTTGACCAAGCAGGGGCGGCTGGTGCTGCGCCAGGACGGGGCGGCCTATTCTCCCATTTACGTCAAGGCCGGTCGGAGGACGAATGATGACTGACCCGGATCAGCTGCGGCTGGTGGAGGCGGTGATTTTCGCCTCCGCCGAGCCGGTGAGCGAAAACGCCCTGGCCGAGCGTCTGCCGGAGGGCTGCGACGTGGCGCGGCTGCTGGCCGAGCTGGAGCGCCATTACGCCGCGCGCGGCATCACCCTGGTCAGGCGCGGCCAGGGCTGGGCGTTCCGCACCGCCTCCGATCTGGCGGATATCTTGAAGATCGAGCGGACCCAGGAGCGCAAGCTGTCGCGGGCGGCGGTGGAGACCCTGGCCATCATCGCCTATCACCAGCCGGTGACCCGCGCCGAGGTCGAGGAGATTCGCGGGGTGGCGCTGTCCAAGGGGACGCTGGACATCCTGTTCGCCGCCGGCTGGGTCCGTCCCAAGGGCCGTCGCCGCAGTCCCGGGCGGCCGCTGACCTGGGGCACCTCGGACGGCTTTCTCGATCATTTTGGCCTCGAATCCCTGGACGATCTTCCCGGCATCAAGGAATTGGAGGCGGTTGGCCTGCTGGATGCCCGCGCCGCCGCCGGGGCCTACGGCAATCGCGCCGTTGATGGCGACCGGATGGTGGATACCGGTCCGGAGGACGAGGACCGCCAGTTGGATCTGCTGGAGGATGAGGATATCCTGGGATTGGGCGAATAAAGGGGAGGGCCATCATGCTTCCTGGTGACAAGAACCTGCTGAAGGGCGCCAAGACGATGATCATCGTCGAGCGCCAGCTGACCCGCGAATTGCTGGTCTCGTCGTTGAAGCAGATCGGCGCCGGCATCACCATCCATGGCCCGGCCCATGAGATGCTGCAACGGCTGGCCGAGTTCAAGCCGGAGATCATCTTTTGCGAATACGCCATGGAGCCGTTGGACGGCTTCGCCTGCGTCCACCACATGCGCCAGCACAAGGTGGTCACGCCGGTGGTCATGCTGGTCCACAAGGGCGACAATCCGGCGCTGGCCAAATCCAAGACGGCGGGGGCCAATCAGATCATTCAGATCCCGTTCACCGTCGCCGATGTTATCTCGGCGGTGACGGCGATCGTCGATCCCCCGCCCTCCCCTCAGCGGCGGGAACTCTATTTCGGGGATTGAGGCTGCCAGCCATTGCGGAGACCGGCGTCTTTTGCGATGATCCGCCGCCGGGTCGAGCATACGGCCCGCATGGCGCAGGGAGTGGTTCGGTATGGGTAGCTGGAGTATCGGTCATTGGCTTATCGTTCTCATTATCGTGCTGCTCCTGTTCGGCGCGAACAAGATCCCCAGATTGATGGGCGACATGGCCAAGGGCGTGAAGGCGTTCAAGCAAGGCCTCAAGGACGAGGACGACGCGCCCGCGCCGCCGGCGGCTGCGCCACAGGCTCGCGTGACCGAGGACGTGGCGGCGAAGCCCGCCGCGCAGCACGACACCGCCGACAAGCCGTGAGCGGCACGGCGGCCTTCGTGATGGCCCTGCATCTTCACTCGCCCGAGTTCCGGGGGTAGTTGGATGTTCGATATCGGCTGGGACGAGATGGCTTTGATCGCGGCGGTCAGCCTGGTGGTCATCGGACCCAAGGATCTGCCGACGGTCATGCGCCAGGTCGGCCGCTGGACCCGCAAGGCGCGCGAGATGGCCAGCGATTTCCAGCGCGGTGTCGACGACATGATGCGCGAGTCCGAGGTGGACGACATCAAGAAGCAGATCGCCAAGGTGGCGACCCCCAATCTGCTGCGCCAGGAGATCGACAAGGCCGTCGATCCCACCGGCGAACTGGCCAAGGCCATGGAATTGCCGGCGCTGGATCTGGCCCGCGCCACCGAGGAGAAGGCGGCGCCCCATGCTGTTGCGCCCGACGCTTCCCCGCCGCGACCGCCGGAGCCTTAGGGTTTGGTCAGAAATAACCACATCATCTGGCCTGTCTTTGTTGCCCGCCTGCCGCGTTGCGGAAAGGGTTACATACCCCGGGTATGCGCCCCTTTCCGTGCCTTGCGGACGAACAAAAATCCGGCGCCATCCGACGCGGTTATTTCTGCCCAAGCCATTAGGGAAAGACCGTGACCGACGAGTCCTCCGACGACAAGACCATGCCTTTGCTCGAACACCTGATCGAGCTGCGCCAGCGGCTGATCTGGTCGGCGCTGGCCTTTCTGGTCGCTTTCGCCCTCTGTTACTACTTCTCCAACACGATCTACGAGTTCCTGCTGGAACCCTATTCCGCCGCGGCCCTCGCCAAGGGCGGTACCCGCCGCCTGATCTATACCGCGCCGACCGAGGCGTTCTTCACCTTCATGCGGGTGTCGGGCTTCGCCGCCTCGGCGCTGTGCTTTCCCATTTGGGCCGGGCAGTTGTGGGCCTTCATCGCCCCGGGCCTCTACAAGCATGAGAAGCAGGCGTTCCTGCCGTTCCTGCTGGCGACGCCGGTTTTGTTCGCTGCCGGTGCGGCCATGGTCTATTTCGTGGTTCTGCCCAGCGTCTACACCTATCTGCTGAGCTTCGAGAATCTGGTGGCGGCGCCCGGGCAGCTTCCCATCCAGTTGGAGGCCAAGGTCAACGAATCGCTGTCCCTGATCATGACCCTGATCATGGCCTTCGGCCTCGCCTTCCAGATGCCGGTGCTGCTGACCCTGCTGGCCAGGGTCGGGCTGGTTACCTCCAAGGGGCTGGCGGCCAAGCGCCGCTTCGCCATTGTCGGCAATTTCATCTTCGCCGCCGTGGTCACCCCACCTGATATCGTCAGCCAGTGCTCGCTGGCGATCCCCATGGTCATTCTCTACGAGATATCGATCATCGCGTCGCGCTGGGCCGAAAAGAAGCGGGCCGAAGGCTTGGCCGAAGACGAGACCATCGAGGACGAGACGGTGGACGAGACCGATTTCAATACCTAGCCGGAAGCCTTGCCATGCATGATCTCAAGTCCATTCGCGACAATCCGGACGGATTCGATGCCGGCCTCCGGCGGCGGGGGCTGGAGCCGCGTGCCGCCGGGATTCTGGAGCTGGACGCCCGCCGCCGCACCGCCCAGACCGCGTTCCAGGAGATGCAGGCGCGGCGCAACGAGGTGTCCAAGCAGATCGGGGCGCTCAAAAAGAGCGGCGGCGACGCTGCGGCCCTGATGGACGAGGTCGCCAGCCTGAAGGAGCGGATTCCGGCGGTGGAGGAGGAAGACAAGGCGCTGGGCGCCGAGATCGAGTCCATCCTGGCCGCCATTCCCAATCTGCCCGCCGCCGACGTGCCGGATGGTCCCGACGAGGACCACAACGTCGAACTGCGCAAATGGGGCACGCCGCGGGTGTTCGACTTTCCGGCGCTGGACCACGACGCCTTGGGCGCCAAACTGGGGCTGATGGATTTCGACGGTGCCGCCAAGCTGTCGGGCGCCCGTTTCGTGGTGCTGAAGGGCCAACTGGCCCGGCTCCAGCGCGCCATCGGCCAGTTCATGCTCGATCTCCAGACCCTGGACCACGGCTATACCGAGATCGATCCGCCGCTGATGGTCAAGGATGCCGCCGCCTTCGGCACCGGTCAGCTGCCCAAGTTCGGTGAGGACCTGTTCCTGACCAATACCGGCCACTGGCTGATTCCCACCGCAGAGGTGCCGTTGACCAATCTGCTGGCCGACGAGATCATCGATGAATCGCGGTTGCCGTTGCGCATGACGGCGCTGACGCCGTGCTTCCGCTCCGAGGCGGGGGCGGCGGGCAAGGACACCCGCGGCATGATCCGCCAGCACCAGTTCCATAAGGTCGAGATGGTCTCCATTGCCCATCCCGATCATTCCGATCTGGAGCACAGCCGCATGACCGCCTGCGCCGAGGCGGTGCTGCAGCGGCTTGGTCTGGCCTACCGGGTCATCGTGCTGTGCACCGGCGATATGGGATTCTCGTCGCGCAAGACCTACGATATCGAAGTCTGGCTGCCGGGACAGGCTCGTTTCCGGGAAATCTCATCCTGCTCCAATTGCGGCGACTTCCAGGCCCGGCGCATGAAGGCCCGCTTCAAATCCGAGGGCGAAAAGGGCACCCGCTTCGTCCATACCCTCAACGGTTCGGGGCTGGCGGTGGGACGGACCCTGATCGCGGTGATGGAGAATTATCAGCAGGCCGACGGCTCCATCACGGTGCCCGAGGTGTTGCGCCCCTATATGGGCGGGTTGGAGGCGATCGGTTAAAATGTTTCCAGCCATGGGGGACCTCGCCAATCTGCGCATCCTGATTTCCAACGACGACGGCATCAATGCTCCCGGCATCAAGGTGCTGGAGCGCGTCGCCCGGACCATTTCCAAGGATGTCTGGGTGGTGGCGCCCGAGCAGGAGCAAAGCGCCGCCGGCCATTCGCTGACCATCCGGCGGCCGTTGCGGGTACGGCAAGTGTCGCGGCGGCGCTTCGCCGTTGACGGCACGCCCACCGATGCGGTCCTGCTGGGGGTCAATCATGTCATGAAGGGCAAGCGGCCGGATCTGGTGCTGTCGGGCATCAACCGCGGCTCCAATCTGGGCGAGGACGTGACCTATTCCGGGACGGTGGCGGCGGCCATGGAGGCGACCATTCTCGGCATTCCCGCCATTGCCCTGTCCCAGTTCATCACCCCTCCCCATCCGGTGAAATGGGCCACCGCCGAGCATTGGGCGCCTCAGATCATCCGCCGCGTCCTGGCGGTGGGGTGGGGCAGGAATGTGCTGATGAACGTCAACTTCCCCGACGTGATCCAGTCCCAGGTCAGCGGCATCGAGGTGACCCGCCAAGGCAAGCGCAAACTGGGGGACAATATCATCGAGCGGGCCGATCCGCGCGGCGAACCCTATGTGTGGATCGGCGCTCAGCGGGCCGAGGAACGCTCCACTCCCGGCACCGATATCGAGGCGGTGTGCCGCGGCGCGGTCTCGGTGACCCCCCTCTGTTTCGACCTGACCGACCGCGAGACCATGCGGGCGCTGGGGTCGGTGTTTCCGTGAACCGGAGCGAAGCGACTGGCGCGTTGAGCGCCCCCGCCCGGCGCTCGACGGCGTCATGAATCCAAGAATCATCCGATTGTTGATGGAGTTGCGGCGGATGGGGGTATCCGACACCCGCACCCTGTCGGCCATCGAGCGCGTCCCGCGCGATCTGTTCGTCGCCGCTCCCTTTCTCGATCAGGCTTACGAGAACACGGCGCTGCCCATCGGCTACGGCCAGACCGTCAGCCAGCCGCTGGTGGTGGGGCTGATGACCCAGGCGCTGGCGGTGGGCGAGCGCATGAAGGTGCTGGAGGTGGGTACCGGCTCGGGCTACCAGGCGGCGGTACTGTCGCGGCTGTGCCGCCGCCTCTACAGCGTCGAACGGCACAAAACCCTGTTGCTCCAGGCCGAGGCGCGGTTCAAGCGCCTGCGTCTGCATAATATCACCTGCCGTTTCGGCGATGGTTCGCGCGGCTGGACCGAGCAGGCTCCGTTCGACCGGATCATGGTTACGGCGGCCGCTCCCGATATCCCGCCGGCCCTGGTCGATCAGCTCAAGCCCGACGGCATCATGGTGCTGCCGCTGGGGGATGTGGGCGGCATCGATCAGGAACTGGTCCGCGTCACCAAGACCGCCGACGGTATCGATATCCATCCCTTCCTGCCGGTCCGCTTCGTTCCGCTGGTGGAGGGGGTGCCCGAGGAGTGATAGAGCAATTCCGTCGCACCGGGAATTGCTCTATAGTGCCGGCCATGAGAGAAATCCTACTCCATCTAGTTGCTCTGTGGGCCTGTCTCGGGCTGCTGACCGCTTGCGAGCCGAGTTGGAACTCGCAGGTTCCGGTGGGGCATGCCGGGGATGGACCGCTGCAGGTTCAGCGGCCGGTGACCGTTACGGTCTATGCCGGCGACACAGTCTATTCCATCGCCCGGCGCTACAGCCTGTCGGTGCGCGAGCTGATCGAGGCCAATAATCTGCAGCCGCCCTATCAGTTGGTGCCGGGAACGGCGCTGCGCCTGCCGGGCGGTGCCGCCAGCTATGTGGTGCAGAAGGGCGATACCCTGTCGGTCCTGGCCCGGCATTTCAAGCTGGATTTCAACACCTTCGCCGCCACCAACAACAAGAAGCCGCCCTATGTCCTGCGGGTGGGCGAGCGTCTGACCTTGTCCGGCGGTCATGCCGGGACGACGGCCGTGGCAGCCGCTTCGCCGGGGGGGGCGCCCGGCCCGCTGGTGGTCACCTCGCCCAATATGGGACCGCAACCGGGGGGCGGACCGCAACCGGGAGTCGGACTGCAACCGGGGGCCGGAACATCGGCGCGGAAGAGCGGGCCGCCGCCGGTGGGCGAACCGGCACTTGTGGCACCATCGGCGCAGGTCGCGACCTCGCCATCGGTGCCGCCGCCGCCGCGGGCCAGCAGCACCTTTCTCTGGCCGGTCAAGGGCGAGGTGCTGGCGGAGTTCGGGCCGCTGGCCAACAAAGGCCAGCATAATGATGGGATCAATATCGCCGCGCCCAAGGGGACGCCGGTGCGGGCCGCCGAGAATGGCACCGTCGCCTATGTGGGCAACGAGTTGCGGGGGTTCGGCAATCTGCTGCTGATCAAGCATGCCGATGGCTGGATCACCGCCTATGCCCATAACGATCATTTGATGGTCAAGCGCGGCGAACGGGTCCGGCGCGGCCAGACCATCGCCACGGTGGGGTCGTCGGGCAGCGTCACCGTGCCGCAGCTCCATTTCGAGATCCGCCACGGCACCGAAGCGGTCAATCCCATGGACTATCTGCACGATACCATGGCCAAGGCAGACCTGCCGCAAACCGCCCTATTTCCGTATTGACCTGGGTTGGGGAACTCTTCACGCTATCCATATAAAAAGAACGGTCGTTTTAAAATGACCGGACAATAAAAGGGTAGGGCAGACGGAGGAGACCCGGCATGGCGAGTGACGACGCGACCGATTCCAAAAATCGGGACCGATTGAAATTTCTGCGCCTCGATGACGAGGCCATCAAGGCCATGCAGGGGGCCGGTTCCATCATCGACGGCGGCATGGCCGATATTGCCGACGCCTTTTATGCCCACCTGCTGCAAACTCCGGAATTGGCCGGCTTGCTGGGGGGCGGCGCCAAGGTCGGCCACCTGAAAAAGGCCCAGCAGGACCATTGGCGCGCGCTGTTTTCCGGCCGGTTCGACGATTCCTATTTCAGCCATGCCGTGGCGATCGGTGCCAATCACGAGCGGATCGGCTTGGACACCAGCTGGTATCTGGGCGGCTATTGTTTCATTCTGGAGCGCTTGATCGGCCTGCTCCACGACAAGTGCGACAAGGGGCGCTTTCCCCAGGTCATGGGGGCGGTTCTGCGGGCCGCCTTCCTGGATATGGATATGGCCGTCGGCACCTATATCGAGCGCGGCGAGGCCGGCAAGCTGAAGCGCGAGATGCTGGCCCTGTCCGACGCCATCGATGGCGAGGTTTCGGTCACGGTGGGCGATATCGAGGGCCAGGTGCGGCGCTTGATCGCCGGCGCCCGGGAACTGACCGATGTGGCGACCACGCTGAAGACCATGGCCGAAGCGGTGGCCGAGGCGATTTCGGTGACCAGCGACAATGTCCGTTCGGTGGCCGACGCCACCGAGGCGCTGGAGGGCACCTCGCGGCAGATCTCGGCCAAGGTTCACGGGACGTCGCGTCTGACCGATGCCGCCCAGGGCAAGATGGAGGAGGCCGGCGGCACGGTGGAGGGGTTGAAGGAGGCCACCGGCCGGATCCGCGACGTGGTGCGATTGATTCAATCCATCGCCGGTCAGACCCGCATGCTGGCCCTGAACGCCACCATCGAGGCGGCGCGGGCGGGCGAGGCCGGCAAGGGCTTCGCCGTGGTGGCCGAGGAGGTCAAGCGCCTGGCTCGCCTGACGGAGGACGGCATTCGCGGCGTCAACAGCCAGGCCCAGGCCATCGGCCAGGCGACCGACCTGACCGTCGCCATGGTGGAAGAGGTGACCATGTCCATTCAGGACATCAACACCATCGCCCAGGAGGTCAACCAAGCCAGCGAACAGCAGATCTCCGCCACCACCGCGATCAAGAGCAATGCCGATCAGGCCGCGGTCCATACCGGCACCGTGTCGGGGCACGCCCAGTCGGTGTTGCAGCAGGCGGAACGCACCGGCGTAACCGCCCAGCGGGTCAATGAATTATCGGCGGTGGTGCAGCGCGATGTGGGCGATCTGCAACGCCGCCTGGGTATCATCCTCCGCTCCTCGGCAGCCGGGGACCGGCGCGCCGTGCCGCGCGTCGCGGTCGGAGTGGCCTTCAAGGGGCGGCTGGGCAACCAGGATCTAAGCGGCCATACCGGCGATCTGTCCGTCAAGGGAACGGTTCTGGCCGGTCTCAACGATCCGGCCCTGGTCCGCCTGTCGGGGGCGATCGAATTTGACGGGATCGGATCGCTGGCTTGCGATGCGGTCGCGGCCAGCGTGCTGGGCCTGCATCTGCGATTCCACGAGGTGGCGCCGGCGGCGCTGAAGGCCATCAAATCCATCCAGGATCAGGCCCGGGCCGAGGAAAATATCTATATCGGGAAGGTGCGGGGGGTGGCGGGGCAGGTTGTCGCGGCGTTCGAGGCGGCGATCAAGGACGGCCAGATCACCGAGACCGATCTGTTCGACGCCCATTACGATCCCATCGCCGGAACCGATCCCCAGCAATTCCTGGCCAAGCATGCCTTCCTGACCGACCGGGTGGTGCATCAGTTCACCGAGAGCGTGCTGGAGGGCGATTCCCGCGCGGTCATCTGCTGCGTCTCCGACCGCAACGGCTATATCGCCACCCACAACAAGAAATACTCGCAGCCCCAACGTCCCGGCGAACGGGTCTGGAACATGGGGAATTCCCGCAACCGCCGGATCTTCGACGACCGGGCCGGTCTGGTGGCGGCCCGCAATACCCAGTCCCATGTGGTCCAGACCTATCCCCGCGACATGGGCGGCGGCAACATCATTCTGCTGAAGGAATTCGACGCGCCGGTCACGGTTCGCGGCCGGCACTGGGGCTGCGTGCGTTTCGCCATCAAGCCGTGATCACAATGCCTTGCCCAGCCGGCCGGCCAGATCCTGGATGAATTGCCAGGCAACCCGGCCGGAGCGGGCGCCCCGGGTCACCGCCCATTCGTTGGCGTCGCGGCGAAGCTCCTCCGTGGCGATGGGCAGGCTATAATGGGCGACATAGCCCTCGACGATGGCGAAATAGGTGTCCTGGGCCACATGATGGAAGCCCAGCCACAACCCGAAGCGGTCGGACAGCGAGACCTTCTCTTCCACCGCTTCGCCGGGATTGATGGCGGTGGAGCGTTCGTTGTCGATCATGTCGCGCGCCATCAGATGGCGGCGGTTCGAGGTGGCATAGAACGCCACATTGGCCGGGCGGCCTTCGATGCCGCCTTCCAGCACCGCCTTCAGCGACTTGTAGGCATCATCCTGCTGGTCGAAGGACAGGTCGTCGCAGAACAGGATGCTCCGGCGGCCGCTGTCCTTGAGGATGCGCAGGCAACGGGGCAGGGACGGGATGTCCTCGCGGTGAATCTCCACCAGGGCCAGGCAAGCCGGCCGCTCGGCGTTGATGGTGGCATGCACCGCCTTGACCAGCGAGCTTTTGCCGGTGCCGCGCGCCCCCCACAACAGGGCATTGTTGGCCGGCAGGCCGTTGGCGAAGCGTCTGGTGTTGTCCAAGAGTTGCTCGCGCTGGCGTTCGATGCCCTGCAACAGACCGATGTCAACCCGGTTGACGTCTGGAATCGGCTCCAGCCAATCGGGATCGGCGTGCCAGATGAAGGCATCGGCGGCGGCGAGGTCGGCCCGGGGCGAGGGCTTGGGAGCAAGCCGTTCCAGGGCTTCGGCGATGCGGAGAAGGGCGGCGGCATAGGGCATGGCGGGGTTCCGGGCAGTGTGCGAACGCCCGGCAACCCTAGCATTTCGGTGCCCGGGAGCAAGGGATTCGCAGAAAGGGCCACTTGGCGTTTGCAACGCGCCGTTTGACCGCTATATTCCGGCTGCGTTTTGCTCGTGGTCCGATTCCGGCGCCTGGATTGCGGGCGTTCAGCTAAACATTCCGTAGGAGACAGAGATGTTCGTGTCGCCCGCTTACGCCCAGACTGCCGGTATCGGCGGCTCCCTGGGTGCCCTCGAACAGTTCCTGCCGCTGGTTCTTATTTTCGTGGTGTTCTATTTTCTGCTGATCCGTCCGCAGCAGAAGCGGATGAAGCAGCACAAGGAAATGCTGGTCCAGTTGCGCCGGGGCGACCGGGTGGTTACCGCCGGCGGCATCATCGGCACCGTCAACAAGCTGGTGACCGATACCGAGGTTTCGGTGGAAATCGCCGAGGGTGTCCGCGTCCGCGTCGTGCGCTCCACCATCACCGAAGTCCTGTCCAAGACCGAGCCGGTCGCAGGCGCGGCGGCGGATGCCGAGAAGCCTGCCGGAAAGTGATGGGCGGATTGGTCGCAACTGAACGGGCACGGATTGGGTCATGAGCCATTTCCCCACCTGGAAAATCGTGGTCGTCGCGTTGGCGACCCTTCTCGGCATCACCTTTGCCGCTCCCAACCTGTTGAGTCGCGCCCAGGCCGATCATCTGCCGTCATGGTTGCAACCGGTCAGCCTCGGACTCGACCTTCAGGGCGGCTCGTATCTGCTGCTGGAGGTCGATACCGGCTATGTGGTGCGCGAGCAGTTGAGCACCCTGGTCGAAACGGTGCGGACGCAGTTGCGCAAGGAGAAACTTAAATACGCCGATCTGGCGGCCAAGGGGGATCTGGTCACCGTTCGCATCATCGAGGCAGCCGAGCGCGATGCCGCGCGGGAGCTGCTGCGCAAGCTGGACGTCGACGCCAAGCTGGAGGCGCGCGACGACGGCACCATGATCCTGAAATACACCGAAGTGGCGCTCAAGCAGCGCAAGCTGTCCGCCGTCGAGCAGTCGCTGGAGATCGTGCGGCGCCGCATCGACGAATTGGGGACCCGTGAACCGTCGATCCAGCGCCAGGGCGAGGACCGCATCGTGGTCCAGCTTCCCGGCGTCAAGGACCCCGACCGCATCAAGGCGCTGCTGGGCAAGACCGCCAAGCTGACCTTCCACATGGTCGATGATTCCACCTCGCCGGAAGAGGCCCTCAAGGGCCGGGTTCCGCCGGGGTCCATGGTGCTGCCGTCGGCCGAGCAGGGGCGAGGGGCGGAAACCTACGTGGTCCGCAAACGCATCGATGTGGGCGGCGACATGCTGGTGGATTCCAAGGCGACCTATTCCGAGGGTCGGCCGGTGGTGAGCTTCCGCTTCAACTCCGCCGGCGCCAAGAAATTCGGCGACACCACCCGCGAGAATTCCGGCAAGTTCCTGGCCATCGTGCTGGATGACAAGGTCATCAGCGCGCCCCGCATCAACGAACCCATCCTGGCCGGATCGGGCATCATTTCCGGCAATTTCACCGTGACGCAGGCCCAGGATCTGTCCCTGCTGCTGCGGGCCGGCGCCCTGCCGGCACCGTTGCAGATCCTGGAAGAGCGCACCGTCGGCCCCGATCTGGGCGCCGATTCCATTCGCGCCGGCACCGTCGCCAGCCTGCTCGGTCTGGCGCTGGTGATCGTGCTGATGGTGACCATTTACGGGACGTTGGGGGTGTTGGCCGATATGTCGCTGATGCTCAACCTGCTGCTGCTGCTGGCATCGCTGTCCTTCCTGGGGGCAACCCTGACCCTGCCGGGCATCGCCGGCATCGTGCTGACCATGGGCATGGCGGTGGATGCCAATGTGCTGATCTACGAGCGCATGCGGGAGGAACAGAGGAACGGCCGCAGCGTCCTTTCGGCCATGCAGGCCGGCTATGACCGCGCCTTCGGTACCATTTTCGATGCCCATGTCACCACCTTGGTGGCGGGGGCGCTGTTGTTCCAATTCGGCTCCGGCCCGGTGCGCGGCTTTGCCGTGACCCTGACCCTGGGCCTGCTGGCCTCCTTGTTCACCGCCGTGCTGGTCAACCGCATGCTGGTGTTCAGTTGGGTCAAGTGGCGGCGTCTCAAGACGCTGCCGCTGTCGTGAGAGGGAAGCGGACCATGAGACTGATCGAACGCCTCCTGCCCCACAACACCCGCTACGACTTCATCCGGTACCGCCTGTTCGCCTTCGGCTTCACGGCGATCCTGATTATCGGCTCGCTCACCTCCATCGCGGTGAAGGGCTTCAATTTCGGCATCGACTTCGCCGGCGGCATTCTGATCGAGGCGCAGACCATCAATGGTCCGGCCGATCTGGCCGCCATGCGGGGCAGTCTGAGCCAGCTCAGCCTGGGGGAAGTCAGCCTGCAGCAGTTCGGCAATACCGGCCGCGACGTCATGATCCGGGTCCAGCGCCAGGATGGGGGCGAGAAGGCCCAGATGGACGCCCTGGCCAGGGTCAAGGAGACCCTGGGGGACGGTTACAGCTATCGCAGGGTCGAGATCGTCGGCCCCAAGGTCGGCGGTGAACTGGTGCATGACGGCGTGCTGGCGGTGCTGCTGTCCCTGGTGGCCATCGCCTTGTATGTCTGGTTCCGCTTCGAGTGGCAGTTCGGCGTCGGGGCGCTGATTTCGACCTTCCACGACGTCATCACCACCTTCGGGCTGTTTTCCATCACCGGGCTGGAATTCAATCTGACCACCGTGGCCGCGGTCCTGACCATTGCCGGCTATTCGGTCAACGACACCGTGGTGGAATACGACCGGGTGCGCGAGAATCTGCGCAAGTACAAGTCCATGTCGCTCTACGATCTGCTCAATCTGGCGGTCAACGAGACCCTGGCGCGGACCATCCTGACCGTTTCGACCGTGTTCGTCACCGTTCTGGCGCTGCTGTTCTTCGGCGGCGAGGTCCTGCGCGGCTTCTCCATCGCCATGCTGTGGGGCTTGGTCATCGGCACCTATTCCTCGGTTTATGTGGCGATGCCCATGCTGGTCTACTTCAACCTGCGGACCGGCAAGGAGCGGGCGGCGGACGAGCAGGCGGAAGCCGAAGCCAGCCAGGCGCCTTAGCCGGGGGCACGCCATGGATATCACCCCGATCATTCCCGCCGGCCGCCAACTCATCAAGAGCTATGGCGATCTCGGCTTCACCATATCCGGGACCCGCTGGGACGGTTCGGTGCTGGTCTTCCCCGAGCACACCCTGGCGTGGGCGCCCCGCACTCTGGCCGAGGTGACCGAAGCATCCCTGGCGGCGGTGCTGGCGGCGCGGCCGGATCTGCTGCTGCTGGGCTGCGGCCGGGGCATGGGGGTGGTGACGGCGGCGTTGCGCGCGGCGTTGCGCGGCGGCGGCGTCAAGCTTGAAATCATGGATACCGGCGCGGCCTGCCGCACCTACAACGTCCTGTTGGCCGAGGACCGTTCGGTGGCGGCGGCGCTGATCGCGGTTTGATACCGTCTCGCCACATGGCGCGAAGCCAAGCGCCAGCGCCCGGCGTCTGAGGGCGACAAGACGGGCCACGCCAGTGGCTCGTCGGTATGAGTGATGGGATGCCACCGGCTTTCGATTATGTCACACTGCGGGTCTTGGAACCGGCGACAGGTGCAGCGATCATGACGACCCAGAAGCAGGACCACATGCTGGCGCTTCACGCCAAATGGCTGAGGGGCGAGAAGGACGGCGTCCGGGCGAAGCTCGACCATGCCGAGCTGGTCGAGGCCGATCTGCGGGGCCGGGATCTGCGCAGTATTTCGTTCCGGGAAACCGATTTGCGGAATGCCGACCTGCGGGGGGCCAATCTCAAGGACAGCAATATGAGCGGCGCCGACCTGCGCTGTGCCAATCTCGACGGGGCGGTGCTGGAGGACGTGGATCTGTCCCATGCCGATCTGCGGGGGGCGTTTCTCGAAGGGGCCGATCTGGAAAGTGCCGATATCTGGCGCGCCAATCTGTTCGGCGCGGTCATCACCCCGGACAAGCTGCATCGCGTGCTGGGCTGTATCGACCCGAAGAAAAAGACCTAGCCCGGATTTCTCACACTGTCACGGATACGACGGAGGTAAAAATGGCGAGAGAGCAGGCAGCAGGCGCTGCGCGATGCGGCGCATCGCGCAAGACTGATAACGCACTCTGTCGCCATTTTTACCCCGCCCGCAGGGTTGCGTTGCGGCGGGCGCAGGCCCGCGATCATTTGGTTTGCCGGCGAAGCCGGCGGGCGCCCGGCTTCCCAACGCCCTCGACGTGGCCACCAGCCACGCCTTTGGTCGTCGGATTGCCGGATCGCCACCCCGCAAACGCAATCGTATCTCGCGAGAGTGTGAGAAATCCGGGCTAGGGAGTTCTGCATGACCGGCACGGCAGTGCCCTCACCCTGAGGAAGCCGCGAAGCGGCTGTCTCGAAGGGCGAGGTGGGGCAAAGACGATCTCTTGAAATTCCAGGATTCTGATGAATAGACCTCTCGCGTTTGCCGTGATCGCCATGCTTGGCCTGATCAATGCGGCCGGCTGGTGGTGGTTCAATCGCCCGGTGCCGGTGGAGCTATCGTTCAACGAACCATTCCCATCGGTGTCGTTCGCTCCGTTCCGGCGGGGCCAAAGCCCCATATCCAGGGTTTATCCGCCGCCCGAACAGGTCGCCGAGGATCTTAAAAGCCTGGTGGGCGTTACCAGGGGAGTGCGGACCTATACCAGCCTGGAAGGCATGAGCGTAGTGCCCGAGGTGGCGCATCAACTGGGACTGGAGGTGACGCATTCCGCCTGGCTGGGGGCCAAGCCCGCCATCAATGATCGCGAGGTCGAGGCACTGATCAAAGCCGCCAACCAGTATCCCGACACCATCAAGCGGGTGATCGTCGGCAATGAGGTGCTGCTGCGCCAGGATCTCAAGCCGGAGCAACTGATCGCCTATATCCGCAAGGTCAAGGCCAGGGTCAAGCAGCCGGTCTCCTATGCCGATGTCTGGGCGTTCTGGCTGAAATATCCCGAAGTGGCCAAGGAAGTGGATTTCCTCACCATTCACATCCTGCCCTATTGGGAGGATGAACCCATCGGAGTCGATGGTTCCGCCGAGCACATCGTCGAGATTTACCGGCTGATGGCCAAGACCTTTCCCGGCAAGCCCATCCTGATCGGCGAGGCCGGCTGGCCGACCCGGGGCCGCTCGCGCGGGCCGGCGGTGGCCAGCATGGAAAACGGCGCCCGCTTCGTGCGCACCCTGGCGCGGGTCTCCAAGGAAAACGGCTTCGATTACAACGTGGTCGAGGCGTTTGACCAGCCGTGGAAGGCCCTGATGGAGGGCACGGTCGGGGCCAATTGGGGAGTGGTCGATGCCGAACGCCGGGTGAAGTTCGCCATGTCGGGACCGGTGGAGCTCAGTCCGTTCTGGCCGGGTCACGCGGCGCTGGCGGTGGTGCTCGGTTGTGCCGCGTCGCTGTTCTATCTGCGCCGCCCCCGGCGCTATGGCGTTAAGGCCGGCCTGGCGGTGGCGGTTCTCGCCCAGCTGGCGGCGGGGCTGTCGGTGTGGCAGGCTGTCAACGCCTTGACCATCGCCTACAACACCGTGGACGATGTCTGGGCCGTCCTGCGCATCCTCGGCCATGCCGCCTTGGCGGTGGTGATGGTTAGGGCGGCGGGAGAAAGCTTCCAGACCGGGGCCTCGCCGCGCTATTGCCGGTGGG
>Ga0316224_1001617_pt1 | contig 23759 bp, 21 predicted proteins | sample TBH18013metaG_FD_206254 | JGI IMG/M metagenome (GOLD analysis project Ga0316224, IMG submission 206254) | Freshwater microbial communities from Trout Bog Lake, Wisconsin, USA - TBH18013 | ecosystem: Environmental > Aquatic > Freshwater > Lake > Hypolimnion/Profundal zone | place: USA: Wisconsin... | reverse complement strand
CGGCCGTGCGAGCAGCCAGAGCCAATCGTCTACAAAGTAGTTTGAACTTGGCGCTAGGTTCAGCGCTAGCGAGTATTGGACTAACCATCCCAACGGTGGCCGCCATTGCCATCTTTTTTAATTTACCACTGAGCCTTGGAATCAGTGAGCTCAATATGGTGCTGATGTATCTATCCTTCTTTATTGGAGCGCTCACTCTAGCGATTGGCAGAACTACGCTCTTACAAGGGGTAGTCCATTTGATTATTTTCTTTGAGTATTTATTTTTAAGTCTGGTGCCTTAAAGACACACTCAGGTCAATGGATGCTATGAGGTATTAGCATCCCTGTTTTACCCCCAATTACAATTAATCAGCATTTAAAAGTGGACTTCTTACCCCTTTTGTCACAGATAAAGCTTTCTCATGGCGCCATTATTATTGCTTCCACTATTGTGCAAATGCTTTAAATAAGCTTTTTTAAATGATCGGCTATATGTAAAAGGTCATCGCTATATATCTAAGTGGGCCATATGGATGAGAAAAATTTCGCATGCCATCAACCTCTTTTTTAAGGTGATTGTGAAGGTAATTACCCGATCATCCACTGCCCTCAGAAGGAGATAAATTAAACAACTATGGCCAGTCGCTATTTCGACATAATGCCGATGAATGTCATACTTTGCCACTGATGATTGTATTTACATCCCGATTGCATATTAAAGTTTTAAACTTCTTTAATACCCTTCCCAGTAGTGCTTTGCTAATCACCTAAATCTCATAGTGTTTAAATCTCCTATATGTGCATTTTTGTGGCTTGCCTAGTTAGAAGTGCTGTATATAATTTTGATGATTTGCTACCCCCGTCAGTTCGCCGCTTAAGCGTTCGAGGCCTTTATACGCTCATATTACACATAAATTACTTGGGTTTTAAAGGGTGAATGCCAATAAAGGAGGGAATGCTATATCCCGATATCGCCATACGTTACATAGAATCATTGGGATTCACAAAAGCTATAATGATGTCACACTAAATTAGCACTAAGAAGGCTACCAAATAAACACGAATTAATAGGCAATATATTTAAGCGCAACTCATATCATGCTACATACACTCAAAACATCTCTTTATGCTGAAAATGAATTACACTAATTTATTTGTCAGTATTTCATATGTAACTTTTGGGGTATTCATTTGCTTCATTTATCCAAACTATAAAATAGTCACGAGCAATAAGTTATATTATTTTCTAGCGATTCTTTGCTTAATATTATTTTTTTTCGTGTCATGGAAATTTCTGTCCATTTCATTGCTAGCAAGTCTAATTTTAGCGATTGTGAGCAAAGAAAAAAAAATAATTAATTCCTTTTGTTTTCTTGTGGGGCTCTCCCTCTCTTCTTTTTTAGCTTATTGGCTCCATACTGACAGAATTCATCTAGCAATAAGCAGCTTTCAATCTATTAAAGTAGTTTCAGTAACCCTAATATTATTTCTTATTCTATCGAAAAGGCATATTTTTACTGCATATAGCAAAATTTTTAACTATTCAATTTATATTACTTTTGCACTATTTGTATGTCTTATAACTTTTGCAACGGAAATTGGGTTTGAAAGCGGCAGCTTTCAGCAATGGCACCATTGGGGGGCATATATAGGGCAGGCAGAAGTGATATTTTCTGGTGCACTACCATTGAATGACATACCCTTGCAATATGGGCTGGGACCAGCACTCTTAGCTACTGCTGGCTGCAAATATAACTGCTGGATTGCTTTTTATTGGATTGTTTGCTTTGCCACAATAATTACGACGCTTCTAATAGGCTTTATTGTTATAAAAGTGTGCAAACCTAGATCGGTCATTGAAACATTTTTATTTTTAACAATAGTCTTTTTTACCTGCTTATTTTGGACTTCTTATCAATGGAGAATCTATTCCCCAACAACATTTCCATCTGTATTTGCCATTAGGTTCTTGCCTGCAATAATATTTCTAAGCCAACTTCTTTACATTGAAGCAGCTAAAACTAAGAGTTTCTATTTTTGCATACCCCTACATGCTCTATGGATGCTATGTCTTCTCTGGTCCCCAGATGCTGGTATTCAGGCTAGTATTTTATGGATTCCATATCTAATCCATTCCAGAATATCGCAAGAATCCAATAATCATAAAATCTTATCAATGATATTTATAGCAATTGAATTGCTAATTGTTTTTATATCTGGAGTATTAATAATTTCTCTTGTCTATAATCAGATTACAGAGGAGTGGCTTAACCTACATGAATATTTTAGATTTTTATTCTACCGGCCTGCTTCTACTGAAATAGTCAATTTCAGAGGGCCTATAACTTTTGCTATTTCTTGCTTTATATTGTGGGCCATTAGTTTTAAAGATAAAGAACCGCACTGGACAAAAATGTGGTTAATAGTCTTATTATGTTTTGCTAATTTTACCTACTATCTTAGTCATCCACATGACATTGTTATTCTTGTTTTACTTCCTTATTTTTCAGTATTACTTCTCTGCATATATCGATGGAGCTCTAACGATATTTATAAAGCAATCTCAACAACGCTTCTATCCTCGCTTTTAGGCTGGCTTACCTTATTCTCAGGATGGCAGGAAGTTTATGAAAATCTAAGGTCAGAAATACACGCAAGTCAGCATGAATTCTTCCTAGAGCATCCAAAAAAATTAATTATCTCCTTCAATCGCGAGGTCACAGATCCCCTTCCAGATGAATCCATGCATTCAGTTATGAGAAAAAATCAATCAAATGATGTTAAGTATGCATTGCATTATATTCATACCAAATATAAAGAACCAGTCGAGACTATTGATAGACTTTGGCTGGTTGACTCAGGAGAAAAATATTCTCCATGGAATGCTCTTCATGGTCCAGTTAATTTTGCCGCACTTCCATCAACCGTTAGAAGGCAATATCTTCTAAATATCGCTCGTCGACTTGATAAGGGTGGATGGATACTATATCAAAATGACTATGAATTTGCAGATGAATTTATTGCCGATTATGACAGTGTTTACACAAGAAAAGATCTGATCAAATTTGGCACCTATACTGCGATTCGTTACGGCACAAAAAAAGGTTTGTCACCCTAGATTAGTCAAAATTGATTCTTTCCTTTTCAACAACGATAGGCCTATTTTTTACATACATATGAATTGAGGCAATGTATTCGCCTATCAATCCCAAAAATAAAAGTAGTATGCTAGACATAAAGAAAAATCCAATTACTAATGCAGCAATACCAATGGGAAAGGTATCCCAAAAAAGCAACTTCATAAACGCATAGTAGATGCCAATAATTAATGAAAGTGCGCCAATAAAAAACCCGAGCATTGTAGCTAACCTAATAGGCACAATTGAATGGCTAACAACACCGAGCATTGCAAGATCAAATAAGGTATAAAAATTATTTTTCGAAATCCCTTTTAAACGCCCAGGCTGATTAAAAGCAAGCGTTTTAATTGGAAATCCCAATTCGCTAACTAGACCACGAAAATATGGATATGGGTCGCGAATTTCACGAATACTATTTAATACATCTCGATCATATAATCCAAAACCCGTAGTATTCCTTACTAAAGTAATGTCAGAAATTTTATCCAAGATTAGATAGTACATTTTTCTTAAAAAATGCACTATTGGATTGGTTTTGCTGTCCGGCTTGATGGCCATTACTACCTTCCACCCCTTTTTCCACTCGGCAACAAATTCTGGGATCATTTCAGGGGGATCTTGCAGGTCAGAAGCCATGCATATTGTTGCATCACCTGTCGACTGTAGTACGGCCCAATAAGGTGAGCGAATATGCCCGAAGTTTCTCGTGTTAACGATAATTTTTACACGTTTATCCCTCGATGCTATTTCCTTCAATAACGGTACGGTATTGTCTACGCTTGAATTATCAATAAAAATCATTTCAAAACTGAAGCTACTCAATGAATTTATAGCAGTACAAACCCTTTCATATAGCTCATTAACGTTCTCAGCCTCATTAAAGCAGGGTGTAACTATACTAATTTTCATTTTAAAAAACCCCAAGATATAAATAACTCACTTCAGTTTAAAGGTATACCTACTATTGAATAAATAAGTAAAAATTATCATAAAAAACATAATCGAGCTTTGTGCTATCCAGAATTCAATTCTTAACTTATCTACTAAAATCCATATGGCAAGAATACCGAGAATTGCACTTAATCCATATGTTAGATAAATTCGCAAATACTCTTTCAAATAATTTCCCTTAGTTTTAAATACATAAAACTTATATAAAATAAAAGCTGATGTAATTGCGATGATATTGGCTAAAATTGAAATGAGTACAATATGGTACTTTGTTCTTAAAAGGCCATATAGAATCAAGCTAATTACATACCCAAAAAGAGTATTCCATCCGCCTGCAATTAAGTATCTAACCTTCTGATTTTGAAAGAACTTAAGTATCTTTTCATGAATGCTCATTCTTCCCCTTCAGTATTTCGACGGTTTTCCTTATAGCTTGCGCTAATGGTATAGAAATTTGAAGATTTAACTCTCCCTGAGCCCTGGAGATGTCAGGTATGTATAAGTTACGATAAACTTGATCAACTTTGGCAGCCCCAATATTAATAGTGTTATTAGGTGCCACAACGTCTCTTACTAACTCCGCTAAATTCTTTAATGAGATTGTCTGATTTGAACCTACGTTATAGGCCACCCCTGATCGGCCATTTCTTAAAATTGCAACTAGCCACTCTGCTAAATCATCTTGATATAAATAGCTACGCTGGGGAGATCCATCACCCAAGACAGTAATCTCCTTTTTCTCTAATGCATCACGTAGGAAATTACCAATTGCAAAATGGGCATTTAATGGCAGGTCGGGGCCAACAAATGCAAAACATCGTGCGATTTTAGTTTCAATAGCAAACTGATTTGCATATAGAACGCAAAGTAATTCAGCCTGCCGTTTAGCTAAGCCATAAATATTTTGAATATTTAGCGGATCTACGCTACCAAAATATGATTCGGGAATAGATTTCATTCCAATCGGCTGAGGGCCATATACAGCTCCAGAGCTGGTGAATAAGAATCTTTTGGCACCTACCCTTAATGAAAAATCTAAGGCGTTTCTTGTGCCCCCCACTATTTGATCAAAACGATGAAGGGCAGTCAATCCCGGAATATCTAAGGAATCCGTAGCAGCATGTAAAACATCGGTGAAACTAGTGTCCACAGGAAAAGAGAGGGGCTCCAAAATATTTCCTTGATGGAATTTCAACCAAGGTAGCTCTCTAAATTCAGGAAATTTTTGCAAAAATTTTTGGGGGTCACGACTCATAACAACTACTTTAATATGATCTTTTTTGGGGTTAGATAAATGACTTATCTGAATGAATCGCAAAATAGATTTTCCAAAAAAACCAGTGCCTCCAGTTATTAATAATTTCATATCACCAAATTACTTTTTGCAAATTACGGAAATTAGACACGAATCCCTCCAGCCTAAAGATATAGGCACGTACTGCATCTCCACTAAGTCTAGTTTTAAATTATTAAGCATTAATACAATTGACTCTCTAGTAAAGAAATTAATATGCTCATGCCAATGATGCTTATATTTATAAGCATCAAATTTATCCATATGTTCTTGCATCAATTGTTCGAAAGGCACCTCTAAATATAAAACTGTTTCAGCCCCCATTAAAGGGACAATCTCATCTAAAATACCCAACGGATGGGATACGTGCTCAAGAACTTGACTGCAGACAATTAAGTCATATTCAGTTTTTTTTATATCCGCCAAATTAACCGAGCTAACCCCCTCAACCGTCTCTTTTTTTGAAATATCATAAACATGAACCTGCCGAGCAATATTTTTTAAAGGGGTATTTGCACCCGTGTCGCCACCCCAGTCTAATATCGTTGGCCTCTTTTTTATATAGGGCTTTAAGAACTTTTCAACCTTTTCAAGATAGTCACTTCGATCAGAGTAGAACTCATTAATGCCCTTATATCCTGGCTCAAACTGCTCCCTTAGTACTGTGTAATTTTCATCTCGATACCCGCTATAAAGCAATTTCATCTCATCATCAGTAAATCGTAGGTCTAAAAAGAGCACGCCGCAAGATTGACACTGTAAAGATCTGCAAATGTAATATGCAATACCCTTTTGGATGTCACGCAAACCCCATTCCTCAGTTATCTCCACTGGGTCATAATTAAAAATTCTCTTTACAATGAATGGCATCAGTATGGCCGATGAACTATTTAAGGCAACCCCTTCACAGCAAATACATTTTTTAGCCAATCTTTCTAGATACATGCTACACCTCATTCATTGACTTAAATTCCAACTGTGCGCGGTCTAAATCTTCTGGAATGCCCATATCTATAAAATATGCTTTTGTTTCTAACCCGTACATTTTTATGGATGCAGTGGATGGTGACAGAAAATCATTTTCAAAGCTAAATTTTTCAATCTCATTAGAAGAAAATATAGAGCTATTAATGTAATAAATTCCTGTATTAATCAAACCAGAGTTACCCTCTTGCTTTTCAAAAAAACTGAGGACCCTGCAATCAACATCAAGGATGACTCGACCAAAACGTGCTGTATTCTTAACACGCTTCAAGGCTAATACAATGTCAGCAGAACGCTCTTGATAAAAGCTATATAACTCAGTTAAATCAAATTTTAAAAATGAATCCCCGTTTAGAACTAAAGCTTCCGAAATCTTGAATTCACGCATTGCTTTTTGTATTGCGCCACCAGTTCCCAAAGGTTGAGTTTCTATTGAGTAATTTACAGGGCATCCCTGCCAATCATCCCCAATAAGATCTTTGATCTTTTCCCAATTAAAGCCAACACTTAAAATAATTTGGTCCACTTTAGCCAGCAATAACTGATCCAAAATATAAGCTAAAAAAGGTCTTCCGGCCACCTCTAAAATTGGCTTTGGGCAGTCCCGCGTTAGCACCCCCAATCTAGTTCCTAAACCACCAGAAAGAACAATCGCTTTCATAAAATAGTCTTTGGAAATAAGACGCTTTCAATATAGGCACAAATTGCATGCTCAATAATCAAATGGCATTCCTGTATTCTCGGAGTAGACTCGGATGGAACGCGAATAAGTTGATCACAGAACTCTTTGATGAGACCTCCCGACTTTCCCGTTAATCCAATAACGTCAATATTCATTTGTTTGCATGCTAATACAGCGCTTAGAATATTTTCTGAGTTACCACTAGTAGTAATTGCGATAAATACATCTCCAGATCTACCAAGCGCCTTAATTTGACGAGAAAAGATATCTCGATAGCCATAATCATTCCCAATTGCGGTGATGATTGAAGTATCAGTTGTAAGGGCAATCGCAGCCAAAGGGGGGCGGTCATAATAAAATCTGCTAACTAATTCCCCTGCAAAATGCTGTGCATCAGCAGCACTGCCCCCATTGCCTGCGATCATTATCTTATTTCCGCTCTGATAGGCTCTTACACATAATTTACCCACCACGTCAATCAGAGTAATAAAATTTTTATCACCTTTCATTTCCTCGATAATTTGTAATACGTCTTTAAAATGAGTTGAGATATCCAACATTATTTCACCAGACACTGCGCCCCCCATCAATGACTAAATTTGCTCCATTTAGATAGCTAGATGCATCTGAAGCCAAGAAAATAATTGCCCCCCTATACTCATCCACTTTAGCCATTCTCCCCAACGGAATTAACTTTGAAAGATTGACTACGAACTGATCACTTTGATCTACATATACACCGCCCGGTGAAATTGTGTTGCAACGAATATCTTTATCGCACCAGTATGTCGCCAAATATTTCGTCAAACCAATAAGGCCATGCTTTACTACTGAATAGGTCACCGGTTTAACAGGCTGTAAATTCTCAGCCAACCCTTCGACCCTGTATAACCGCTGGTCTGGTGCTATTATCCCCAAATCAGAGGCAACATTAATAATTACGCCCCCCAAGCCTGCATTTGCCATATGGGCACCATAAACCTTTGAACAATTAAAAGCGCCACCTAGACCCACATTTAAATCAAATTGCCATTGCTCAATAGGGAAATTTTCAAGCCTTGAAAAATTAATTTCATTGTCCCCGCCCACCTTTGGGTTACGGGCAGCATTATTAATCAATACATTAACAAGGGAGTAATTATCAAGAACTATTCGTAATGATTCTTGAACTTGAAAAAAATCTGTTATATCCACTGGAATAGTTAGGACAGGTCTATTAAATTCAGCTTCAAGTAGTTCTTTATTTTTTTTTAATCCTTCAATGCTAATGTCAAGCAAGACCGGACGGCCGTCATGGCTTGCTACTGCTGCTGCATGCTGGTAGCCAAGTAAGCCACCGCCGCCAGTAATGACAATAACCTTTCCATCTAAATTAAATAGACCGCTATCAAAATTATTCAATTGCCCACCCATTCATTTAAATTAATAGTAGAGTTCGTTATCAATGAATGCTTGGCGGCTAAGGCCAAATGAAGGCTTTGAATACCATCATCTAAATCAACCAATGGCGTAGCAACTCCTTTGATACAGTCAAGCAAATGCTGCGTTTGAGACAAAAACATGTCATTTCGCTTAAAATCAGGAAAAGTTAAACATTCCATATAAGAACTATCTGCGCTAAATATTTCTAACTGATTTTCAATTAGATTTACTTTAGCAACACCTCGATCGCCGACTATCTTAAAAGTCCTAGAGGGTGGTCTCTGTACAAAATCTTGCTGCAATGAAATTGGAAAATGGTTATTTTTTCCTCGAACTTTCATCAAGGAATAGGCTACATCCTCTACGTCCAATTCCAAATCACTTAATTTTCCCCCGCAGCTGGTAATTGTTTCCGGCATTCCAAAAAACCAGTAAATCAAATCCATTTCATGAATTTGAGAAAGAATAACTCCGCCGCCTTGATCAGCTCTAGCGGCATACATATCACGATAATCTTCGTATTTATGCCATCCTGGCAAATACTCCCCTACCTCTACCTGCACTCCGATGATGTTCCCAAAAAATTCCTCATTAATAAGAGACTTGATCCTTATCAATGCAGGATGAAATCGAAAGTTATAACCGACATAACAAAGCAAACCCTTCTCCTTCAGAATTGCTTGTAATTCCTCCAGTCCATCAGTCGAATTTGAGATAGGTTTTTCCATAAATACATGGCAGCCTGACTTAGCGGCACTTAAAGCAATAGGTATATGCAAGCTACTCGGGTTACATATCATTACTATATCTGGCTTAACGGCTAATGCCCCATCAAGATCAGCATGGACAATGATGTCATAATCAAGTTCAAGATCGCTATTCTCTGCAACACTTAAGTCATCTAAGAGTTTTATTTTTTGACGTCGAACTCTATATGCATGAACCTCTAATTGATCGCCTAAAATGGTTCGCAAATTTCGCAAATGTCTCTGACCTATACCACCTAATCCACAAAATAAAATACGCATTAAATATCCAATCTATCCGCCAATTGTGTTCTTACCTCTTAACCAATCGCAAGCTTTTAAGGATTGCTCTTGAAGCCAAGTTAGCTCATCGCCTGAGTTACCTCTAGCTACCTGCATTACGAAATCACCTGAATAATTAATATCAATCAATGCTTTTCTTAAGCCTCCAAAGTCGGTATTCCCAAGCCCCAATGGAACGGTTCCTCCATTATATAAACGATCTTTTATGTGGAAGCTACCAATCCTATCCCCATATGCTGAGAATTCTTCGATTGGCCGGAAGCCCAAACCAGCGCTATTTCCAGCATCATAATTAACTTTTATTAGCGGATGGTCAAGCTTCTTGAGAAATTCAGCAAATTCATTCGGAGCAAGGTCAGTCTCTAAATGCAATTCAACATTGGACTCAACTGCGTGCAGTAAGGCCAACTCCAAAATAGAAATCACTGAACGCTGATCTTGGGCGCTACTCATTCTCGAGTGATCAACAAAAGGTAGCACTATTCTATTGATACCCATTTCAGGGCAAATTGAAATTAACCAAATAAGCTTAGCTAAGCGCTGTGCAGACACCTGTGAATCAATGTCTACAATTGGGCAATCCATAAAATAATCAGCGCAGATAGATCTAACCGTCACTTGAGACTGCTCAAGCAAACTCCGCAACTCCGATCGACTCTCTGCGGTATTGAGAGGATTCTGATCCTCTCCGTATAAATCATAAATCCACTCAATCCCCCTAAGCGGTACCTGCGGGGCGAGTTTAATTTCTAATGGCCAGCCGACTCTGGGAAAAGATTGGAATCTTCCATCCTCCGGTGGCGACAGTCTGCCTTGCATTAGAAAAAGGCCATTTTCTCCGTACTTCTCTAGATATTCTGCGCCCATCTTATTCCTATTCTTCAATCAATGGTATTAGCATGTTTGACTTCAATTCTTCCCTATCCAGAAATGGAAAAAGATCTTCCAATGGTGTGGACACCATTGATCCATCACTCTTAATTTTTGAGCTTGCTCTTGGACCGATGGGCTGATCGGGTTGCACAAGAATCTCGCAGACAACCACTCCTTTAGCATCCAGAGCGGCTCTGATTGCCGCTCGCAAATCTGATTGGTTGCCAATCTTCATATATGTAACACCAAACGCCTCGGCCAACTTACCAATACTGGGCAACGTTAACCCAGATGACGGATCACAACCAATGGTCTCTTTAAAGTAGCCGCCTTGAGAGGCGCGTATTGACGCATAGCCATTATTATTCAAAACAAAATACTTAATAGGCAATCGTAATCGTTGAGCAACCTCAATCTCTTGAATATTCATAACGAATCCACCATCCCCATCTACTGAAATAGTGCGCTTACATCCACTACCGAGACAACCACCAATTGCCGCTGGCAGACCATACCCCATCGACCCTAATCCACCCGTAGGCAAAGATCGCTGACCTTTTTTTAACTTAGCGGAAAGCCAAAAGGTATCTAACGATGCTCCCGAACTTCCTGGAACGATAATATCGCCTTCATCAAGCTCTTCACACAAGGTCTCTGTAAAAACATAAGTATTTACAAACCCTTTTTGGTCTCTATATTCTTGCAAAACTACAGGATATTTTTCTTTCCAAGCAGAACATTTCTCAATCCAAGTTTTACACGTCTTAATGCTTGAATTTTGACTATCGATCGCCGTAGAAATTTTTCTTATAAAATCGCCTGCATCTGCATGGATTGCTATATCAGGCAAGCTCCCTAACTTAACAATCTCGGCTAGATCAACATCTACAACGACTACTTTTGCGCCACGCGCGAACTGGGTTCGGTCAAATCCCGTAATAGAAAAATCCATACGGCAACCAATTGCAAGCAAAAAGTCTGCATTTTGTACTGTAAAGTTAGCCCCCCTTGAAGCGGCAGTACCGGGCCTTCCAAAAAATAATGGATTCGAATATTCCAATAAATCTGCTGCAATCCAAGTAGTTAAGGTCGGGATCTGTAAATGCTTAATTAGATCCAATAATTCACTTTCAGCACCTGAAGAATGTATGCCATTCCCCACCAAAAGGACAGGACGCCTAGACTCCTTAAGCAATTGAACTATCTGCTTAATAGATTCAGGCTTGATAGAAGGCACCAACTGTATTTCAGTTGGTAATAAATCAGTAGGATTAAACCCTTTTAGAGTACTTGGATCAATTTTTGTGGCCTGAACATCAAGGGGAATATCAAGCCAAACAGGGCCTTTCCGACCAAACTGCATGATATAAAGTGCTTTCTCTAATTCATAGCGAATGTGAATTGGATCGTGTACGCACATTGCATACTTTGTAATCGAAGTGACGATAGAGACTATATCCAGCTCTTGCGAGCCCAACTGGCGTAACCCGCTATCCCCCTTTAAGTCAGCTCGCTTAACCTGACCAGAGAAGAACATCACTGGAGTCGACTCGAACCAAGCACCAGCCAAACCAGTCATAGCATTGGTAGCTCCAGGCCCAGAAGTCACTAAACAAACTCCAAACTTATTAGAGGTCCGGGCATAAGCTTCCGCAGCAATTGCAGCGCCCTGCTCATGAAGCATGCTAACTGAACGAATTTTCTTTTGCCTATATAAGCCATTATTTAGATGCATTGCCCCTCCACCAGGAAGAAAAAAAACATCTTGAATTCCTTGTTTGGCTATAAATTCAAATATGTAATCAGCAACGCGCATATAATAATTCCATAAGAGTTAAGTTGATAGCCTATTAACTGGCACCGCATAGAGGACCAAATCCCATCCATCTGCCAAATGGGGGCAAAGAGAAAAGTTGTAATTTGGATAGTAAGAATTTAATTGCAGTAAAATCTCCCATATATGAGACTGCAAGTGATAGACGCAAACTGCAATGACGGGGGCTGTTTCCCTAATTGTTGCACTCGCACCTAATAGACAGTTAGGCTCAAAACCCTCAATGTCGATTTTTATAAATGTTGGAGATTTATGAGTTTTGCTGAATTCATCAATAGTCGAAACAGACACATTAATATCTCCAACACCTACTCGTGATGCTGGGCCATGCTCAGATTCAACTTTAATTGAGCCAATCACGTCACCTAGTGCAAGTTGATGCGCAAATACCCTGTCCTTAGAATCCGGCAAATTTTCAATATATTCTTTCAATATATTGAAATTATTGGGCGATGGCTCAAATGAATGAATTTGTGAGTAAACTTTACCGCGACTAGTTTTTAAAAATCCTTCGATAGAATCCCCAGTGAACGCGCCGATATCATACAAAACCTCGTTGTCAAAACCAACAGAAAAATTATTATCAAAATAAATTTCATACGAGGAAGGTGGGGGCAATAAATCGTAATCTAGAAACAGCCGCCATTGAATATGGTGAACATAAAGTTCACGCGATTCATTATCAGACAGTAGGTCAAAGGCCTTCATTACCTGATCTTTTGCCTGGATAACTTTAGTGGGCAAATCTAGACAATAGTGTGGTAGAAATTCATTCGGAAATTTCCAAGCTAAATGGCCAAATAGTGCAATCTTTTTAAATCCCAAATCCTTTAATGGCTTAATGCGATCGGACATCTTATCGGTCGCTTCGCCACACCAAATGGTAGTGATAACACCAACCGTAGAAGGTTGATATCTTGAGGACGCCTCTTTTGGACTAATTACCTCAACTCCATTTATTTTTGTTCCCCATAGGGTTGGATTGTTATCAATAAATGCCAATGGCGTTTTACCAATATTTTTCAAAGTTTTTAGAGTTTTTCGACCCAAATGGCCAGCGCCAAATAAAAGAAATGAATTATCTAAGCCACCAATCAAACTCCCCAAAGTTTCTTCCTCTCTTTTGCGAGTTAACTCAGCGGTTTCCGATAGCATTTTTTCTAATTGCAACCTAAAATTTTTGCTTTCCATGGTATCCAGTCTATATATTAATTAATTACGCGTAAAAATTTTAAGGCAGACCAAAATCCCGCGCCATGGTCTTTATGGCCCTGCCAGACTTCTGGGATAAAACTGACAGAAGGATGCTGAATTATTTTCTTCCAGCTTTGAGGCCAATCTACATCGCCAGATCCCATCACTACCCCCTCACCGTTGGTTCCACTTGCATCAGCAATATGCAAGTGGGCTGTAAAGGGCAGCAAATTCTGTAACGCTTTTTGAAAATCAATTCCGAAATGATTACAAGTCATTTGTAAGTGTGATAAATCCAGGCACAACCTAACTCCCAAAGCTTTTGATTGTTCGACTAACTCATCAGGCATCATGAAAATATTTTGGTGGCGCTGCCCACCAAAGTGCCAGGGGAACGGGGCCATATTTTGGGGAATCAATTCTGTACTTCCAAAATTAATCTGTGTACATGACTCTTTAAACCGCTCATACAATTTACCACGAGACTCAAATGGCAGCGGATGGTCTGCAGAAAATCCCCCAATATTGGCTACTATTAGATGGGAGTCTGCCTTGGGGAAAAATTGTGAAATTTTTTGAGTTGCATCAACAACTCTTTGCATATTCTTAATGGATCTTTTCCGATAATCAAGATCATCAGAAGCCAGGTCCAATAATTCGCTATTCTCGAAAAGCTCCGGAGCATGAACAACTAAGCGAGTGCAACCCACAGCAGATAAAAAAGACTCTGGATTGACGCCCAAATCCCGATATGACAAATGGAACTCAAATAAATCTGGACTGATCCACTCTTTATACTGCGCAAAATCGTGATACCTAACAGGAACACCCCACTTTATAGGAAATGAGTAGTGATGGTGACGATCCTCTTTATCACTCAGATCTCCGTCAAATAAAAAATCACCTTGATCAATTATTCGATTTGCAGTTTTTCCAAGCAGCAACCCAAGCCTATAAGGTGCTAGACCTTGTCCTGGACTTGCTACTCGCAACATCTCAGCGGTAAATATCTCACCTTCTTTGATATTTTTAGTCGCAATAACGCTTTTTGATAAATTTTCTCGATTTAATAATTCACCCTGACTTGGATGCCTTCCAGGACCAACCCATGGTAATGCAGACTCGACTTGCCTGATTCCATCAACTAGCTGCTTAAATTCAATAGGCTCCAAACTAGCCAAATGATCTGGACCTTCCATATTTCGATTGAGTGTAATATGGCGTTCAATAATTTTTGCCCCTAGAGCCACGGCTGCAATCGAAATAGCGATGCCACGCTCGTGACCTGAATATCCAATTACGCCATGAATTTCCTTGAGACGACTTAAATATCCCAATTGGATATCTGTATCCGGCGCAGGATAGGCACTATTGCAGTGTAAAAAGGCAAACGGTACAGGCAATTTTTTTAATTGCTCTGCTGCTCTAACAATTTCTTCATCATAAGACATGCCGGTTGAGAGTATTAGCGGCTTTCCTAAGGTAGATGCCTTCTCAATTAAATAGGGATTAAAGAGATCAGCCGATGCTAGCTTAACTGCGGCAACTTCAAAATCAGCCAATACATCAACACTTGGCTCATCCCATGGAGTGCACATATACAATACATTCCGATCTTTGCAATAGTAGCGAATTTCTTTGTGCTGGTCTACTGTCAGCTCGACCTTATTCAACAAATCTTGTATATATTCCACCCCCAGATCTTCAGCCGTCGAACCATCGCCCTTTGTGCGATAAAGAGCGGCTCTATTTCTTAATTGAAATTTAACACAGTCAGCTCCAGCATCAATGGCTGCATCTACCAACCTCTTTGCTAGCTCTACGGAACCATTGTGATTATTACCGATTTCAGCAATGATAAAAATATGCTTACCATCGATATTCTTGTCGCCAATTTTAAAGGTGGTTGTATTCATAAAATTTTTGTTCGCCACGAAACTACGCCTTGTGTTTCAAATTTAAATGTTGATATTTTGCAATTGAGTGAGCGAAGCACCTTCGTTACTTCAGCCCGATCCTGAGTCTTAACAAAAAATAGGAAGAAGCCTCCAGCTCCAGCTCCAAGCAATTTTCCACCTAAGGCACCTGCATTGAGAGCTGCGTTGTAAATAGATTCGATTTGAAAATTACTGATTCCTTTAGAGAGGCCTTGCTTTAGCCCCCAAGCCTCATGTAAGCATCGACCAAATTCGATAAGCTCGCCCCGGATTAAATGGTGATGCATAGTGCGACATAAAGCAACGACTTGCTGCATCTGGGCAGATTTATCTTCAGCAGAATAGATTGCCCGCTGCTGTTCATGTAAATTGCCCGAATCATGTTTGATGCCCGTATCGCACAATATGAGGCACTCTTCTAGCTCATTTAATATCGATTGCTCCAGCCTGAGCGCATGAACTAAATTCTTCTTATGATCTAATTCTATGAGATTAAATCCACCAAATGCAGACGCGTATTGATCTTGCCAACCCCCCAAAACGCCAAAACATAAACGTTCGGCATGAAATGCCAGCTCCGCTATTTCATAGGTATTCCAATGATCGAGTCGAAGCTCATTAAAGGCCGCAATAATTGCTGTTGTTACCGCCGAGGAGCCGCCAAGCCCTGAACCAATTGGGAAGTCTGAACGGACATATAAATCAAATCCATATGCTGGTTTAATAACTGATACCACTGCTGTTAATAAATCCTGCAAAGGATTCTCAAGTAGTTTTAATAAAGATGAATGATGAGTGGATGTACCCAAATCTTCAGAATAAATATTAATACCTTGATCAGCCCGAGGTATTAAGGTTACATGGCAATATAGTGCTACTGTTGTACTTAATACAAGCCCTGGGTAATCTACAAAATAATAAGTAAGATCTGAACCGCCCCCACCAAAGGAAACTCTGACAGGTGCACGTGATCTCGCCAAAACAGGTGCTTCAGGTGAGGCAAGCTCGTACTCGTGGGTCACTAGATCAATCAGGCACCCCTTTTCATCTAGCTTTGGAATAACCGTAAAACCAAGATCCAGAAGCTTGAGCAACTCTTCTCTACTTGCGCTGGCTGTAACACCACGAAAACCAGTATTCATACACTCAGTTACTGGAGAGTCCATTTTGCCGCCATGCAGTAAAAAACGGCGTACATCGCCGTTCGTAATAATTCCTAACAATACATTGTCTAGGTTCACCACAAAAACAGATTGAACGCGACTACTTTCAATTTTTTCAACAGCGTTCAACACTGTATTCGACTCATTCACTTGCAAGTCTCTCAATAAATCATTCAAAACGAAACTCCTAAAAAACGCTCAATGCATTCAACGGAGTAATTTAAATGCTCATTAGTTAAGGCTGGCTGCACACCAATCCAAAATGTATTGTTCATCACATTATCTGTATTTTTAAGCTCACCACTAATGCGATAGACTGCATTTTTCATATATGGCTGACGGGTGAGATTGCCGGCGAATAGTAGTCTAGTGCCCACCTTGTTTTGATCTAAATAGGTGGTGAGATCTACGCGTGATACCGGGCAATTCTCTTTTAATGTAATCGGAAAACCAAACCACGAAGGATCAGAGCCCTCGGTGGCTTCAGGTAAGCGCAAGAACTCTTCACAAGACTTAAGGCGTTCTTTTAGGAAGGCAAAGTTATCTTTGCGCGCCCGAATAAAGGCTGGGGCTTTTTCTAATTGCGCTAATGCGCAGGCTGCTTGCATATCCGTAATTTTGAGGTTGTAACCTAAATGGCTATAGGTGTACTTGTGATCATATCCATAAGGCAGATCACCTAACTGCCAATCAAAACGCTTGCCGCAAGTATTGTCTTTACCCGGGGCGCAGTAACAATCACGACCCCAATCCCTAAAACTTTCTGCGATTTTTTTCAATTCATTGTTGTTGGTAAAGACTGCACCACCCTCACCCATGGTGATGTGGTGGGCTGGATAAAAGCTTAAAGTGCCAATATCCCCAAAGGTGCCGACCATTTGACCTTTGTAAGTGGTGCCTAGCGCATCACAGCAATCTTCCACTAACCATAAGTTGTATTTTTTACAAAGGCTTGTCACCACATCTAAATTAAAGGGATTACCCAAAGAGTGGGCCAACATAATGGCTTTGGTTTTAGGGCTAATGGCTGCTTCAATTTTAGAAGCGTCGATATTGTGCGTGATGGGATCCACGTCCACAAAAACGGGTACTGCCCCAAATTGCACAATCGGATTGACTGTAGTTGGAAAGCCAGCAGCCACCCCAATGACTTCATCACCCCTTTGAATCGCGCGTTCGCCCAGTTTAGATGATGTCAATGTAGAGAAGGCCACTAAATTCGCTGAAGAGCCTGAGTTCACGGTAATGAGATGCTTCACACCAATAAATTGGGCGAGCTTCTTTTCAAAAAGATCGTTAAAGCGTCCAGTAGTAAGCCAGCCATCTAAGGATGCCTCGACCATATTCTCGAGCTCTTTAGAGTCGATGAGTTTGCCCGAAGGGGGAACAAGGGTTTGACCAGGGATAAATTGCTTGGGAGCAAATTCCAAGGCGGAGTACTCTTTTACCAATTCCAAAATTTGCTTTCGAATTTTGTCTTTGGCAAATTGATCAACGGAGATAGAAGTTTCAGTCATTATTTTATTTATTAAAAAGGTATTTAAGAATTTTGATAGCTAGCAATTTGCTTCAAACTCATCTCATGCATATTGCCCTGCTGTTGATGTGCCTGCTGCCACTGCGTAATATTTTCAATTGCTCTCTCTAGAGTCCAGCGCGGCACCCAATTGAGATGTTGACGCGCTTTTGAGCAATCTAGTTTTAATGAATGCGCTTCGTGAGGCTGCTCACTTTGATCTTGAATCCAGCTAGCCACCGATCCCCAATTTTTAATCAATAAATTGATCACTTCTTGGACCGATCTGGCATCTTCATCGCGTGGACCAAAGTTCCAGCCCCCATCAAAATGGGTGCCTTTTTCATAAAGCGCCTGGGCTAAGACTAAGTATCCCGATAAGGGCTCTAGGACATGCTGCCAAGGACGGGTTGCTAAAGGATTGCGAATCCTCAAAGCTTCTTGTGCTTCAAAGGCTTTAATGGCATCAGGAATGAGGCGATCTTCTGACCAATCACCGCCGCCAATCACATTGCCGGCTCTAGCCGATGCAATGGCGACTTGATGATCGGCGTATTTTTTTGGTGAAAAGAAAGACTCTCTATACGCGCTGGTAACTAGCTCAGCACAACCTTTGCTATTGCTATAGGGATCATGACCGCCCATGGGTTCGTTCTCACGATAGCCCCAGGCCCATTCCTTGTTCTCGTAGCACTTATCAGTCGTCACCACTACCACTGCGCGTACGCAGTCCAACGAGCGAATACTTTCTAGAACATGTACTGTACCCATCACATTAGTAGCATAGGTCTCTACCGGGTTAGCATAGGAATAGCGAACTAAGGGTTGCGCTGCCATGTGAATGACGATTTCTGGCTTGGCATCTGCCATCGCCTTTTGCAATTTTTCTAAATCGCAAATATCAGCAATATGCGATTGCTCAAGATCGTCCGCAACCTTCGCCACTTCAAAAAAGCTGGGGATCGTATTGGGGGCTAATGCATAACCTGTGACTTTGGCACCCATTGAAGATAGCCACAGCGACAACCAACCACCTTTAAAGCCCGTATGGCCAGTTAGAAAAACATGTTTGCTTTTCCAAAAAGAAGGGTCCATGCCAGCGGTCTTGGTGCTGGACATGCTTATGCCCACATCTTCCAAGGTGCTTTGCCAGTCGCCCACAGCTCTTCGAGATGTTGCTTGTCACGCAACGTATCCATGGGCTGCCAAAAACCGGAATGGGTAAAAGCCTCTAGTTGTCCGCTTGAAGATAGTGTTTCTAAAGGTTTCTTTTCCCAGAGCGTGCTGTCATCCTCAATCAGATCTAGCACTTTGGGAGACAGGATAAAAAAACCACCATTGATATACATACCATCGCCATGCGGTTTTTCAATAAAACTTTTCACGGAGGTGCCATCCATATCAAGCGCTCCAAAGCGCCCTGGGGGCTGCACGGCAGTCACTGTAGCTTGTTTACCGTGGGCCTTATGAAAGACAATCAATTTAGTTAGGTCTACATCAGCAACGCCATCTCCATAGGTAAAGCAAAAATCGTCCCCACCTAAATATGGGGCTACTCGCTTTAGACGACCTCCGGTCATCGTATTCTCACCAGTATCGATGAGAGTGATTTTCCAAGGCTCAGCATGTTGCTGGTGAATTTGCATGGCATTGTTGTTTGCCATATCAAAAGTGACATCAGACATATGTAAGAAGTAGTTCGCAAAATACTCCTTGATCATGTATCCCTTATAGCCACAGCAGATGACAAATTCATTCACGTCATGGGCCGAATACATCTTCATGATGTGCCACAAAATAGGCTTTCCACCCACCTCAACCATGGGTTTTGGACGAGAAGAGGTTTCCTCTGCAATTCGGGTTCCTAAACCCCCAGCCAATATGACAGCCTTCATAAAATCCCTTGAGCCACTAGAGCTTTGATTCTACGAGAAAAAATGGTTTTTTATCCCACTATGCACTAACAAATTACTGCTACGCATCAAAATGTGAATGTTCTAATAACTATAAAGGATTTTTGAGTCGCCCCCCTAAAACATCAAAACAAGGATGCTAATACCGTTTATCGTCCTCAAATCAGCTTTGTGCAGTAAATAGGTAGAATCTTTATACCGCGCCCACATAATTAGGTCAAAATAGGTATTTCCCTGACAAATTACGCCATCCCCATGTTTCATAGACCTTTTTACAGATTCATGGGGAAACTCCTCAAAAAGTATGACCGCCGCAAGCTGGCAACCAAAATCTTACTGCAGTAAGATTTTGACTACGCCATCACCAATGCCACCTTTGTCAATAGCCGCTCTATTCTGCTTGCCTGTGACGTACATCCCGCCGATCCACGATCGAGCCATGCCAATACCGACTATCTTGATAGCATCTTCTCCAAACTAAATGCTTGCGCCGCCTTACAGTCAAGTAATCACATACCCTCTATTTACATCCCAAGCGATGGACTGGCTTACTTTGCTAAAGAAGTACTGCCAAAGATTGATCGGTCTTTTATCTTGGTGAGTGGGGATAGTGATTTACCAATTAATCACAGCACCCTTGGTGATCATTTAGAAACCTTACTGAATAATCCCTATTTAGTGAAATGGTTTGCGCAAAACAGGGATATCGATGCCCCTCAAATTTTTTCACTTCCCATTGGTATCAATATTCACAATTTATGGACTAACCCTTTGCAGTGGGGTGGTGGCTTTATTCTGCCTGCCTTGCAAGAACTGCAGCTCAAAACAATTGCTGAGCAATCTCAGTCTTTGGCCAATCGAGAAGCAAAAATATTTTGTAACTGGCACTTCTCCATTGATCGAGCCGATCGCAAGGCGTGTCTAGATGTAATTGATAAAACAGTTTGTTACTTTCAGCCAGAGCCTGCACCGATGGCGGACACTTGGGGGTTGCAGTCTAAGTATCAATTTGTATTAAGCCCTCATGGGGCTGGCCTAGATTGCCACCGCACTTGGGAGGCTTTATTGTTAGGGTGCATTCCCATTGTGAAATCGGCAAAGATCAATGATCTGTTTAATGGGCTTCCTGTAATTTCGGTAACCGAGTGGTCGGAAATTAACCCAGTTTTCTTAAAAAATGCCTTGCGCGAAATTCAAGGCAGGCCTGTCGATCCCGAAAGACTACTAATGCGCTATTGGATTTCTGAAATAAAACGTTCTAATTAAAAACTAAGTGGCTAGAACTCGCTATCCCCGATAAAGGCAGACTGCCGTGACTAAAATATAAAAATACGTCGCCACCAAAAAACGAATATTAAACAGCGTTCTTTCTGAACCCAGCCCTATTGCACAGAAGCCTAGCTTTGGGGCAATCCCCCCATTTCGCATTCGGGCAACCATAGGGGCGATACGCTCCCAAATCATCATCAATACCGGCGCATAAAGCAATGCATAGAATAATGTTCTTGATAGTGCCATCCATCTATGCCCAATGACATCACTCGCCAAGGTATGCATTTGTGGCAGGAGGCCGCCAAATACACCCCCATAGATCATGGTGTTATCCACGTTACCGACCCAGTTATTCATACAATAAATGGCAAAGCCTAGATAGCCCGTGATTTCAATGCAAAGCATTGCTTTTTGATTGCGGATGAAGAGGTAAGAAAGGCAAATAAAGGGAGTAATTAATAATATCCACTGTGGATGCCATAGCACCCAACTAAACAGCAAAGCATAAGCCATTACGCAAGAAAAAATAGTGCGCTGATACCATTTTTCCACATGAGCGTGAATATCCAATTTGGAGAAATAGAGATATGCGCACATAGCAAGATAAACGCCATTAGCGATGATCAAACGTAGCTTAATACCGTTACCAGCTGTCTTTGCAGTTACCAAACCAAAGATTTCTCCGATAAAGACATCGCTATGCCAATACAAAGCAAATTGCAACACGGTAATCAATATGCCCAGCAGGCCATATGCAAGCAGGTAGAAGATCCGCTTCTCAATCATCAATACCAGCGGCAGATAGATAAAGGCAGCAAAGTATTTAAACGAAATTGCCACTGAGAACCACAGCACAAACCTTCTAAAGTCTTTGGCAAAGTAGGCATGCAAACCGAGCAGGGTAAAAAAAACGCTGAAAATATCGTAGCCACTAAAAATAAACACAGCAAAAATGGCAATCGGAGATGTTGCAAAAAGAAGATGGGGGGGCAATCCCATTCGATTAATTGAATTTGCGTTGGATGATGGGCATATTTGCTCGGCAATTTTTCCTACTAGCCATACAGAAGCAAAGAAAAAAATAGTGGTTAAGAGCTTAGACCAAATTGTCTGGATCGGGGTAGCCAGCATCCAAGTCTCACTGCTTACCTCAGGAATAAGCCCCAATAATTTGAGGGGGATATTCCAAATCGCAAAGAACCAATAAAAAATCGGGAGGTAATTATTACCCCCCATGCGTGATTCGTTGTAGTCATAAAAATCCCAAAAGTGCCCATAAAGATAAGCAAATGAGGAGCTATTGGTATGCGTTAGATCGGACTGCTTAAATAGCAAAAAACATAGCCCCAAAGAAATTCCGTATACCCAATAGTCCAGCTTAGAAATCTGAAAGGGCATCTTCATTAGGCGAGGTAAAAACTATTATTCTCTAAAGGCTAGATAAGCTTGTGTAAGACCGTCTTGTAGTTGGACTTTTGGTGTCCAACCCAACTTATTGAGTCTGCTAGAGTTCATCCACTTTCTTGGTGCGCCATCAGGCTTGCTTGCATCAAAACTAATCTTGCCTTGGTAACCAGTGGCTTTTGCCACTGCGCTTGCGAGCTCTGTAATGGTGACATCCGCTCCGTAGCCAACATTGAGATGACTTTGCATCGGCTGCGTTTGGCTATCGTAAATCGCTTTATCTAACTGCATCACAAACACTGAGGCAGCAGCCATATCATCGACATACAAGAACTCTCGCTTAGGCGTGCCTGTTCCCCAGATCACGACTTCGGGAGCATTGCTTACTTTGGCTTCATGAAACCTTCTAATCAGCGCCGGAATCACATGACTATTTTCTGGGTGATAGTTATCACCAGGGCCATACAAATTGGTTGGCATTACAGAGCGATAATCCACCCCATGGCTTTGGCCATATTGGCGGTTATAACTCTCACACATTTTGATGCCAGCGATCTTGGCAAGGGCATAAGGCTCGTTGGTAGGCTCCAGTTTTCCAGTCAGTAATGCATCTTCACTCATTGGCTGAGGAGCTAGCTTAGGATAAATACAGCTGGATCCCAAGAATAAGAGTTTTTTTACCCCATTAAGAAATGCCTGATGAATAACGTTGTTCTGCACCATCAAGTTATCGTAAATAAATTCTGCCGGAAAAGTATTATTCGCATGAATGCCACCCACCTTGGCTGCAGCTAAATACACCTGATCGGGCTTTTCTTGCTCGAAGAATGCTTTGACTGCTGCTTGATCCGTCAAATCCATTTCTGCATGAGTGCGGGTAACAATATTCGTATAGCCCTTAGCCTGTAGGTTACGCACAATGGCAGAACCTACCATGCCGCGATGGCCTGCTACATAAATCTTTTGATTCAGATCTTTACTCACGTATTTGCTTTGTTATCTCTTTTATTCTTCAGATTCGCGTTCTAAAATTAATTTTCTTTACCAACAGCAACAGCATAGCCATGCTTTTCTAAGAGGGCATGTTGCTTAGCCTTCTCGAGATCATTAGCTACCATTTCAACAATCATTTGATCAAGAGTAATTTCT
>Ga0316224_1001616_pt1 | contig 23763 bp, 15 predicted proteins | sample TBH18013metaG_FD_206254 | JGI IMG/M metagenome (GOLD analysis project Ga0316224, IMG submission 206254) | Freshwater microbial communities from Trout Bog Lake, Wisconsin, USA - TBH18013 | ecosystem: Environmental > Aquatic > Freshwater > Lake > Hypolimnion/Profundal zone | place: USA: Wisconsin... | reverse complement strand
GGCATCCAAGCCTTCTGGATACTCACGCAAGATATCCCGATTGAAAAATGGAAACCGCTGGCTGAATCATTTAAACAATTTTGCGTGGACAAGGGGTTGCTCATAGACCCCTCAGTGACAGCCGATGCTTCCCGGCTCATGCGTTGCCCAGACACTTTTAACTATAAAACAAACCCGCCCAGCCCGACCAGCGTACTGACCAGCTCGGTGGTCGTACATGAACTTGTTTATATAGAGTCAATTATTTTTGGGCGGGTAACTTCTAACACCGGGAATAATTCACCATCTATAGATGTTCTAGCCCAGATTCCGAAGGGATTGGATGAAGATACTGCCAGCATTGGTAACAAGGGCAAATTCGACGGCACCGAGAATTATTTTCAAGACGTGCTGGAGAAGTCCCTAGAAGACAACGGCTGCGCCCAGATCAAGAGATTGGTCGCTGCCCCGGCCAAGCAGAAGTACCCAGAATGGTTTTGGCTGCTGTCCATTGCCGCTCATTGTGTGGATGGCGAAGAGGCTGTACACGTCGTTTCGCAAGGACACCCCGGTTACGATTACGACAAGACGGTTCTTAAAGCCCAAGAAACTTTAAAGAATGATGCACCGCAGCGATGTGACACCATAGAGGGCGTTTACCCAAAAGGGTGTGATGGCTGTCACTTCAAAGGCAAGATCGGATCCCCTGTGGCGTTGGGCAAACGAGTCAAGCCACTACCTCCCGAGAAAATGCCTCCCGGCCTTCCTAAACTTCCCGAAGAATTGTTTCCGTATTCATGGGGTGCTGATAACGCCTTGTGGTACAAGCCGCCGATTGAGTATGACAAGAAGGGCAAGGAGGTAGATCCCCCCGCCGTCATGATCTGCCGACATATCTTTTATCCAACAACGCGCATCTTCAGCAAGCGCGATGGCGCAGTTCTTACAGTAAAAGTCATGCTCCCCAAAGATCCAGATCGGGAGTTTGATTTGCCGGTGAAGTACATATCCATTGGTAATGACAAGTTTAGAGAGTTACTTGCTAGTTACGATGTGATGCCTACACACCCAAACACAGCACTGATCCAAAGGATGGTTGACTACATGAGCAAATGGAATGATTACTTTATTAACATGAAAACCGCCGAGCAGATGCAGACCCAGATGGGTTGGACTGATCACATGGATTCTTTTGTCATTGGATTCAATGAGATTACCCGGAGCGGAGAGGTGCGTAAGACCGCTGCTTCTCCCGGTGTACGCAAACTTGCCAAGATCATGCCAGCTACCGGTAGCTTCCAAGTGTGGAAGAACTCAGCAAGGCAGTTAAACCAACCGTCGCTTGAGCCTATAGCCTTCGCCATGCTGTGCGCGTTCGGTTCCCCCCTGATGTCATTGACCAACACTCCCGGCGTGTCGGTGTGCTACTCAGGCCCATCGGGTGCTGGCAAGTCTGCGGCAATGTTGGCGGGGTTGAGTGTCTATGGAGACCCCCGTGGCTTGTGTTTGCAGGAGAACAACGCGACCGACAACGTACTTGTGGGGCGTATGCTCAACTTAAAAAACATTATGTTTGGTCTTGACGAGGTGCACTCCCGGCTTCCAGAACAGCTTTCCAAGTTTATCTTCCAAGTATCTACCGGCAAGCCCAAGGCGAGGATGCAGTCGTCCGAGAATGAAGAACGCGACATCGAAGCCTTTGCATCGCTTATCTCGTTGTGGAACTCCAACGCTGACGTGCTGGATATTCTACGCCAGTACAAGAAGAACCCCGAGGGCGAAATCGCCCGTTTCGTTCAGTTCATGGTGCAGACACCCAAACTGTTTGAACGGCACCCTGAGCTTGGCCCTATGATCATTGAGCCTTTCAACCATAACTACGGTCATGCAGGAATCGAATTCATCAAAGCCGTCTACGCTATGGGGTTCGATGAAATCAGCATCCGTTTGGCTTATTGGGGCAGTCGGTTTGATAAGTCGTTTGGAACGCACACCAAGTATAGGTTCTACCGTAGCTTAGTTAGTGCATCGTTTACAGGCGGGGAGATTGCCAACAAGGCCGACATCATTAGACTTGATCTTGAACGAGTTTATGAGGAAGTCATGAAAGCCATGATTGATTTCCGTGACCGCACTAACAGCAACGATGCTAATTACCCTGACGAGTTCAATACCTTTATGAACGACAACCTGCACTCGTTCTTGAAGATGGACGGCGACACCATTATAAACTTTCCAACCCACCATGCTTTTATTGGGCGCATTGAGTTGGACAGCCAGTTGGTCTGGGTGCACAAACAAGCCATCAAGAACTACATCGGCGGCAAACAAAAACTCAACATTAGCCAGTTTGAACACGTGATGCAGGAACGAGGAATACTTATCAAGTCCGAGAAAAAGAGGATTGGTGCTGGCTGGGGCGAAGCATCGGTCGTAGGGCCAGTACACTGTTGGGTCTTCAAGCTAGACCCATCTGATATTGAAATGCTTATCGTCAAAGACAATCCAAAACATTAATGCAGCCACCAGCAGAACCCGAGTTTTTGTTGCCGTTTGAATGGATGAGTGTTGGGGATAGTTTCTTTATCCCCACACTCAGACCAGCGGAACTTACTTACATCATAGACACTCGTGCCAAAGTCGCCAAAGTGAAGGTCAAAATCTTCTCAACGACTAAAGATGATTGTCTTGGTGTACGGGTGTGGCGCGTTGCCTAGTGTTCTGATTCGTTGTAAGTATCGACCATATCGCGCATGATCATTCTGCGCATGTCCTTATAGTCCTCAAGTTCATCTCGACGTTCTTGAGGAGTTTGGTCTTGGTCACGAACTTTATTCATTTCTGCATTGATTTTGTTCAAATGCTCGCGGTTGGTAACGTAATACTGACGCAGCATTTCAGCATCGGGATGGGTTTCAACATACCGATCATAGGCGTCATCAAAGCCACGAGACTCAAAGTTGTCCAGAATCTTTTTGTTTTTCACCAACGCGTCGTTTATCTCAGAATACTGACGAGCATCAACATCGGTCTTACGCCCAAGGAAGCTACTCAAGAACGGTAAGTCTTTCTTGGGATCAAAGTCTTCTTTGCCCGTTACGAAGTTGTAGATGCTCATTACGCTGTTACCAATCGTGGTTAAGCCTTCAGCATACTGATTGAACGCAAACTGCAACTCATCAGGGTTAGGCATCCACATGCCATTTGTTACTTTAGCAATAGTATCCGCAGCCGATTTGAACGCTTCCGAAGTACTGTCTCCACCAACTTCACCGTAGCGAGATGGACGTGGGTTATAAATCTGCCGTCCGAAGTCGTCCATGTTGAACGCGTATTCGAGCAGTGGGCGTACTGGTGCTGGAGCCGCAGAAGTCAATGCCCATCCCATTGGGTTCTTTTTGAACATATCAATCGACTCGACCGGCAGGGGCAGGAACGACTCTTTGGCGGCAACCGACATATTAGTTACAGCTTCTTCTGGTTTGATATCCCCGTTCGCCAACGCAGCCATCTGTGATCCTATTGATGCAAACGCGCCCGTGCCAAAGCCCCACGGCATGTTGATGAACTGGGTGTCTTTGCCAAAATACTTGGTGGCTTGATCGCCAAAGATACTGACAGGCACCCGCATACTACGAACCCACAAACGGTGGTCATCCGAAGCAACCTCGTTACGCCCGTCTTCATCATTTTGTCCCATTGCACGTGAGCGGTTGTACATCATGTAACCGAAGCCAATAGCCGCGCCTAATGTAATGGCGGCGTTCCTACGCAGCTTGTTGTAGTTCTCAATAAACTTTTGCGCACCGGGGTCGTTGTCAATAATTTTTTGGTAAAACTCTTCAGCACCTTCAAGGGATTTAATGCCAAGTTTTTTGCTGTCTTCTATTTGCTGCAAACGATACAGTGCACCAAAAACTTGATGCCCCATGCCCTGCGTCCAGTTGCTTCTCAAATAACTGTTGGCGCTCTGAAACAAAGGCGACAGCAACGCGTCGGTTTGACGAACAGCACCCGTTGCCTCGGCCTTGAACATCGGGAACCACGAACCCATTGCCTGACTGTAGTGACCTTTCTTTTCAAGGTTAAGAAGATTCTTGGTGAAGGCAGACGCAGACTCAATGGCTTGTTCTTCGGTCATGCCGTTTCTCAAGTTGGCTTTTTTTATGGTGTCGAAAGCCGCTTCACGGTTCATGAATTCAAACATGTTGTTGTAGGTGTCAAACACCAGCTTGATCTGGTCAAGCGTCCGGGTAACGGGCTTTCTGTTAAAACTTTCCATAACAGAACGCGTGGCAGCGTCATTGGTGCCGTAGGCTTTGGAGAACGACATCCTGCCGCCTGCATTATCCCAATCAAGAATGTTCTTGTAGAAGTCATCGTTTTTGGCAAGTTGTTCTAGCTTTGCTTTATTACCTGTCTCAATTAAATACGATGCTCGCGCAGCTTTGAACGGAGACCCTTTGATGGCTTGCGTAAACATCCGACCCATCATTTGACCCGCAGCAAGAGGGCCGTATTCACTCGCCATGATGTTGCCTAGGTTGGTCATACCGTGGCGCACAGCATTTGACGGTGCGAACGCAGGGTTGAACCGAGTGAACCCCAATGTAATACCTCTCGTCACCCTACCAACATTACTTATGATCGGGTTCGGGGGAGTAATAATGCCCTTGACAGCATCGCGCCACTGCTTGTCTTTGAATTGGATAACGTCGTATTTGCCATCTGGACGTGGATGGAGTACCACGTTGTCAGGGTTGTTGTTTTCAAAAAACTCCCGAGCAGCTTCACCAGCTTCAAGAGGTTCTGTTAGAACTTTAGCGCCGGGGATTAAATTTTTCTTGGCAGCGTTGTAGACAGCATCTATTAATGCTTTGTTGTCCAACCTACGTAGCCCAACTTCAGCATCTGCTATAGTTTGGGTTATCGGGTTATCCGACTCCGTAATGCGGCCTTCTTGCGCATCGACAACTTTGGACAAATCTCTGTTTACCCGTTGCCCAGTAATCTCATCGAAGTCGGGTCTTTCCGTACTTCCTTTCAAAGTAAAGTACGTATCACCACGACGATTGAACCGTACCCAATTATCTACGTGGTCTCCCCACTTGCCAGCCGCACGTTCGATGTCGGTGACTTTTTCACGCAAGGCTTTCTCAGCAGCAAACACAGCGTCTATCTGAGGGCCAAACTTTTCACGGGCAGCAGCCAGATCTTTTTGGAAACCTTCAATCGTTTCCGGGTGCCAATTACCTACTACAGAATAGGCAGGGTCATCCCGCAGAATGGCTTTAGTAGCCATGATATGTTCATCTGGGCTATAGCCATTTATGTCAACGTATTGACCGTCAGTAATCCTATCCAGTTCGTCACGTAAATGATCGATTATTCGTTCTCGTTCGGCTTTAGTGTAATGCTCAGACGAAAGATTATTTATAGTGTCAACTATTTGTTTGCGGTAATCCGCAGGGCTTATTTTTGAACCATTAGGCAGCGTTATGATTGGATCGGTGCTTAACGGTACCCGCATACGCCACAGATAGTCTCGCAGCTTGGGTTCCGTGATGCCTATAGACCACATCTTAAAATCAGCAAGGGACTGAGACCACGACCGGCCAGTGGCCTTACTGTAATTTATAAGTGCGTCATGTAAAATATTCGTAAGGTTGTTTACAGCAGGACGTTCAGCCGCACTGGGGGTATTGGTTACGGCATCGCCTATATTGAGGCCATTCTCAATAACCCATTTTTTACCGTGCTGTAGTTCAAGTGATTTTTGTAGATCACTTAAAAGACGATGCTGGTCTTGGAATTTTTCGATCAACTGAGTGTACGGACGGTCACGGAATTTTTGGACGAACTCTTTTAGCTTGCCAATAAAAGTTCCAGAATCAACTTTCTTCTGTTCATTCTGCGACATCCCTTCTTTGATCCTACCGACTGTATCTTCAATACTGCCGGGTTCAGGCGGCGCTTCAACACGCACGCTTGACATTTGCGGAACAGGTGATGCTTCAGCACCGGGAGGCGGTTCTTTTCCTTCATCCAAGGCTGCATTGGCAGCATCTATATTATTTTCTTCGGTGGTTTCCGTACTGGGGTTAATTCCCGTAGGTGATTCTCCGGGTTTTGTTCCACTGAGACGACCTTCTTCAACAAGATCGAATGATTTTTTAAGAGATGAGAGCGCGAGTGTACGAAGATCATCAGCAGTAAGATCTACCCATCTGCCTCCCATTTTTTGCCAAAACCAAGTTTTGATATTGCTAAATATCTGTTTGACCAATGGCAATTCGGGATGTTTACCTACAAGATATGCAAGACGTTCTTCCTGTAAATATATTGAATTAGTGTTTGCTGGTACTTGGTTGTTAGCTTCTACGAACGGGGCTTCATTATTTTTAATTCCTTGATCAACGCGATCTAGAACTTTTTGATACAAGTCAGGGCCAAGCATGTTTTTTATGTTTGCATGCACCCCAATCTCATGAATCATCAATTCTTTTAAAAAACTAGGCTTGACTTTACCGTCAGCATCTAAATGTAAATTGTCTACGTTAAAAACAACTGAATTTACATTGGGGTCGTAATAACCAGAACTTACATCAATCGGTGAAGACTGATCCAGTCTTAAAAACCCACTATTAATCAAACGATTAGTATGGATTCCAAAAATAGCTTTCAGCCCCTCATATACATCTTTATAAGTTGTATTTGGGGAATTAGATGGTACTGGTTTTATACTGGGGTGTATGTCAGCCCCCCAACTTAAAACGCTATCGCCAGTTTCCGGATTTTGATCAAGAACTCTGGGGGCTATATGGCGAGCCATCTCATCTAAATTATAAGTAGCGTCACCATACGATACATGTTGATCTTCGGGTTCTCGACTTCTTGGTGGCTCACCGTAAGAATCTACCAATGCGTGGTGTACATCTACGCCATTATCCCATCGACCTTGGAATGAATGATCACCAGTATCAGGGTCTATTGCGTGGGCATAGACAGTAAAGCGACCATCTGGAGTAAGGACTCGATCGCCTACGTTTAAGTTTCTAGCGGTGTCGTAGCTATCAGTGTGGTTAACAACTTGATCGTCGGTAGGTACCGAAGGTGGCACGGGTTCTTGGATGTCTGGTGATTCAGAAGAAATTATAGGCCCACGAGGTGGCACTCCCTCTCGTTCCGGGAACTTCAATGCCTCTTGAACGCTCTTGGGGGTAACTCCGTATGTAAAGCCTTCGCCAATCCTCATAAACCCCTTGCCCAATGCAGTGGGAGTATGGAACGTGCCACCAATAAGAGCGTTTAGCCCAAGATTGTATGGATCGAAAGGCTGGTCGCTAAAGGCTTGTTCGGCGGTATTAATACCGCCCATGATTGCAGCGCCTTTTGCCGTTTGCCCCCACGCTTTACCTAGTGCCTCTTCACCAACCCCTAGTAAAGACTTAAGCCCCCCATAGCTGGGCCTGAACCCGCCAGCTATAATATTTGTACCTACACCAGCTAATGTGCTGACCATCGGGTGGGCGGCTTCATCAGCGGCGCGGGTTTCTGCGTCTTGCCCCAACGCTTTGGCTAAATCAGGGTGGGCTTCTAAAAAAGATTCTTGCGCTTTTTCAACAGCAGAACCTGCTGCAACAGCGCCAGCATAACCCGCTGCAAGATTACCAATACCGGGAATAAATGATCCTAACGGACTAGCGGCTATGCCTACTAACGAACCCACAGCCGCAGGAATAACATTCCTCTCCGCTGCACGTGCCGCAACGCCTAGCGAACTTGGGCCTTCATCAGCAGGAGGTGTTTGCGGGGTGTCTGAGTAATGTAACTTCTGCACATAGTACGAAGCCATCTGTGAGGGCGTACCACGCGGGAGTTCTACCCGATAAGTATTGCCATCGTTCCATTTTACTTCGTAGGTATCTTTGGCAGACCCAGCCCCCGCTCTAGCTCCGGGTGAACCATAACCTGCTGCATACTCGCCTACGCTAGTGCCTAACGCATCGCGTCGTGAAGTATCAATCGTGCCATCTGGCCTGACGACACCGGGGCCACCTAGATAAGTGGCACGGAGCAAGTAAGGGTCTGTGGTGTTAAACCGTTCACTGTTCGACTTGATGTAGGCAACACCAGCCGCTGCATTGTCGTAGGGGTTATTCCACTGAGCATCTTTTGGGATCCTACCTTCAGCTTTCATCTGGTCGAAGGTAGGCTTGATGACCTGCATCGGGCCGAGAGCGCCCCCCGGCCCTACTTTAGATGTATCAGCACGGCCACTACTAGACTCAGTTTGATAGATAGATTTGATCGTGGGGGCTAACTCTTCAGCCCCCTGATCCTTGATGATCTGATCTAAATCAACAGCCATTTACGACGGTACCTTAGTCACCGTTACCCCCGGTGGGACTCCCCCGCCGGGCATAAATCCGCTCAAGTCAATACCAGCAGCGGTGAGTTGCATCGCCAACGCCCGTGCCTGTGCTTGCAACTTTGGATCAGTTGCATATTCAGGTTTTTGTACAATTTTAGAAAGTTGGCTTATAGGCATTTGATATTTTGAAGCAATCACACCTTGTTGATAGTTTCGACGGTCTTCAGCGCTCTGTTTTGAAGTTTCAAGTCTTTCCTGCATGATCATGTCTGTTTGGGCCTTACTAACTCCAGCCATCATCAGACGCTCCCTAATTTCATCCGCGCCCATGCCTGTTCTCAGGAGGCTATCAACTTCATTCGTGTACTGTTTAAGATCTTCACGGCTAAGCGTTGCTTCAGTACGCAGGTTCTGCGACTTGCGAGCCTCCTCGTTCATCAACGCATCTGTCTGCAACTTGTCAAGGTTGTTAAGCGCCCCCGCTCTTTGAGCAGCAAGTTCTTGTTTTGCTGCACCTTGGGCTGCAAAGTTTCTGCCAAGTGATAACGCAACACCCGCAAGACCGGGAACATAACCGGGTTGATTCCCACGAAGGCCCGCTTGATTTAGTCCGGCACTCATACCAGCTAAATCGGCATAGCCCCCCGGTGCAGTACCTGCGTTATACATGGCATCAGCTCGCGCACGACCGTCGCCAATAATGCCAGACACTTTATTGAAGGCGTCGCCAATCCCCATTTCTTTTTCAGTTTTCATGAACTGATCATGAACAGAATCGAACGTAGGACGTGGGCCAAGATCATTAAGTCTCTTTTTGATTTCATCAGTCCAGATACTGCCCAATGGTGGGTGGCCGCTCGCGTCTGCCGCTGCAACTCGATCTGTGGCAGTGTGGTCATCCGGAAGCGATGCAATAGCCGCAGCGGGATGGATCAATGCTGGAGAGAATGGGCCACTAAACTGACTTGGGCTACCAAACGGCTGCGTTGGGTCTGGCAGTTTACCGGTGCCAAACAAAGTTGACATTGCTTCACCGGGAGTACGTATTGGAGCAGAGGGCAAGTAAGGGCCAGAACCAACACCGGGGAGAGGCATTAGATTTTGTGTTCGCCCACCAATAAGCCTTGCTGCGGCATTTTGCTGTAACGCATTTTGATTATAGAAACCTGCCCCTGCTCCTTGCATCCCTTGGTTAAAAGCATTAGGTACAGTATTCCCAAAGAAGTTACCTACTGAACTAAGAGTGTTGCCCAACACAGATTGCTCAAACGGTACATAAGGGGCATCGTTAGACACATCTGAACCATACGGCCCAGAATACTTCTTAACCGGCCCACCATGTGCGGCAGAAAAATCTATATCAGACGGAACCATTTGAGGCGCTTGCACAGGTCTGCCACCTGCGTTTGGCGACTGCTCGCTGCTTCGTGATAACACATCAGCGTAATTCGCAGTCATCAGTGCCGACTGAATATCGCCACCTTCATCAAACGCAACAATGCCACCGCCAGCATAATTTTTGCCAATGTTGTGCACTGCAATATCAGCGAGGCCACCGCTACGAGCATGAGCAGTTGGCATAGACATCGGTTGTGGTGCGCCGGGGCCAATCACTGGCGGCTGACCCATCTGGGGTTGCCCCATCTGTGGAGGCTGACCCGTCTGCGGTGCTTGCGGGACTTGAGGAGGTGGGTTGGCTTGCGACAGCAACTGCTGCATACGATCTAAATTTAATTTTTGAGCTTGCCCTGCGATGCTCGTTGTAGGTGGCTGCGGCAATGCTGGATTAGTTTTCTGTATGTCAGACAACATCGAATACAACATGGCTGGGCTAACCATCCCATTTGTATCCAAAACTTCTTGTCCCAACGCTGCACGAATCTGATCATCGGGCATGTTCTGAGCTTTTAACTGACGAGCTTTTTGCTCGACAGCATTCATCTTCATGGCTGTCTGGGGAGGCTTGACTGATTTAAGAAGGTCGTACATAAATTACCCCGAAGGCCCAAAGAAGCTGCCAAGTCCGGTTAAAAGATTCGCACCGATAGCTGTTGCGTTTGCCGGTGCCGCATACATCGTAGATGCGCTTTGTGCAACAGGCACTTTGTTTATAGCACCCATAAGATTATTAAGTTGCTGGTACGGGAAGTTCAACGCATTGTAGTAATTCTGCATTGAATTATTAAAGACGTTTTGTTCCTGTCCTTGTTGCAGTGCACCTGCACCCAGTAGCGCAGTATTGATACCGGCATTCTGAGTGTAATCTTGCATACCGAGATTACCCAACGCACCAGAAGCGGCGAGTTGGTTTTGATTGGCAGTATTGAACTGCCCCTGCGCGTTCTGGAATGCGTTCTGTAACCCAGTCGCTTGGATGTTCTGTAATTGTTGCTCAAGCCCCTGTTGCCCCATCGCATTAACAAGTGCTTCACGAGAACCGCCTAAACCCCCTGCTTGGGTAGCGACACCCGCCATACCGGGGAGCTGTTGAGCGTAGCCGCGAATAGCGCCCTGCTGTTGTTGAGCGATAACATCGTTGACGTAAGGAGACATATACTGGTTGACGTTGGCACCAGTAAATTGGTTAGTCCCCGCCATCCCTGCAAGATTCGCTGCCTGACCGGTATAAGCCGAAGGCTGCATCTGCTGTATATTTTGGAAAGCTTGAGTTTGCTCAGGCGAGAACCCAGCTACCTGCTGTCCGGTATAAGGCTGATACCCCGGCCCGTTAAAGATTAAGTTCGATAGCGAACCTAAACCCTCCATCGCATAGGGCATCAACTCTGGCGGGATGGTGTTCTGGTAGACATTAGTCGTCGTGGCGTTTGATGCCGAACTTGACGGTGTACCTGACCCCGTTGCCAGATTGGTAGGTGTGGCGTATGTACTAAGGGACGTACCCGCCAACGGGTTGCTAGTAGTGGCAGAAGTATTAGTATTTGCCGAAGAACTTTGTGTTGGAAGTGCCATAGTTATTCCTTATACCGGCAAGTACTTGTCAGGATTAATTTGCTTGCCCTGCTTTGGATTACCCGTGCGAGCCATGCGCACTTTGTCCATCATCGCGTAGAGTTTTTTGGATCCCGCTTCTGTTGAGCCATTTCCGAGATGCGATACAACATCTGCCGGTATAACAAACTCGCCATCAGCAAGCGCGGCGCGTTGCGGTCTGTTGCCGCCAATGACTGCCGGAATCGAGTCGGACATTCCATCGCCATCTCCTCGCAACAACTTACCACCAGCAGCATAAGTATCTGGGAACGAACCTAAACCACCTGCCGCCATAGCGTGGATATAACCGCCATGCGCTCTTGGGTTTTCACCCGCTTTTCCGCTATCACCAAAATCACTACCAAAACCGCCGATATCACTACCAAAACCACCGCTTCCTTCACCGATACCAAGATCTACACCCGAAGCCCCTACTGGATTATAGGGAGTAGTGGAAAACGGGCTATCTGAGTTTGCTTGATTCGCTATGTTTTGGCTGGATGCACTTGTGTCGGGAGCATTTCCGGATGTATCGCTTGAAGTTTGATTAGTACCTTGGACAGTATCGCCTTCAACAGTCACCTGCCCTTTCGGTAATACCATATTACCTAATGCCCCTAGAGGGCCAAGAGCCATGCCACCAATCAACGAAGACCAGAAAGGATGGGCGCTTCTAAACCCTTGCACTTCGTTAAAAGCATTAGTAGCCAATCCTTTCAAACCAGAGTTGTTTGAACTTGGCTTTGAACTTGGTGTTGAACCCGGCGGGGTCGCAGGGACTGTATCACCCAGTGGTACGTTGGATGAAATATCTTGTGTCCCTGATGTATCAATAGTGCCGTTACCAATACCCGCACTATCAATACCTACGCCACTACCAGCCCCAGCTAAACTCCCGCTACCGCCCGTTGCTTCACTTCCAGCGGTTTCCCCAATGTTTTTTCCACCACCACTGCTACCACTTCCACCAGTCATACCAGCGTAGGGGTTTGTATAAGGCTGCGGTAAAACTTCCGTAGCAAGGTTACTGAGGTAGCTATTTTCAGCGTTGGGGGGCGGCGGAGGTAAATTCATGTTGGGGTTCTGAGCCAACGCATTCAAAAGCCCATTTTGATATTGAGCGTTAGCAGCTTGAAGCGTAGCTTGATCAGTACCCATCTGGGTTGTTGGCAAGGGCGCGTTGGTTGCAAGAATTGCTTCACCAACAGAAGTTGGTATAGCCCCCGCCGCCGTCGATGCACCGCCAGCAGCGTAGTGCTTAAGACTCGCAAGGCCGCCAGCCTTCATGCCCGTACCCGAAGGAACCGTGCCGGTGTTAGCACCGGGAGTTGAAGACCATGCGCCGGGGTTCCATCCTGCCCCAATGAACGCTGGCTGACCCGCTGGGAGATAGCCAAGTTTGGCAATCAAAGGATTGACCGTGCCTTGGTTCCACAGCGTCTTGTAGCCGGGAGCAGGTACGTAAAACTGATAGCCTGTGGAAGCGCCAAGAGATGACGAAGGAGTAGATGGTGTTGCGGCTTTCGTATAAGCGTTCAACACGGGCATAGCCATCATGTAGGCTTTTGCCATTCTTTGATAATTGGTGTCGCCAAGGGTGTTGTAAAAATCTTTTGAAGCTTGTGACGGGTTATCAGCAAACTGTTGCATCCCCTGCCCAATAACATCAGTGCGAGTAGGACTTGTAAGGAAAGTACCACTAGTATTTCGGGCGTACTGCGGGGCTGTGTTAGAAGCATCCGCAGCCTTTTGAAGTTCTTCCTGAGATGCTTCACCCCCAGCAGCAGAGTTAAGCGAATCCAATGATGTTGAATTAGGCATGAATTCAGTTGGCGTAAGAGCATTAGCCGCCGCCATGCTTTGTCCCATTGTCTCTAGGGCTGGCCCCGACACAGGGACATTAGCGGCATCTGTGGCGTAGGCTGTAGCCAACGGCGCTTGCCCCATTTTGTTCATGCCACTAGTTACTTGAGAACCACCATAAACACCCATGCCTAGGTTGATGGCATCAGCGGTGCTTGCACCCGACAGCTTATCAACCAACCCTGCGCCAATGGCGATCTCAGGCATCAGGGCATCAGCGCCGGGGACATACGCATCAAGGAGCGCACCGCCAATCGTTGGCAAGAGACCCTTGGCAAACGTGCCGAGCGAGAACGCTTCGGGTAGACCAGTATTAGGGTTAGTGGTCAATGACTTGCCGTGGGCTTGAGCCAGCGACTGTAACCCACCAACTTCTTCTGGGGACATGTGCACCAGCATGGAGTCGCCGTGCCGCCCAAGAGACGCAAGGCCACTAGCCATCGTATGCGGATGATGGGCAAGGGGGCGGGGTAAACCGGGGGTTACTCCACCAAAGGCATACTTATTCATATCAGTACCCACCACTAATTAGAATCATTTTCCTATAACCGTCCAATTCAGTCCATTACTCCATATCAGATATGTAGTTGAACCGCTAGCAGTTATTGTGTCGCCCCATGCAAGACCAGACGCACCATTGGTCACGTAGCCTATCTTGCCTATGTTGGTTGCTGCGCTAGGCAGGGTGCCAACAGTATAAGCAGGGGTTTGTGTGCTATTTAAAAGTTGATTAACGGCATTGGCTGTCCGGGTGCCAAACTGCTGAATTGTGGTCGCCAAAATATTTTGGTGCACTGCACTATAGCTTGGGGTAGGGATGGGCAAGCTAGGAGGGGCAATCGTGCGGGGTGATACGTTCATCGGCGTCCATCCGGTCTAATGTCCAGCCGCATGTTGCCCAACTGCCACATGACGCCCAAGGCTGTAGACGGATACCCGTATATCAGATAGGCATCGTTGGCATTGCCAGTATCGACCCGGAACGCAAATTGACGCCCACGGATGCGGGTGTAGACCTGCCCCGTGAATTGCTCAATCGGGTACTGAGGAACTACCCCGTAGTCTCTTACGTTCTTGACTGGCGGTTGGTCTACGTTCTGTTGGTAAGACGAGCCAGAATTCAACCGTGGAAGAACGGTCAGGGTCATCTGCGGGTTTTGCGATGACGAGTTGACGAACGTCAAGTCAGGCACGATGCGCCATATGGATGAAAAGTGGTGTCCATCCCCGATCTCAATATCAGAAGACTGGATGTAGCTTACGACTGGCAGCGTCACGCCCGGAACGGTATGCACATCAACGCCGTATTCGTGGAACATGATCTGGTTTGGCACCACGTCCATGACCGGCGTATACGCTTGGATGGTTGAGTTTGGCGTAGAGCCGTAGGCACCGCGAGTGCATCCAGTAAACGACGTTCCGGTATTGCCTGTGTAAGCGATGATCTCACTACCAATCACAATCGCCCCCTGCTGCGGGAACGACGAAGAATCAGCAACTGGAATAGTCGTTATATATGAGTAGTTGACAAGTGCAGTCGTGTAAGTCGTCTGTGTGCTATAGGCACCCATGGGATACGCCTGTAGCGATGTACCCAGCCACGCCGAACGGTTTAGCGACCCGTAATCCCACACGTTATCAATGAAATTAAACTTGACGTAGCTGTCGTTCACCGTGCTGGTCAATGACGGGTAGAACCACCAGATCTCACTGAAGCCTTCGTTGTAGCCAGCAACAACCTGCCACTGCTCGGCTTTGTTGATATTGCTGAACACATAGCGACGCAACGAACAGGGCAGGGTTTGCACCGTGCCGTTGTACATGTAGAACTTGTCTATGCCCATCCACCACGTCACGTTGTTGGCTGTGAGAGCAGCGTTCTGTGAAATGATCGAGATGTTTTCTTGCAGAAGGGTAAAGCTAAATACGTAAGGCGCTCCTACGTACTGCATCTGGTACACAGCGGTATCGGTGTACACCAAAATGATTTGAAGGTTGTTGACTGCCGTTACAAGCGTCGAACCATTACCCAGCGACTGTTCCCCCGCCTGATTGGATACTTGAGGGATCCACTGTTCAGGTACAGTCTGATCCGACCAGCGAACCAGCAAGGGATCAAAGGTCGAATTGGCATTGGTGGGGTCGTAAGGATTGGCACCCAGTGCAATCACGAACTGATACACCGGAGATACGAAGATCTTGTTGGTTTGCGTAGGTACGTACAAACCCGAATAGCTGACGTTCAACGTCGAGTTGTATGGGATCGTTACCAGATTGCTGACCGTGACAACCAGCCCGGAAATAGACAATATTGTCGTACCCGCAGGGATCGACCCTGTGGATCCGGGGGCAAACGAGATAACCTCACCCGGATAAATATAGTCATTGAACGCTACGGTGAAAGTGTTTGAATTAAACACGCCACCTACGTCCGTGGTGGTGATCGTCTGATACTGCTGGGTCGTGGCGTATTCGGCAAGTGTGATTGCCGGTGTCCAGTTGACGGTACTCTTGACCCAGTAATAGATCGGCCCACCTTGGATCGACATGATGAGATCGTCGCCGAACGAGGCTTGCGACCACTGTCGATTATTGTACGTAATCGTTTGTGGCTGACCTAAACCCCAACGCCCCAGACCCCATGTACCAAGACCCCAAGCATAGATTGTTTAAACAGTCGTACTGCCCGAGTTGACCAAGTACGTAGCCGTAACTGCGATGCCGCCGGTTACACCACCAGCAAACGCACTACCAGAACCAATAATTTTGTACGAGTCTGTCGGGAACACGACAGTCCCGCCAGTAGCACTTCCAGTAGTCGGATTGTTGTAAGTGATCGTCGTACTGTTGGCTGTAATAACATTATAGATGCCATTGAAGCCATCTACCGTCAATCCATAAATAGTGATGGACGTACCGGCAGTTGGTACTACCGCAAACGTACCCGTCAGGGTAGCGACTGATCCGGTGCCGGTTGCAGTCACAGCAACTTGTGTGGTGTCCCTAGCTACACTAATAACAGTGTAGGACTGCGCACCTACCGTGGTCTGTGTACCAAACGTAACAGTCACGCCGTCAATCGTCATTGACGTACTAGTACCCGACGTGGGGGCAAAATAAATTCTAGCCCCGACATCAAGACCGTTGCTGGGCGAGTTGACAACGAGTACTGGGCTACCGGGAATAGTGGTCGTAAACGAACCAGCGGGTAGATTAACTACTTGCGCCGTAGGCGTAATATCGTGATACGCAGTGCCGATACCATCCTGTACGTAAAACCCTTGGGTCGTACCAAAGCCAATCAAGTTCTCACCAGAATGGCTGATCCAGTTCGTCAATGAATGTGTCACGCCATTGAACGTGAACGACGATGGAGAATCAGGGTTAGCCGCGTAATTGGTGTTGGCCCAGCCGCCTATCTTTTCCGTATAGCCCATACGGAATCGAATAAGATTGCAGTCGTAGTAGCCGCCTTCATTGGCGTACTCCGTGACTTCCTTATTGATCCCCGGCTTGAATGGGATTTTGGTAAGCGGCATGGGCCTAGTCTTATTTGCTTACGTCGGACTTGACGGCATCAACCGCAGCGGTGGCGTCGGCTTTGACGGCAGTAACATCGGCCACGGCCACTTTGACAGCGGCATCAGCTTTTTGTTTGAAAGACTGGCAAGCCAGCCAGCCACCAATGGCACCAAGAACGAACGAAGCAGCGATATATCCAAGCATCATGATTACTCCTTATACAACCGTTTTACCGGCATTCAGGTCTGCGAGGGTCAAGCCCCCCGTGTACTGGAAATGAGCCAGCTCTTTAAAGCTCTTCCACTCGCCAGCCCAGTCGAGGCCAGCCGCCTTACCTAGTGATCCGATCTTTGCCCAAACAGGGTGAGAACCATCCCAATCAGGCTTACCATTGACAAGAGGAACGATGTCGATAGCACAACGAAAATTATGAAAAGACTGGTTTCCGCGAGCGTAAGTGACGATCTTTCCTTCCGTAGTACGTCCTTGATCATAAAGCGCTTCCTGCGATTCAATGTCGCGGTAGGTAGAGGTAACAAGGAGGTCAATCCCCTCGCTTTTGCACGATGCAATAAAGGCGTCTACCTTGGTGCGTACCGGCAAAAGAAGTTCATCAAGGCTACGAGAATTAATCATTGTCCCACCGGAGTTGATTGATGAATAAGTTCATCCTTCTTTTGGCTACTGGCAGATGAACCAAAATAGAAACCAATAATTCCTGTCCAAGCAGTGCCCAATGAACCAAGCATAATTTCAATCTCAGGCCCAGCAGTCACTTTGCCGCTCATCAACCCAATGAGAATTCCAAAAAACCCAATAGTCACCACCAAAGCCATAACGCCGGGTATCCATGAGCGAGTTTCGGATTGCATGGAACGGGCTGAAGCGCGGTCTTGGACTGCTAACTTTTCAAAGTTTAAACCCAGTTCTTGGGCTTGTGCCTGTAACGCGATCTCAGCTTGTTTGATAAGCGTGATTTGATCTGAAGTCATCTTGCCCGATTCAAGTAGCTTTTTGGCATCATCAGGTGGCACACCCAAAGCTTTACCTACGGCCTCAACAGCCATACCCGCCAAAGGGCCACCAAGCGCAGTAGCAACTGTAGGAGCTAATTGAGCAAGCCAAGAAAGATTCATTTTTTATCCTTGCTCCGTTCTTCAAGCAAAGTAATACGAACTGAAAGCGCGTTTAGCTTTTCGTTCAAATCTTCTTTCAATTTAGTTCTTGCTTCAGCAGAAATTGGACTATCCGTTGGTACACCTTGTGGTGTAATTAATGCTGGCATCTTTGAACGAATATCAACCAATTCATTTTGCATAGAAGTAACAGAGGTGATCATCCAGCCTACGGCAGCAACCATGACTGGGAATACCATCGGAACTATTTTGCTTGAATCGAACATTTAGCCCCCTATAAACTTCTTAAGTAGTTCAGCCGCAAAGCCGGGGCCAAGTAACACCATAACCGCTAGCAAGCCAATTAATAGCTGTAACCGGTTCATTACCTTCTCGCCTCTAACAAGGGAGTCGGCTATCGTGTGATAGCGCAATGCGCATTCAGCAAGATGCACGTCCAGCTTCTTTGATGTGTCGTCTACTTTTTCTTCATAGTCCATATTAACTTGGGCCAACAGCTATCCAGTAAAACCCAGTAGGATTGTTGCCGCCTCCTCCTTCGTAATTGCTGTAAATATAAAACTGACTTGCGGTAGTCGCATAAGTGCCAGACGTATCACTAAACGCAGCTACGTTGTAATTAACATTCAGAGCTGTAGATACCATCGTAATGGTAGTGGCAATCGACCATGGTTTGGCTGAGAACGCGGTAGGGAATGTAAACGGGCCGTAAATGTTTTCGCTACCAATAGTTTGAAATCCCCATTGAACTAACAACCCACCGGGGATTTTTTGAAACCCTCTACTAGCTAAAAGTTGATTGCTTGAACCAGTAAAAGAAGTGAGCGCGATAGCGCCTACTTGGGCAGCGGTATAGTCACCGGATTGTGGAGTTACAACGCCTGTACGCCCATTAAATGAAGTAACACCTGTACCGCCAGTAGCCCATGCAAATCCGGATCCCGTCCAAGTTAAAAACTGATTAGCCGTAGATGGAGCCGTAATAAACCCTGTAGCATTAGTACCGGTTTGAACCAAAATTTCATTCGCAGCACCGCCAAGGATGTTTGTAGCGGTAGATCCACTAGAAGATATTCCAGTCAATGCGCTAGCAACAGTCGTGCCGTCGTAAACAAGAACTTGTCTTGACCCGCGAGCCACCGTAACGCCTGTAGAACCATCAGCCGTAACGAATATGCCGTAACCGTCACCGGGAAGTGCGCCTGTAATTCCTACAGGTTGTGAATTAATCGAGGTCGGTAGATTAGCTGTGATGGCGTAAGACGTAACCGAAACTGGATATTCGGAAATTGTTAACGTGCCTGTACCACTAACAGTTTGAGAATTGTTGATGGTGTATGGAGATGAAGTACCCGCAGTAATGGTTGTACCTGCGGAAATGCCGGTGCCAGACAACACTTGCCCAATACCAAATGTTCCAGTCGTGCCACTGACCGTAAGTGACGTACCGCTGATCGACCATGTGGTAGCGGTAGGTAGCGTCTGCGTTCCACTAACATTGTACGTACCTGCACCGCCGGTACCGGTGCCCAATGCAATGATAACAACACCAGACAATATGCCGAAGCTATCACCTATTTGTTGCCCAATAGCAAACGTGCCGGTGTTTGTTCCAGCCGCATCAATAGTAAGCACTCCGCTAGCGACTGATGCTAACGTAGCTGAAGGCGGCTGCTGTGTGGGCGTGATGACATATGTACCTGCACCGCCGGTAGTACCACTAGATTGACTGACGATTGTTGTTGGTACAGTTACACCGGGGCCAGAAACAATTTGCCCAGCAGCAAACGTACCGCTGACAGGGCCAGTAATTACAAGATTTGTGCCGGTGATTAAATTGGCGGCAGACGCCGCTGCTGGCCCTTGTGACGGCGTAACAGTATACGTTCCTACACCGCCGCTACCCGTGAGGTAGCCGGTGATTGTCGTACCAGTAGTAACGCCGGTACCGCCAAGGACTTGCCCAATAACGAACGTACCAGTAACAGATCCACCAACAGTTAATGTCGTACCTGAAATGTAACTTGCTGTAGAAGTAGCGAATGTGGTTTGAAAAGTATCTACTAGATAAGTACCCGCACCACCTGTAGTACCGCTAAGCTGGCTAAGAATTGTTGTACCGTTGACAATGCCATTACCGCTAATCACTTGACCAGCGGAGAACGTCCCCGTGATCGTGCCGCCAATAGTCAGTGTCGTGCCACTGATGGAACACTGGCTGGCCGTTGCACTCGACACAGCCGCTGTGTTGTTATAAACGTAGTAAAGCTTTTTATTCGGCGGGACAATCAGTTGTCGAGTGGCGGTGTTTGTTCCCGTGCACTCGATATACATGTTGCGAGCGGTAGCCGAAGTTCCCGGCGACATGACAAGCGTCACGTCTGCATCGGTAAAGTTTTGCGTGACGTAGCCGCTGATAGCCTGTTCGATCAGGGTACCGAGGTTATTATTAGTGGTACCACCCCAAACGTCGTCTGGCGACAGCCCCAACAACGTCAGGGCAAGGTTGGTCGAGTAGGTAGTATCAGACATATCTGTATCCTATTAAGCAGCAACAGGCACCCAGTCGGGTGTTTCAGCGGTTGTGACCGGCGTCCAGTTTGCGGCTTCCGAATCGGATACAGGCACCCAATTCGCAGTCTCGTTGGTCGGTATGATACCCCAGACGTTGACCGATTCAATATACCCTTTACAGAAAAGTCCAGATAAGATGACATTCGCATCTCCATGACTTGTAACCGATTCCAGCACAGCAACGGCGGTGACTGGGGTAACTACCTCATCAACTGCTACCGTCGCCGTAACTGACTTAACTACCCCCGTGGCCGTAACCGGGGTAACAGCAATACTGATTACAACGCTGACCGATTGAACTGTTACCGTGCCGACAACCCCGGAGACGGGGATGACTTCGGTAACAACTTCAACGGGTATACCAAGGACGCCGGTAGCCGTGACGCCGGTAACAGACTCGTTGGCGTCTTCAGAGACGGTAACAGACTTTACCGCGCCGGTAGCCGTTACGGCGGTAACAGAAACATTGGCGTCGGCTTCATAATTGACCGATTCAACTACACCCGTCGCCGCAACGGCGGTAACTCCTACAAACGCACTAACCCAATAGGATGAGATCGCGTTTTCGGAAATGGATACGTAGCCGCCACCTGCCGTATTGATGTACTGATAAGTAACATCTGATACTGTGCTTTCAGATAGGGCTACGTACCCAAGCATTGGCTACCTACGCTGCCTCGGCTACCGGGGCAGTTTCATTTGCCTTGATGTCAGCAGACAGTGCCGCTGACAGCATTTTCTGGAAATGAAGTCCAGCTTCCGCTGCCTGAAGACCTGCGGACTTCACCGCAATGTCAATCAGGTTGAGCAGTACCTGTGCTTCGTTCTGGTTCAATTCAATTTGCATTTGCGTCCTCCTGTGGACGTAGTTGTGGGAAACAATTATTTACTTGACGGCGATGCTGGCGCATTCCACGGCAACGGCAAAGACTGAGTTGGCGGGTTGATTTGGTTCTCAATGTCCGCGTCAATCTGTGCTTCAGCAGCCGTAATCGTATCAGCAGGTGTGTACTCATTATACCAACCCAATACGATGTCAAAGGTCAACTGGTCATACGGAATGTACGGGTCTGCGGGGTCGTACGGCACTTCAGTCGTCCCATACGCCGCTGCGTTGTGACCGTTGCCGTCAGTCCCGCTGATGACCCATTTAATTGAGAATACGCAATTAGTCTGCCCCTGATAGGTTGGGTAAGACTGAAGGCTATTGAAAGCAGTTTGATATGTGTTTGCCATGATGATTCCTTAACCGATATACCAAGAAGTTCCATCAGTCCACAACGGAACTTTATAGCTGCCGCCGCCCGAACTGATCGTTGCGCCGAAGTTGGCCGAAGTGGCTTGCGTGTTGCTGTCGGTAATGAAAGCTCGTCCACCGGCTCCCGTTGCTGATGGAGACGGAAGCGTTGCATAGGTCAATGCCGAAGTAACCAACATTGGAACCGATGTGCTTCCTGTGATAGCAACGCCAACTGTTGATGAGCTATTTACCCAAACCGAAAGATTGGTAGACTGAGATGCAATGCTTTTGAACGTCGTTGTAACGTCTGTTGTTGCGCCGCTTTGAAACTGAATAGTTCCGGTGTTGGTTTGAAAATTAAGGTTTCCAACGCCGTAATGCGCTATGTAATTTGCGGATATGGATAACGCGTATGCTGAAGTGCCCGTGATTAAAACCGGCGTTCCAGCCCAGTTAACCGAATTATTTGCGGGTAAACTCAAATAACTTGCCGAAAGAGTATTTGAAAAAGTTGCCGCTCCACTTGCTGCAATCGTCAACGCCGTCGTCAACGCATTTTGGCTTGTACCTGTAGTACCAGCAGGAGCAGTCTGGAATATGATGCTGCCACCAGCACCAGTACCAGTACCTTGAGAGCCAGCTATCGTAAAGTTCGCACCCGCCGTGTTGCTCGTACCGGCAACGACGGACTGGACGGATAGCGTCTGGGCTACGGGAGCGGCGGCATCGGCAGCTCCATGCTGTATGTTCGCAGCGGCGCGTCTTGTGAGGAATAAATCAAAAGAATTGGCAGCGGTGCCAAATGAAAATCTACTATTAGCAGGATCAGCGGCAAGTGTTGCTGTTCCGGTTGCCGCAAACAAAAATGGTGAAACTGAGCTGCTTGTATTGAATCCAACCGACGTATTAGCAGTAGAAGCGACAAGCGAGGTTCCAACAAACATTTGCATGCCATTGCCGCCATATCCAGCAATGTTGTAGTACGTTCCTGCGTTTGTGTTGTTATCAATTGACATGTACGGCGCAGGGTTATTAGATCGTATAGACCAATAGCTTGTTCCCGATATTTGAAGATCAACAAATTTACTGTTATTTGCAGACGCAGTATTTGTGATGTTCATTAAGAACGGCGCATCAAATGTAGTAGATGCATTGTTCCAAGTCTGAGTAATGCTCAAAGCAGGTACAGATGTCGTTTGTGTACCAGATGAAATCGTTGCTGTGCCAGCAGACGATAACGTGAGCAAAGTAGACAAAGCATTCTGACTCGTTCCCGTGCTACCAGCAGGAGCAGTCTGGAATATGATGCTGCCACCAGCACCAGTACCAGTACCTTGTGAGCCAGCTATCGTAAAGTTGGTTCCAGCAGTATTGCTCGTACCGGCAACGACGGACTGGACGGATAGCGTCTGGGCTACTGGCGATGCTGCGTTTGCGTTTCCTAATTGCAAACTCGCATTTCCAATAACGGTTAAATACTGAGTGTACTGACCTTGGTCAAGACGCAAAACGATTGAAGCATGAATGCCAGCATAATTGTCTTGTAACGTCAAAGTATTATTTGTGGAAGAAAGATATGCACTTCCATTAGCAACCCAAGAAAAACCAGGGGTGTTAGAAAATCCTGTAGGTAATGTATATCCAGCAATACCACCTCCAGTTGCAGGTAATGCAACAAGAGATTGAGTTGATGTATTAATAACTTTAAATTTACTTGTCCCACCAATTTGCAAATCCACCAATGCTGAATAACCAGAACTAGCTGTATTTGTGATATTCAACAAAGCGCCGGTCATTACTAATTGAATAGTACCCGCATTGGTTTGTGATGCCGACGCGCTATTTGCATAACTAACGCTAGTCGTTGTTGATGCAGTAACAACAAAAATTCCATTGTATGAACTTGGAGTGACTCCGGTTACGGAAATGGTTGCTCCAACAGGCAATGCAGTTGATTGAGTCGCAAACGTAAGAGTAGATACCGTTCCCGTACCGCTGGCACCAGTTGTCGTAATTCCCGACGCGTTCCAAGTCTGCGTCATGTTCAACACGGGGTTGCTGGTTGTTACCGTACCGCCGCCAAG
>Ga0316224_1001613_pt1 | contig 23792 bp, 33 predicted proteins | sample TBH18013metaG_FD_206254 | JGI IMG/M metagenome (GOLD analysis project Ga0316224, IMG submission 206254) | Freshwater microbial communities from Trout Bog Lake, Wisconsin, USA - TBH18013 | ecosystem: Environmental > Aquatic > Freshwater > Lake > Hypolimnion/Profundal zone | place: USA: Wisconsin... | reverse complement strand
TGGCTTTGATGCTGTGTCAGAGTTGGAAAAAATGCTAACAGAGGAAATAAACAAAGATATATTAAATACTTTAATGTTTGATAGCAATGTCAGCAAATGGAAAGCTCTTAATAGAGAAGGGCAAATTGATTCTGTTTTAGAAGATAAACCATTTACTCCAACTATTATAGAAGAAACGGACGAGTATAAAATGTTATCAAGTGAACATAAAGAAAATTATAAAAAATACGGTAAAATTTTATGCAACACGAAACCAAAGAAATAATAATAGGGCATAAAAGTCCAGATGAACAACCAGGTATTGTATATGCACCGTATATTCCTATACATTCAACTGTCATAATAGAATCTGATTTACTTAAAAAGGCTGAGAAAAAAGTTAAAGCATTTAACCGTGAAAGAAAAATTGATTCTATTTTAGAAGATACAGAATATATTCCAATGGATATAGAAGAAACAGAAGAATATGAAGAGTTCAAGAATAAATATATGACCCCTATAAAAGGCATAAAAAGTAGATATACATTCGCAGATGGAAAATCTTGGAAACAAGAAACTAATGAGAATGGTTAAAATGATCTATATCTGTTGATAGTTCTCTACATAATTCATAAGCCGCTAGAAATGTTGCGACATTTCCGGCGGTTTTTATTATTAAACCAATAAATGGTACCGAGAATATCTCTGATGCTTCTATTAAACCATGTTTTATTAATCCTTTAATATTATATTCAAATGCTATACCCAATAGAGATGATATAACAGGCAACTTAAATTCAGGTCCACCTAAATGTTTTGTTATGTAAGATAATCCATTAATTAAATGTTCAGCACCTTCTGTTCCTTTATGATGCAACATATCTAACCACGCAAATGGCGGAATTTTATGTAAATGTTTAACTAAATTTTCTATTATATTAATATCTAAATTTTCAAATAGTGCCAAAGATTCTTTTACTTTAAATAATTTATACAAAGATTTCATTACATCATTTAAAATAGATTCTTTAAATTTATTTGTATAAAAATTAGATACATCTTTACAAGTTTTCACATCATGTAAAAATGCATTTTTATCAACATGTATTTCCTTTTTTACAGCAGAAATAAATACTTGATCACCTTTAAGTTTTTCTTTAAGTTTCTCTTTAGTATTTGTTAAAACCTCTGTTATATGTTTTGATAATTCTTCTTTTATTTTATTCAAAAAACTAAAAATATTATTGGCAGTTTTTGATATTTTTTTTAATATCTCTTTGCCTTTTTCGCTTAATGTGCTTACTATACCCTCATTAACCAAAAATATGTTAAGATCTCTCTTTTTAAGAAGAACTTTTTCTTCAATAGGTAGGTTGTCATATAAAGAAACCATCAAAGATTCTCTAAACTAATATATAAAAAATTATTATAGGTTTTTATCTTTCTCATTTTCTAATTAAACTTTTAATAATCTATATATAAAAATATAAATATTTATATTAAACATGGAAAACGATAAACTTAATAAATGTGCATCAATACTTGGTACAGCTAGTAATGATAAATTAGACTGGATGACACAGTATGCGGCAGCACATTCTGCAAACGAAAGTATAGGCGGGCATACTGTGTGGGGTAGTCATACTGCTACACAAAGTAGTGGTTTTCCATCTTTATTTCCTTTAGCAGTTCAAGTAGCTGCTAAAACAGTTGCATTTGATTTAGTATCTGTTCAACCTATGGGTGGTGATTCTACATTATTAGAAAAAGCTAAGAAAAAAGTTACTGCGGTAAACCGTGAGAGACAAATTGATGACATTTTAGATGATGTCCCATTTGAACCTTTAAAAATTGAAGATACAGACGAATATAAAGATTATCTTAAAAGTGGATCACCTAAAGGTAATCTATTTTATATAGATTACCAATATGGAAATGCTACAGAATCTAATACATCATATAATAGTATACCTAATGGAACATATCCAAAAAAAAACTAAATAACTTTTTTAAATACTAATTTACAAGTTAATTGATGAGATAAAGCCCTAATGAATTCATTAGAGGCTTTTGTTTTATGTATAATTGGAGCCTTTTTTACTATATTATAATCTTGTTTTTCTGTTACATAAATTAAACCAGCATATTCAGGTACTTCTTCAACATTAACTAAATTTTCTGGTACTACAAAATAAAAATAATTTGGAACTAAATAAAAAATATCTTTTTTAGTTTCTTTAATAAATTTTTTTTCAGTTATTAAAGTGTGTTTAGGTTTTTTAAAATCTGCTTTAAAATCACTTCTACTTATTTTAACCTCATATTCATAAATAAAATCTGATTTACTTATAGAGATAACATCACATTCTTGTAACCCAAGAATAGAAGCATGTGTTGATATAGGAGAATGTCCTTTTTGATATAAATTCATGACTAAGCCAGCTTCTATATCTTTAGAAGCTGAGTTAGATCTTTTAATTTTATTTATTGATGATTTTCTAGACATTATAATACTGTAGCTAATTTATAAATTACACCACAAATACTTATTTCAATATATTTTTTACTATCAAAATTAACATATTGGCTAACCACACCACCTAATTTCCAATTATTTTTTCCGTGATTTGATACACCATTTGGATTTGGCGTCATGATAGATGGCATTAAAACTATATTAGGAAGATTAAGACACAAATTTGAACCACCTATTATCGCCGAATATGAAGTATTACCATATACTTTATTATAAGAACCGCCTATTATAGCGCCAGAATAAGCAATTACAGAATTATTGTAACCACCTATTATAGTTGATGTATAGCCATAAACACTACTGTTTATACTACCTATTATAGAGTTTGTTGAATTATAATATGTATTAATACAATTATTACATCCGCCTATAATTGTATTATTTGAATAAGGATTTCCATTAGTAGAGTAATTATTTATACCACTAATTATAGACCCATTGTTACAAACTTCAAATATTTTTGAACTAACAGTAACACCAGTGATATTTATATCAGAATTAATTACTAATGGACTTGAGTGAACTGGTGTTATATTGAATGTCCAAGAATTACCAATTGTATGACCTAAATATGCTCCAAAGTGTAAACTTACGCCAAGCGACAAAATATGATCTGTATAACCTATTGGATAATATCCGCTATCTGAGTTATATGTATTATTCCAATAATACATATCAGTGAATAAATATGTTATTACGTTTCCTGTTGCTCCTGTTGTAGAATCAGTTATAATTGGATTACTAAATGGATTAGTATATTGATCAGTTACTATTTCTACATTATTAGAATTAGGTTCAAAGTATATACCTATTATTGATGCAGTTGCTGCGGAACCATCTGTTATAATATCTCCAATAAAAAAAGAATTTGTTGCAGATGATATTATAACTACCAAAGAATTTGTTGCTGTTATAGTAGCAGTAAAAGAAACTAGTATACTTGAATTAGTAATACCTATAAAATTAGCATCATTTAGTCCAACTCCTGAATAACTTTGTGTAGTTGAACTCATTTGATAACCATCAAAATTGTTTACTTCTAAATTAGGAACTATAACTGAATTATTTTGAAAATATCTAGTTATATTAGAAGCACCTATAATTGCAGAATTATTTGAATGACAAAATGTAGAACCAGATGCTCCAATTATAGTAGACAGATTTGATTTATATATACTAGATTTATAACTAGATATTATAGAAGAACCACAAGAATATACCATTTCCCCACATATACTTCCAAAAGTAATAGAACCGTGAGAATAATATAGCCTACTATTGTTGCCAGAAATTATAGATGAATAGCAGCTACCTAGTGCACTTGAGGCAAAAGAACTAATAACAGAAGCATAGTCACTATAGCTAGTATAGCCATTATTACTTCCTAATATCATAGCACCATTTTCTGAATGTGTTTCAACATTATGACTCGCCATAATTGCATTATTATTGGTGTTTGCTGTGTAATTTGAAAATCCACCCAAAATAACAGATTTACTTGAGATAACCATGCGATTATTCTGTCCACCTATAATTGCACTAGAATTAGACATCGCGCCCATTCCACCAGTAATAATATTTGGATAATTATATACGTATGGACCCGAAAACTTATAATAACCACCAGATACCACATTGTTCATACCGCCATAAATTCTATTACCGCCTGTTTCGCCATATAGTCTTGGTGAACAACAATTAATCAAATTACCGCCTAATAAAACAGAACCACTAGTATTACATAATTGCCCATATTCACCACCAATAATTGTTGAGTAGTTTGAGTTATAAGTTAAACAATTACTATATCCACCTATAATAGAACTATCATTTGATTGATAGCTTATATTATTATTTTTGCCACCTATTATAGAAGAATTACATGAAACCGATAGATTATTTTCATAACCAGTTATTAAACTATTATAGTTTGGATTAAAAATTAATAAAGAAGAAGATGTTATACCTGTTCCAGTGCCAAATGCAATTTGATTAGTATCAATAGCAACAGAAACCGAACCACCAGAACCACTTTCTGCTAATGATTGTAAATATAAAAAATTACCATCCATTTCTTCTATGGTTAATCTTCTGGTAAGATCTCTTCTTAATATTAATGAACCTGTTGCTGACATATTATAAAGTTTTTCTTTTTTATATATTAAAAATATAAACTTAACTATACATAATAATATAACTTATATGAACTTAACAAAACATACGTTTAAAATTTCCAAAGAAAATAGAGAAATAATAAAAAATCAAAATGCTTGTACAATTTGGATGTCAGGTTTATCTAGTTCAGGTAAATCTACGATAGCTAATAATTTAGAAATAAAATTATATGAACTTGGACAACATTGTTATATTTTAGATGGAGATAATACACGCTTAGGTCTAAATAAAGACTTAGGATTTACAGAAGGAGATAGAGTAGAAAATATTAGACGGGTTGCAGAAGTTGCAAAATTAATGAATGATGCTGGTTTAATTGTTATATGTTCTTTTATTTCGCCATTTGAAAAAAATAGACAACAAGCTAAAGATATAATTGGTGAAAATTTTATAGAATTTTTTGTTGATACCAACTTATCAGTTTGCGAAGAAAGAGATCCAAAAGGATTATACAAAAAAGCAAGAGCAGGCGAAATTAAAGATTTTACAGGAATTAGTTCACCATTTGAAACACCTTTAAATGCAATTATATTAAAAAATAATATAGAAGAAGATATAAAAATTAATGTCAATTTAATTATTGACATATTAAAAAAGAATAATATTATATATGAATAAGCCATATAACTGTTTTATAGGCAGATATCAATGCCCACATAAAGGACACCAAACAATTTTTAACGAATATTTAAGTAAAGGAGAACCTATTTTAATTATGATTAGAGATGTGCCTACTGATGAAAAGAATCCATTTTTAGCCGAAGAAGTTAAAATACTTTGGGAACAAGTATATAAAAAAGAAGTAAAAGAAGGATTAGTTAAAGTAATGATTATACCAGACATTGCTTCTGTTAATTATGGCAGAGGCGTAGGCTATGAAGTTAAAGAAATACAGGTTAACTCTAATATAGCAAATATATCAGCAACAGAAATTAGGTCTAAAATTAGAAGTAATGATGATTCATGGAAAGAATTAGTTGACAACGCTATACACTATGATTTAGCTTATTTATTAACTGGTGATAGATTAAATCTACATAAAAGCATTGAAGATAATACAAAAGCAACTAAAGACTTTTATGATAATTATGCTGATTTTACAAAAGAAACAGATGATAATATAAAAAGATTAAGGGAGCATGTTGATAAAATGTTTCCATATTTAAAATATGATGAAATACACTGGAGACAATATGAGTAAAACATATCAAATTAGATTTAATACAAACTCAACAGACGATTCTAATCGTTGGAGACTTATAACAGAAGGAGAAGAAATATTGGTTGCTAATATTTATATTGACGCACAAACCTATACTAGTAAAGATTATATAGAAGGATTGGGCGATAAATGGCATATAACAGCAACGGGTATTTTAGAATTAAAAGATGGTAATGCATATATAACTCCTAAAAGACCAGATAATGCCTTAAAAAGACATATTTATAAAACTATAACTTATAGAATATTTGGAACACTTGTTACTTTTTTAGGTGCACTTTATTTAGGCGCTTCTTTTAGTGTAGCAGCATTTCTAGGTGTTGGTGAATTATTTGTAAAACCTTTAGTTTATTTTATTCACGAAAGAATATGGTATAAATTTGGCAATACAAGCAGAAACAAAAAAACCGATAATTAAATTATCGGTTTTTTTGTTTTCCAGAACTCTGTATCATGTAATTTATTTACCCATTGCGCACCAATAATTTTAAGTGCATCTGATTTTGCTGGCTGCAATCCACCAGTTTTAATTTCATGTAAATCATGACCCCAACCATAGCCAGCATCATTTTCTCTTATAACTTGTTCAATTTTATCAAAATCATGCTGATAGTAATCTTCACCTATAAACTCATATAGTTTTTTAAACCATACAGTAGGCTGAGTTGTCCATTCTTCATAAGGAAAAAATAACATTCTATCGCCTAATCCTCTTTGAATAGTATCTAATAAACTAACATAAGGACGACCTAAAACGCCTTCGTCGGCAGTCCAAGCAGCAATTCTGCCATCTAGTGTTTTCATTTGTGGATTAGAAAACTCACCATGAATTTCACCATCAGCTCTATTTTTTCTAAATAATTTTTCAAAAGATGAACATATATCTTCTAAATTTCTAACACAAACTATTATTTTAGCTTTTTCATTAGTTACTTTTTCAACAAATTCTATATGTGTTGTCCAACCTCTATTTTTATCAAATATAATTTCTTTATCTGTTTTATGATAAGATTGCATTATTGCTTTAATAACACCCCATTTATCTTGCCCATCAGGATATGTTACATGTCCTTCTAATTTTTTCCAATTATCTCTTATTTGAATTAAAAATTCTAATAAGGATGATGTAGGCGATGCGTATAATTTATCGTTTTGTAAAAGTATATTTTGGAGGAGAGTCGAACCACTGCGAGGTAGTCCTGATATAAAGTGTATTTTTCTCATAATATTAGTTATTTTTAAATTCCCATCTAAACCCGTAAGATGTTCCGTTTGATTTACATGCTCTTGAAACATTACTTGATCTAAACCCATTTTCTGTTAATTCAAACAAATCTTTCCATTCTTTTATGAATTTATAGTCTAAACTATATTGAATAACAGGCGTTGGATTATACCTATTACTGTTTCTACCTTTTCTTAATTTGCTTAATAATTTACAAGTTTCTTCTGAATGACTTTTGCCTTTTTTAGATTCGCTAATTTTCTTTTTTGAATCTTCCGATACTATTTTACCTTTATTACCAGCAGATATTTTGGATTTTGTTTCATTAGAATGAACTTTGCCTTTTCCCGATTCACTTATCTTCTTTTTAGTTTCCTCGAAATGTAATCTACCCTTTGATGACACACTTAGCTTTTCTCTGTGTTCATTAGTCTTTGGATATCTTAATTTTTTCTTTGATTCCTCTGTATGATGACTACCTTTAAAAGAAGATATTTGTCCTTTGTGAGATTCTCTCATTATTTCCCTACTTTCCTCTGAATGTTTTTTACCATAAAAAGGATTATTCTCACCTTTCATTGCTTCACTAATCTTTAGCTTTGTTTCATCTGATTGTTTAGCACCAAGTGAGTTCCCAGCCATAGGACAACAGTTATATCCTTCATTATAACTATTATACATATCAATATAATATTGTTCTCTTTCAATTAAATTTTCTATATCACATTCTTCTAATATAGAAAATTCAAAATATTCAACACCATGCTTATTATAAGAATTCTGTAATTTTATAGAGCAAGATTTTCCTTTTACTAAATCGGATTTGTGTCGAATCCATCTATCTTCTATCGATACACTCGATCCAACATAAACTTTATTGTTAATAATATTTTCAATTTTGTAAATACCCGATATTTTTTTAGTTCTCATCCCGACTTTCTTTTTTCTCCGATTCTAAATAGATATATCTACCTGAAAGAGTTTTTTCAATTTTAATATAACCCTTTTTAACCCAGTTTGATAAAGTATTTCTAGTTATGTTATATTTTTTCATTACTTCCTTGGCTTTCATATTACTATATATTAAAAACTAAAAGTCATTTTTGTATATTTTGTATATTTTGTGATAAAATTATAAGTTTAGTAATTTATTTATTATTTCTGTTGAATCAAATATTTTTAACCTATCATAAGGGAACTGAACTGGATTACCACTAATATCATAATCTTCTAAATAAGAAGAATATAAAGTATCATAAACAGGTTCAACATTTGGTTTTATATTGATATTCGTATTATACCCAAGAACATTTGGATCATTTCCAATCCAACATACAACAGATTTTTGTCCCAAAGCAACCGCTGCATGTTGTGTGAATGAATCTATAAGTAATCTTTTCTTTGAAAAAGTTAAAGCACCTAATATTTCTCTTGTATCTAATGTTAATTTATTTGCACCTTCTATTAAAGTTTGCCCTTCATAACCTATTTGGTATATATGATAATCGTTTTTAAAAAAATCAACAACATCTTTTGCATTTTGATAAGGTATATCTCTATGCCATGAATAAGGTCTTGAATTTTGTGCACCGCCATTCATATGTAATATGAATATTGGTTTAGCAACATTAGTAGTCATTTTTAATTTTAAAAATTCTAATTCTAATGGTGAAAAATAAAGTTTTGGTGCAGATTGGTTCCATTTTACCCCACATAAATCACACCAAATAACAATTAAGTGTTTTTTATTTAAAATATAATCTTGTGTATGGTAAGGTTCTTGCCTAAATATTTTAACATCTTGATCTTTGATGTATATTTTAAAAAAGTTAGCGGCTTGAGCAAAGGTATAAACATGTTCTATGTCTGGATTATTAAACCATACCTGTGGCCAAGCCGTAACAATAATAATTTTTCTGTCTTTATCGGAATCTTTTAGAGAAGATACGACAGATGTAGCTAAAATATTTTTACCTATTCCACCTTCTATGTGAAAAATTGAATACATTTATTATTTTTTTCTTATTATAGAATTAAAAATAATAAAGTTTACCCATTAGAAGCAGTTCCAGAATTATATAAAGCATTCAATCTAGCAGTAACATCTGAATCAGTCCATTGACCAACAGCATCATAAGCAGCGCCTTGCCATAAAACAACTGGTGCGTCTAATTCTTGAATAAATGCTCTCACTATTTTTTGTCCAGGTAAATCAACTACTCTATTAATAGTTAATTCAGTAATAGTTTTGGTTTTTGCTGGTTGTATAGTTATTATTTGTGGTGTACTAAGTGTTATTCCGGTCATAAAATATTTTAATTTCATTTATATATTATTTTTATATTAGTCTATTTTGCATATAACAAAAAATAATATAAGAAACTTTTTAGTAATTTCTAATATCATGAATATGACAAGAGAAGAAAAATTAGCAAGAATTGAAGAATTAAAAATAAAAGCAAATGAAATTAAAAAATCTGCCGACTATCATAATGCCTTACAATTAGCGTTAAAATTAGTATTAAATGGAAGCTATGGCGCTTTTGCCGCTGCTTATTTTGTATTATTTAATAATCACGTTGCATCTAGTATCACTGCTCAAGGTAGAGATTTGACGCAAACAATGAATAAAGTTAATGAAGACTATTGGTATAATCAATGGCATTTAGATACAGAATTACATAAAAAAATTTGTATTAAAAATATTAAGCAAATTATAGAAAGCAATCATGTTAGCATTTATGCTGATACCGATTCTTTATTTGTATCATTTAAACCAGCAATGGATCATTGTGAATGGAAAAATATATTCTTTAATAATTTAGAAAAAATAACTAAAAAACATATAATAATATATGGCGCAGAAGAAGTTAAATCAAATAATCCAAATTGTTTAGGTATATTTGCTGATTTAGAAGATGTAAAATTTTTAGATGAAGTTGATTTTATATTAGTTGATGGTAAATGGATTAAAAATCGCAAATTCGTATCTTTTGTCAAAGATAATAATTTAGAAGATAAGTTAAAATGGAACTGGTCTCATGAACTTGATTTTATACAAGGTTTAGATTATTATCGCTACGCAGGTTACTTCAAGAAATGTCTTGAAGATTATGCTGCAAGTTATGGAGTAACTAATAAAGAAGATTTTGAATTAGAAAGAATTAGCGAATCAGTTATATATTTGGCCAAAAAGAAATACATACAACATATTGTACATGAAGATGGACTTAATTATGATAGATTAACTTATATTTATCCAAAAGGTGTTGAACTTGTACGTTCTTCTACACCTTTATTTGCAAGAGATAAAATTGTAAATATTATTAAATATTTATTTACTAATCCAGATACATTTACAATTAGAGAATTACTTAAATTGGTTAAAAATCTTAAAAAAGAATTTGACTTATGCGTACCAGATAAAATAGATGACATATGTATGCAATCATCTTGTTCTAACTACCATGAAAAAGTTCTTAATGATAAAGACAAATTAGAGTTTGTAAATGGTACACATTTTGCAGTTAAAGCATCTGCTTATTATAATCACTTATTATATAAGAATAAAGATTTACAAGCTAAATATGAATTAATTAAATCAGGTAGTAAAATTAAATATTATTATGTTAAAAATAGTAATTTAGGTAAAGTTTTTGCTTATATGCGTGGTTCTTATCCAATAGAAATAGCACCTGAAATAGACTTAGATGAACAATTTGCAAAATGTATCTTATCACCTATTAACTCAATCATTGAGCCACTAGGACTCCCAGAAATCACAAAAAGATTGTCAGTTATTCTTGATGTGTTTGGAGGATCTCTGCAAAAAAAATTTATCAAAACACAAGAAGATATAGAAATAGATGAGGATAAAAATGGATGGTATGATGCATAACCACCAAAAATATCAAGGAAACTAAATATATTTTATATATAAATTATGAAAATTTGTACAGGATGTAAAATTGAGAAATTACCAAATGAATTTGGTAAATCAAATAAAACAAAAGACGGTTTATATTATTTATGTAAATCTTGTAAAAAATCTAAATCTAAAAGATATTATGAACTCAACTCGCAATTTATCAAAAGTAAAGTTGAAAAATATAGGAATAATAATTTAGAAAAAGTTAAAGATATGGTTAAAAAATATCAATTAAAAAATGAAGATAAAATAAAAGAATATAAAACTTTATATTACATCGAGAACTCTGAATATTATTCAATTAAAGGAAAAGAAAGATATTTAAACAATAAAAATAATACTACTTTTAAAGAGAAGAGAAATAATTATCAAAAAGAAAGGCGAAAAAATCCTTTATTTAGATTCAAAGAGGGCATTTCAAGATTAATTCATTTTACTTTAAAATCAAGAGGTTATAAGAAGAGATATAAATCAGAAGAAATATTAGGATGCACGATTGTTGACTTTAAAAATTATATAGAAAGCAAATTTACGGAAGGCATGTCGTGGGATAATTATGGAAAATGGCATTTGTATCATGTAACACCGATTTCTTATGCAACAGATGAAAATGAAACTATAAAATTGAACCATTATTCAAATTACCAACCAATGTGGATGATGGATAACTTAAAAAAGGGAAATAGATGGGTTGGTTAATGAAATTGTTAATGAAATTAAAACACCGAAGATGACGAATATAACAAAAGAAAGTGGGACAACTGGGACTATTAATTATCAAGATTATTTAGCAGAAAAATTGTATAAATCTATATCTTATTCAATATATACAGCAATTGATCCATATGGTTATGATGATACTTTGCTTAAAAAAGCACAAAAAAAGGTAACCGCAGTTAATCGTGAGCGACAGATTGATAATATCTTAGAAGATAAACCATTTGAACCTTTAAAAATAGAAGATACAGATGAATATAAAGAATATATGGCAACTTGTTCATATTCAACTTATTTAGCAGAAAAATTTATATCTTATGTAGAATACATAGCTGAATCTAATTATATACAGTAAAATTATGTGTTAAAATTTTGTTAAATCAGATTTTTTTCGTAACTTTAATTAAACAAACAATTAACAAACAATTAACAAACAAACATGAGAAAATTTTATAACATAAAAAAATTACACGATTGGAGTGAAGAAAATGAAATTATTGCATATTTTTGCGAAAAATTCGGAACTAATGGTTTATTAATAACATCAGAAAAAGAATTAGCAGAAAGTGTAATCGGCACAACCGACGCTTCGTTAGTATTTAAGCGTGGTAATTTTAGGCATTTAATAACTGGTAATGCTCCAGGATTTGAACACGTTTCTGACACTCAAAGAAAAGTATTAGAAATATATGGAAAAAGCACACGTGATGAACTTAAAGAAATTGTAAACAAAATTATTACCAATACAGATTTATCTAAAAATAAAAAAGAAGTTGCACAGAAATTAAAGGAAAAAAAGAGTGCCAAAGATTTACAAGAAATTTTCTTAAAAATGGGCAAAGATCCTAAAAAAATGAAGAAAGTTTGTTAAAAATAACAATTATGAAAATATTAAATAAAATAAAAAATTTATTCAAAAAATCTGGTAAATTATCAGTTAATGATAATTCTATAATTCCTTCTCCAATAGGAGAAGTACATTACTTTGATTTTAAATATGAAGAACCATTATCAAAAGAGACTAAAATTGCAGCACAAAAAATAGGACTAGATTTGGTAGAAGTAAAAAGTGATCCAAATATAGTTATGACATCAGGATATTTTCACTTTGAGGAAGATAAAATAGATGAGAAAGAACAATTCTATAAAGATTTGGAAAAAACAATCTTTGAAATGAAAAAGGTTAAAAGAGCTTCGGAAAAAGTTTTAGAAAAAATGATTGAAACTGAAACCAAGTTTAACAAAAGCTTAGAATATTATAAACACAAGGCTGAAGATAAAGAACAGCCTAAAATAGCTAAACCTAAAACTAAACATGTTAAGTAAAAATATTGCTTATTATATAGATTCACATAGAGGCATCTTTACATTTGCTGTAACAGTTTATGGTGAGCGTCAATTTAACTATCTATTAGATGAAATAGCAAAAGATGTTAAGGCTAAAGCTGTTAAGCTAGATTATGACCCTGATAAAGATAATATAGGAAGTATTAAAAATACTATGTTATATTTGGATTTAAGTTTAACAAATGATAAAGTTTATTTAGACCATATAGCTAGAATTTGTGAAGAAAATAATAATGTTCTTATATTAAAGAGAACAAGTTATATTGATTTAGAAACAAATGATTATAGGATTAAACCTACATTTGTAATACATTTATCAAATATTGTATTTTCAATTAATAAAGATGTAGTTAAAATGCTTAAAAATAGATATGATTCTTTAGATATTGTAAATCACAATATAGTAGCTTATATGAGAGATAAAAAAATAAACCAGATACTTGAAAATTAGTATCTGGTTTATTTTATTTTTCGGTCCATTTAACTGGAACTCTCTTTTTATCTTCTTGATCTATTGATGTGATAATCGCATCATTAAAAAGCAATTCGCCTGCATATAATCTAGGTACTCTAACTTTATCTCCACTCTCTAATTTTATAGAAATTATTTTTCCTGCTTTTGGTCCTCTAAATAAAAGAACACTAACTTCTCTAAAAGTTTGGTTTTTATTTTTAGGCGGGAAAACATGCACAATTTCAAGACGATTAAATCCTGGTAATAAATCTTTATTTTGATTTTTCTCATTAGGTGAATAATAAAAAGTTTTTAACTTATTATCACTCGGTGCTAAATTAAGATATTTACCCATTTCTCTACTTGTATCCTTGGATACTACATCTACTTTACCTTTTCTAACAACATCAGAAACTATATTCTTTTTACCAATTGTTCTCAATATAAAATTGATTGGATCTTCTTTACTACTTTGTTTGTAAATAACAAAGAAATTCTTTTCACCAGTTTCTCTTATTATTCCATGCTGACTGTCATATACTAGAGGGCTTATTGGTTTAGGCTCTTTCCTTAAAGGAAGCCCTTCTGCTTTTCTTTGTTCACAATCCATTAACCAACGATTATAAATAGAGGAATTTAATTGCGCTAAAGAAGCTCTTTTAATTTCAGAATCAGATACATCATCTGGTAATATAACAATAGTTTTAGCAGACATTACTAATTCTTTTTCTTTTTTAGTTGTCATTTCCTCTCTATCTTTAACATCGACATATTTTGCATCTAACATAGTGCCTATCCAGAAAGAATCACCAAATTTATTTAAAGATGGATATTCAAATACTGGCGCATAAAGCTTGCCGTTAAACTCCATAGCTAATTTTGCTAAGTAAATAGTAGCAAAAGCTTTATTGCCAGGAAAATTATATTCTTCTATCCAAGGCAGATTGCCTATTTCACCCAATGCTGCTGTGATTACTTTTTTCATTAAATCATAATCAGCATTATTATCAACAGTAAATTTTTTAATTGGTATTTCCATCATTTCCACACCAGATTTAGACCTCGCAGGATTGCCATGTTCATCAACAGGCCTCATGCCTACTAATCTCCATCCACTTTTATTACCAGCTTCATATTCCATAAATCTAGATATGGGAGAATTGCTTGTACCAGTAAATGGGGTAGCTATATTATTATTGAAACTTAATGACCTAAATAATTCATTTATACTTTTAAGATATTTCATAACAATATATATTATTTTTATATATTGGTTATACTCTTAAATTCTCTTTTAAAGCATAAGTAATTCCATTTTTTACTTGTAAATTATCATCATTTTTAAATAACAAATACTCATTTGCTCCTACAAAAATGTAGTAATGCACTATTTTATATTTTTTTATTTTACCACGACCTTTAACTACATAATTTTCATTGACTAACGACCAAGATTCTAATGGTTTTACTTGAATATAGTAATCTTTATTTTTTATAGTTAAAATTAAATCTACACCATAAATTACATCTAATTGAGAACAAATAGGTGATTGTTTTATAGTATAGTCAATATTTTTTGATTTGAGATTTGATTCGATATACTGAATCGCTTTTAATTCGTTTTCTATGCCCTTTCTTTCGCTTATTTTTAGAATTTGAAGTATGTTATCGAAATAAGTTCCGCCCTTCTTAAATAGTTCGTTTCTGTTGTCTATGACAAACTGAATCATGTCATCAAATGACTTAATATTGTTATCCCTAACAATTGCCTTAAATACTGTTATATTTCCTATTGCTTTATTAATAATAGAAATTTCACTTCCTGGTTCATCGAAGTCTTGTCCGACCACGTAAAAAAAGCCATCGACATATATACTATCAGGATATATTCCTGATAGTATCTTGTCAATTAAGCTTTGATAACTTTTATGTTTTTCGTAAGATACTCCCCATTTAGTTGGGGTTTCAATTGTAAATGCAAATTTGTCTGTGCTAGTCATCTAGAATTTGATCTATTCTAGCATCTCTCAATTTTGCCATTGTAGATGAATCGATAAAACACATTTCGTAAAATTGGCTACTTAAATGGTATTTATTATCTATAACAACAGTAACGTGATGTAGAATTTCTTTTTCTTTCTTATATTCATCTTCTGAAAAAAGTTTACCGTTTAAAGTATAATAATATTAAAATGATGCATTTATCTTTTTTCTATCACCATCATAGAATAATTCATGCAAGTATTCGGGTATAAATTGTTTTGAAGATACAAATCTTAATATACATCTTTTATTCTCCATCTAAAATATCATTTATTCTTTGGTCTCTATATTCTGCAATTGTAATAAAGAAATTCTTACTCACCATACCCAATATGTTATTATTCCAATAAAGATTATAATATGCAGATGCTGAACCAAATTCAGATTCTGAAGCATCATATATTTCATTTATATAACAATCCCAAACAGCACCCCAGTCACCATTTTGACTACCATATATACTACAATCTTTTATACAAATTACTTTAATCATCTACTAATTCAAAATAGTTAAAAAATACCCATTGTCCAGATTTTTTAGAATCTACCCCAAAACTAACTTCGTGCGGACCATTCTTTACAGAATATGAATCTCCCCAATATTCATTGGGGAGTAATTCACATTCATATATTTCATCAACTATATATTCATATTGACCACCATGATTACTTTTATCATCTGAATCATCAATACAATACCACTTAGATTCTTTGATGCACTTACATTTCATTCTTAGGGCGCATTTGTGGAAATAATAAAACATCTTGTATAGAAGATTGACCAGTCATTAACATAGCCAATCTATCGACACCAATGCCTATACCAGCAGTTGGCGGCATACCATATTCTAATGCTTCAATAAAGTCAGTATCAATATACATAGCTTCATCATCACCTCTACCCATTAATTCCATTTGTTCTTCAAAACGATGTCTTTGATCAATAGGATCATTTAATTCACTATAAGCATTAGCCAATTCTTTACCATTAACTATTAATTCAAATCTTTCAACTAATCCTTCTTTTGTGCGATGCTTTTTAGTTAAAGGACTCATTTCAATAGGATAATCTATAATAAAGGTAGGTTGAATATAATGATGTTCACAGTATTCGCCGAAAATAGAATCTATTATTCTACCTTTGCCATCTGTTTGATTAATTTTTACATGCAAACGCTCACAAACATCAAGTAATTCATAATGCTCCATTTTAGATATATCAATACCAGTATGCTCTTTTATAGAGTCATAAATACTAATCCTCTTATATGGACCTTTAAAATCTATTAATTTACCATTTACAGTAAAATCATAACAAGGATACGAGCATGAATCACAATTTACTTGAAATGCTATGTATTCCAACATTTTCTCAGTAGTTTCCATCATCCAGTTATAATCTTTATAAGCAGCATAATATTCCATGACTGTAAACTCTGGATTATGTGTTCTATCCATACCTTCATTTCTAAAGTTACGGCTAAACTCATAAACTGAATCAAATCCGCCTACAATTAATCTCTTTAAATATAATTCATTAGCAATACGCAAATATAAAGGTATATCTAAAGCATTGTGATGTGTCATAAATGGACGAGCAGATGCACCACCAGGTATACTTTGTAATACTGGCGTATCAACTTCTAATGCGCCTAAGCCGTTTAAGTAATCACGCATAGCATTTTTTAATGTAGTTATCTTTCTAAAAGTGGTTTTTACTTCTGGATTAATAACTAAATCAACATAACGATGTCTATACCTAAATTCAGGATCTTTTACCTTATCAAATTCTTCACCATCTTTTTCTTTAGTAATAGGTAATGGTTTTAGACTTTTTGATAACAAAGTAAATTCAGTTACATGAATTGTTGTTTCACCAGTTTTAGTAGTGAATACATAACCCTTTACTCCAATAAAGTCACCTATATCAATCAGTCTTTTCCATACAGTATTATAGATAGTTTTATCTTCATCTGGGCAAATATCATCTCTTTTAATGTAAATCTGTATTTTATCTGTACCATCCTGAATGTAAGCAAAACTCACTTTACCCATATCTTGTATAGACATAATCCTACCTGCGATAGAAACTCTATCGAACTCCATATAAATATCAATTTCTTCGCTGTCAGCTAAAATTAATCTTTGATTATCATAAGTTTTTTTAACATAATTAGTGTGTATATATGCTATATTATGTGTAGTTGTATACGTAGCAGCTGGATAAGGTTCTATACCTAATTTCTTTAGTTCTGCTAATTTTTGCCGTCTTATTATTTCTTGTTCGTTCATATTATATTTCTAAATGTTATTGAAATTCTTCTACCTCGTTCAATTCTATCTTTACCAATTACATCACTCATGTTTTTTCGTATGCCATGACTCCAGTCATATCTTGCTTCTCCTTTCATGATAATAATACTTTTTGGTTTTAGTAATTTATAAACTATTTCTGTTTTACCTATGCGTTTAAAATCCATAACACATTGACTACCTAAACTTAGTGATACAACCGTATCCCCAAAACAAGGAACGCAATCAATATGATTTGCAATACCTTGCCCAGGTAAGTATTCATTTACGATTACTTGATCAGGTTGTTGTAAAAATATTTTTTCATCAACTAATCTTTTACCTAATTCTTGTAGGAAGTCAGGTAATTCACCTATATAGTTGTTTTTATTGGAGGCTACAAAAGAAGCAGCATTTTTATAATCATAAACATAACCATAATGTTGAACTCGTCTTTTTAAGGACGACATCCAAGTTATATTATCAATAATAGATATTAAATTAGCCTGTTCTTCATCAGAAATCCAATTTTCAATATAAGTTAAGCCATTTATTGGAATTTCTGGTTTTGGTTCTTTTTGCTTAATTATATCTCCAAAAATATCTCTAATAGTCATCTTCCTCATAATACTCATCTTCAAATATATCTTCATCCTCAACTGAGTTATCGAAATATTCTTCGTCATTTACGATATCTAAAGATGCGTCTAATATCTCATATTCAACTTCTAAATCTAGTTTAGATTCTTTAGCGTCGGTATTAAGTGACATTAATAAAGTTGTCGCCAATGATTTACTTATTTTTCTAATTTTATATTTTTCAACTATTTCGGAAAGTTGAATGAAAAAATCAATACTTGTCATATTCTTCGTAATATTTTGTTTTAATCCCGCCTTTTATTTTTCTATCTGATGTATCATAAACGCATAATTTAGAACCTCTAAAATGATGAGCATATTCATCAAAAAATGTTTTGATAAAATCTATTGTTTTCTTGTCATCATCTGAAAATCCTAAATTGAATACTTCAATATCACCATTGGTGTAAATTTTAGTAAATAATTTATCAGATATAACCATTAATCTATTAATAGACATCTTTTTGGCTTCTTGTATAGTCATTTTAGACTCTGTAGAAAGATTAAATTCTTTTTTAAAGTCCTCAGAAAATGGCAATCCAACACCATAGTATTTGCAAATATCTAAATATTTAGATACAGCTGAATTTTTACTAAAATTTGAATAATCAACTTTATCAATATTATTTCTTAATTCATAAGCATAAAAACTATCTTTCATTATGTCATTTAAACCAAAATTACAACAATTGATATACATCTTTCGTTTTTCCTCAAGAGTTAAACACCTATCAATTATATACTCAACACCTTTTCTAATAGAAAAAAATTCATGTGAACGTGAAGTTACTATTCCAAATAGATTAGCTTGCTTAATACAATTCAAAAATGTTTTCCAAGATGGCCCATATTCTTCTTTAGAAACTGAAATAATAACATCTTGTATAAAAGATTGATCACCACGTGGGCCATAATCAAGAAATTCATCAAATGCTTGAACTGGATCATTATTTCTAATACGATAATTATCTTTATCTCCTCTTATAATTGCAAATTCAGCAGGCTCTACCTCAATTGGTATCCAATTTTCATTATCCTTTTTATCCATTTTAATTTTGGTAGGCATGTGTAAAATATTGTCATCCCAATCAAATGTATATACAGAATTTTTCTTAATACTATTTGTCAACATACATATAAATTTGTAGCAAAGATACAAAAAATTTCTGAAAAATCAAAAACTTTAACATTTTTTTCACTAAAAACATTATGGATACAGCATATATCAAAACCTTAATACAAACAATTTTAAATAAATCATTTACAGATCCAAACAGAAGAAATATCGTTACATATGATAATAGAATTAACTTTTGTTGTCCAGTTTGTGGCGACTCAGCTCGTAGCGCCTCAAAGAAAAGAGGTAATGTATTTTTTAATACCTTATTTTTTGAATGCTTTAATTGTGGACATAAATCTTCACTAAACAACATTTGTAAGAAATTTGAAATACAAATTGACCCTACGAAAAAATTGGAAATGATTGAATATCTGAATACAATAGTTGCAAATCAAGATTATAAAGCTGATATGTCAGAGGTTAATTTTGATGAATTACTTAATCTATCTGATTTAGAAAGAATATTTAATAGTGGCGAAACTATTTTAACTGATTTTAAACCTATTGTCAGAAATAGTTTAGTACACCAATATTTATTAGAAAGAGGTATTGTAGAAAAAATGCAATATAATATTTATGAAGCTAAACATTGGCTCACTGAAAATAGATATGAGCCAGTAATGGTGCTATTAAATAGAGCGGGAGATAAAGTATTAGGCATACAAACAAGAAATTTAAAATCTGGCAAACAAAGAAGTTTCAAAATTTACAACTTTGAAACTCTTTATAAATGGGTACATGGTATTAAAGAAGAAGAAATAGAAGATGTAGATTTAAACCAATTATTGATTTATAATAAATTAAGTTATTTCTTCAATATTTTAAATATTGATTTTGATGATACAATAACTATATTTGAAGGTTACTTAGATTCTCTCTTCTATCCAAATTCAGTAGGTGTAGTTGGGGTTAATACTAATATGAATATATTAGAATCTAATAATTTAGATATACAATATTTTTATGATAATGACGAGGCAGGTTTTTTAAAATCAGAAGAAAAGATTAAAGCAGGATTTAAAATATTTTTATGGAAAAAATTATTTGAAGATATTGTCGAAAAGAAAAACTCAGCAGATCCATACTCTTTGATGCATAGAATATCACAGGTTAAAGATTTGAATAAATTGGCACAATTAGTCAATGACCCATATAAAAAGTTAAACTTAGATTCATTTTTTAGCAAAGATATATTTGATATAAAATGGTTACCTAAGAAAAAGAAAACATTTACTAAATGGGTTAAGAATTAATATATAGTTAATGAAATATATTAAAACTTATGATAGGATCAATGAGATGAAATTAACTCCATTATCTTTGATAAATCAAATAGTGGATCCTACCTTTATAAAAACAGGAGTGCAATATGAAGAAACCCTCTTTTTACAAAGAGAAGAATATTTTAAAACATTATCTACAGAAGAAGCTGAAAATATAGCTGAATTACTCTCTGGTGGTGATTTAATCAAAATGTCAAAAGCTACTGGTACACCAAATGAAATTTTAATAAAATCATCCAAATGGCTATGTGATGTAAAAAAAGAATTAGAACAAACTTTAGATTGCCGCAAATTAGTTTTATCAAACACATCATATAAAAATCTTTCCACTTATAAAGCACCAAAAGATATAAGAGTTGATGTGTTGAGAACATTACCAAATAGAAAAGATATAATACAACTAACTCCTAGTAGGGTTATAAAATATATAAAAACAAATACACTTTTATCCGTACAAACATATTGGGAATATGGTCCAGGTGGAAATAATGTTGAGAATTATTTTTTTTGTGTTGATTTAGCAACTGGTTTATCAACATATAATAATTATAATGCGGGAATATTAAACAATAACAAAATTTCAAAAGAGGAATTATTTAAATATGAGGGCATGGTTGAAAAATATTTTGCGGAATTTATGGTATGCGTTACATATATTGAACTAACAGATGTTACATTTGATATATGTTATTCCAATTCAAGCCGTGGTAATATTATGAAAGGCACTGATTTGAAAAATCAATTACCTTATAATGTTATTCAAGTTAATAGTCATTGGAATACAACCAGAGTTCATATTGGGGACACTTTTGGTGTTCAAGGACACTGGAGATTAGCACCTGTTGGTCCAGCCGGTAATAAAAAATATAAGTATGTTTTTATTGACACATACGAAAAAACTGGTATAATTAAACGGAAAGCTGGTAAAGATATTCATAAATAATGAAATATATTAAATTATATTCCATAAATCCAATAAATAATACGAATCAAGTATTTGAAATGTCATATCATATTGATGACTAGTATTTACTTTACCATTATTTACTAATGAATAGTTTCCAAATTCAACATTATCTGGATATATAAATTGTTTAATTATTTTCATTTTTAGGTCTTCCAATTTTTGGATTATTATTTTTTCTTCTTCTACTTCTGTATTTTTTTTCACACATTTGACAAGAGGAACAACAATACTTTTTATAATTATCCTTTTTAGTTTTTAAAATAATTTCTTTACCACAATTTCTATACTCACACTTCATAATAATCTACCTTATTTATTTTAATATGCCTATTAGTAAACCCACATAATGGTTGTAAATTTGTATAATGATTCAATTTAATAATTTCCTCCTCTGTTTTAGCACTATCCAATGGTATAATATGATCTATGTCCCATCCATAATTTAGTTCACCATTAAATAATCCTCTATTATTCCAGTTCATCCAGATTTCAAACTTCGATTCTAAATATATTTTAAATTCAGCAAAAGAACATCCTAATATAATTTCTGTTTTAGTGTTTTTTCTAAAACCTTTACTATAAAAAGAAGATAATATACATTTCCTAATTTTTTCAGTAATGTCGTAAAGTGGATCTTTTAATTTTCTATTTTTTCTATAATTACTTTTGTAAGTTTTATTCTCTTTAAAATATTTCTTACTTACCAAATTAGCCTTTTCTTTGTTTTCAACATAATATTTTTTGCTTATAGTATTTAATCGTATTTTATTACAATCATAGTGTTTTTTCCTACGATTTTTAATAGTCTCCTTATTATTTATGTTATATTCATGGTTTAATATACTATCACATTGTTTACAATTATAGTTAAATCCATCTTTAGCATTTTTTCTCTTACTAAAAAATATCAATTCTTTAACAACTCCACACTCTTTACATTCTTTCATTTTATATATATAAAAAGGTGTCCTCTACCTATACAAATATATATTTTGTTTTTTTATACTTAGAATTTTTTTGCTTGATATACTTGTTAAAAGGCATTGTGCCACGTTCAGAATTACATGGTTGGCAACATACCATCAAGTTCACTTGGCAATTATTACCCTTTTCAGCTATGGGTATAATGTGATCTGTTGTTGCATTTTCTTCTGTTAATTTAGTTTCACAATAAATACATTTAGCATTTCTATTATTTGCCACAAAATCTTTAGCAAATCCAATAGTTCTGCGCTTAACATTTTTACCATTCCATTTAAGTCCAATTACTATAAAATTTCTATGTGTTTTGAACTTTTTCCTAGCTATTTCGCATCTAACATAATTCTTATTTAGTGCCACTGCTAATTGGACTAAGTATTTCCATTTTTTGTAAAAAACAAAATCTACTTTTAAAAAGTGTTCTGTTTTTGCTTTATAAATCTTCTTTATTTTTTTGAAATCTTCTATTATGTTTTTAAACATTTTTCTTTAAAAATAATACCTTAATTTCAAAAATATTATTTTCCGTTATAATATATATTGAAGAAAAAAATATAGTTTATTATGAAAAAATTTTTTATGGATTTAATGAACGCAGATAACCCAACTAGCTCAAAAAGATTTGCAGCTTTAACAACATTATTTAGTTGTATAATATTAGCATTTGCTGGTGCTTATAAAAGTAATTGGGTATGCCCAGAATTTATGTATAATGGACTTTTATTAGTCGTTGCTGGATTATTTGGATTTAATATGGCAGAAAATATCTTCAAAAAGAAACCAGATATATCACCCGCAGCACCCGATGCTCCTGTTGTGCCTGATGCGCCCGCACCAGTTGACGCACCAGTTGACGCACCTGTGAACGACGATAAAAAAGATGA